>Ga0123340_1004020_pt1 | contig 13873 bp, 7 predicted proteins | sample SirMexnodulemix_FD_89961 | JGI IMG/M metagenome (GOLD analysis project Ga0123340, IMG submission 89961) | Root nodule microbial communities of legume samples collected from Mexico - Siratro Mexico nodule mix | ecosystem: Host-associated > Plants > Roots > Nodule | place: Mexico: Nepantla... | reverse complement strand
TAATTATATATCTAAAACTTGAATTTAAGATCATTAACTAAGTTCAAATAATCTTATACAAAAGCGTGTTAGATAAAACATTCAAATAATTTTTAAATTTCTTAATTAACTTGTAAGCTGATTTGATTAAGCAGGATGATTTCATACGTAATCTTATTTTAATTTATTTTTATAAATTATTTCAATTAACTTGTGAAAATAGATTAACTTATAAGTTTTTATGTTTTGTATGTCTTTATTCTCACTAATTTATTCAAAATTCATTTTTATTTCAATCTTATCAAATACTTACATGTTAAAGAATTACACTTACACGTTCACACGTTAGTTTATACATTCTTAACTCTTTAATAAATTAGTTTAGTTTTACTAACAAATAAACACATAAGTGATTTGCTGTAAAACCAGTTTGAACATAAAGTTAAATATGCACTCTCTTTGAGAAGAGACAAAATTGTGGGTACCAAATGAATGATGGTTGAATTATAGTGTTCCCTATTGCCCCCAATTCACTGGGCAATTTGAAGGTAAGTAGTGATCCACAGAATGTTGACTTACAGGGTGAAAAAAACAAAACAGTTTATTACTTGAAGTCAATAGAGTTTCCATTTTAATGTGTGTTATGCATGGTTAATACGTAATCTGTCACATCAACACAAATAATGGCATTTAGGCAAAGTTGTTTTCAGATCCTCTTTAGATTATTGGGTTCTTCCCAGCTGTTTCCCCTAACATGTTTACCTATTTCAGGTGAAATGCTGCATTCAACTGAATCTCATAATAATTAATGTGATAGCTGCAATTATGAGCTTCCTCATCTAATTTGTTTAACCTTTTCCTTCAATGTCAAATCCTTCTAGACTCCACTTTGTTTCAAATATATAAAAGTGACCATTTTAAAATTACTCTTTTAAATAAGTCGACCTTCCCTCTAATTTTGTACGTAAAATTCCTCTAGTTTTACATGTAAAAGGATACGTAATTAGTAAGTATAATTTTAGCTTAAAAATATCATCACAAAATTTTCAGGATTTTTTTTGTCTTTTAAGAAGAAAAATATGTATTAAATATTAAATTAACAAATTAAGCTCGTTAGAGTGCCGTATTTATTTTTATTTTTTTTATGAATGAAGCTTTACTTTTATACGCTCAACCCCATTAATTTCATTCATATTCCTACCTTACTGTGAATGAATTTCTTTTTACTACAGAAATTTTATAGATTACCCCCCGTGCATTCAATTTTATGTTTTTACCCTTTTGGTAATAAAAAAAATAAACTTTTCTTTTTTCCTTGTGATATGATGGAAACACCACTAAATTCAAATCAACGTTAATCAAGTGTCTAATTTCATATACCCTTATAACAATACCACTTTAAATATGAAATAAATCATAAGGTTAATATAATGTTAAGAATTAGAAAATGAAAATAAATTCTTAAAAACACTTTAAACTTGTATCTTTGAATGTTAGTATAACTGTTTCTGGTAGGAATATTAGGTTGGTAGTTAAAGCCAGAAACTCGTTTGTTGTGGGACTAATTTTACGTACTTGAAATGTCTCGTTGTACTCGGTTGGGGTATGAAAAAAATGTTATCAAGTTAATCTACTTTTGTTAGGAGGATAATTAATCCTATGGTAAATAAGGGTAAACCTAAATCAATAATAATAATAACAATTTCATCTCTCAAAATTAGAACCATGATAATCGTTCAATTATTTTTCTCTATTTTAAACGTATTATTAGTTCCTCATAAAGTATATCCTTTACAAACTTAATCTTGATAAAATTACGAGTAACCCAGTTGATTCTAAAATATTTTTTTACTCTAGAAACCAAAGTTTTTGTTATGTTCTTTCTGCTTGGTTAAATGTGGATGATACCAACAAGGAGGTGTTTTATTCCCTACTGTCAAATCTTCCGATTTGATTTAGGTGCAATCACAATACACAGACTCGTTCACGTAATTAATAATTTCAGAACTGTTAGATAAAGATTGGATGACTCGCATTTTAATTTCAACTCGAGATCAAATGAAAATAATTCAACGAGGATTATTGGATGAAAGTATGAATTTGTTATACGCGATTACTTTGCATCTCAAATTGTCAATATAAAAACATAACTTTCTTTGTAGTTTGAGAAGAGTGGTACTCATTTTCTACTGAATTTATTTATTGGTGATTAATGTTTGGGAACCCAAATGCAAAATGAACATAATATGTCAGACATTTCTCACATCATAGAATGGACACGGTGGCCAACGTCAAAGAATAGATTCTCTTCGTCAACTTTTAAACCGAAGAAAAAAACTTAATCTGTTTACCACAAGGACAAGTACAATGATAAAATAAACAGCAAAAAGAGTCTCCCAAATAATAGTTTTGTAATTGATACACGTTTAACTTGAAAACGCGAGTTTAATTTGAATTGTGGTTTGGTAATTTAAAACGGTGTATTAAAACTGTTCTGATTTAAAAAGTGACGAATATTTTGAAAGGTTTCACATAATTATTATGAGATTTTTTTTATAAAAAATTTTTATATTAAGAACTTGTAACTTAAATTTTAATGGGTATCGTAAAAATATACAAGATTTAAAAATACTATATATTTATAAGATTTGAAAGCATCCGAAATTTCTAATAAACACTCAAAGTTACAAGAGTCGATAGAAAAATACATGATAAATTTTAGAAATAATAAAACTAATACGCTTCTATTTTAAGGGTTACCAAATGCAACCTAGAAGGAAATGTTTTTAGCAGAAAATGACTTTCAACCATAAGTTATATTCTAGAACTACCATTGCCTATATTGAGTAAATTCACTATCATGTTCGAGGAGGATACAATTCCCATAGCCCCACTGTTGTGTCTTCCGATGCAGAGGCCATAAGTTTACAATCAGAGGAATAAGTTACAGCATTGCACTGCAATGTCAGACAAAAACAAGTCAATCAAATTATGAATCCCCACAATGAAAATGTCGTTTTTCATGTCAGTTAGATATTTCAGACTGCCCCAGATATAGTAAACAATGACTTACTGTGCCATGGTGATACTTCAAAATAGCTAAAGCATTTCCCTTGCGGTAATTATATATCCTCACCCTACCATAAAGATAACAGAGATATCAAACAGCAGCACTTGCACCAAAAAATGAAGAGTTGCATTTGAACAAGGTCTCATGTTCAAACTTGATGTATATTATAAAAAGAAAACTGGTTCTGAAAGGATTACTGTCCAGGAACGATACCAGTGGTGGAGACCAAAAGAAATGCACTACTCGTTGTGATTTATGCTAAAATCATATATATATATATTAAATTTGAATCTTCATTCTTGAGAGTAAATACCCACGTCATTTACTCTCATAACGTGTATTAGAAGACTTCTTCGTGAAACGTCTTACATTATGTTCTTTACATTTTTTCTAAAATATTATTACATAAATTGAATCCTAATTTAAATATTTTATATTTTTGCACACTATATTGAATTAGAAAATACAGACTACATGACTTGATTAACATAATTTACATGATATTCTCTTCAATTTCAAAAGTGTAATGTATCTCTAATTTGTTCTTATAGAATAAATAACATTTTTATTATTAATAACGAAGACTTCTCTTATTAATTTCTTCATTAACACCGGTGAAAACATAGCACTACTGCATCTGTGTATCTGCATTTTGATCATGTTATATAAAATAAAAATTAAATGCTTATATTAATTTAATTTATATTATTAAAATAGACATGTATAGAAGATTGATTTGTTTGTGTAGCCATTGAAATGAATAGGCATACACAACAATGGGAGAGTGATTTCTTTATGGTTAGCTCTTGAAATATTGAATTTTTTTTTTTTTAACTAAAAGTTTACAGAGACAGTTGTGTACGTCATGAAAAGTTATGAAGTATAATTTGATTGGAGAAAAATTTGTAGGTAGTGAAGCCTTCATATGAGAGGAAGAAAATAGTTATATCATAAGAGTAATTTTGACAAAAAGATGTTTACATGAACTGGAGTTTGTCTTTATTAATTTTGTTAGGAGCCATTTATACTACATGTGGAACATGGTCAAATTGCAACTTAAATAACTTTTTATAGAATAGAATGCAAATTCAATCAATCTAATAGTTGAAATTTGTTATATTATTTTAATGATGATGTCTATCAAATTTCACATAATTGAAATTTTTATATATATGTTCTAATAATGATAATTTACATATTTTATCATATTATTCATTAAAGTTAAGAGATGTGATAAAGCTTGTAAATAATTTAAAAAATGTATACAATTTTGAATACATATCTAATTAATAAAAGTATGGAATTAAACGGTTGAATACAATAAATAAATTTGCATTCTATAAAAAGTTATTGAAAGTGTTATGTGACTAAGTATTACACAATGCGTGTGCATTGCATAATAAATTTTCTAGTTTATATAAAGGAATTTCTCCAACCGATACCCACATATGACGGGCGTTTAGATAGGATAATCAATCCTAGAATATGAATAACTTCTTTATCATGAATTATGAGCAGTGAGTCACTAAAAATCAAGAAAGTCAGACAGTAATATGCATGTTCGGGGTGGGGGGTGGGATTGATGCATTTAAGAACCTGTGATCCCAGCCAGCAGTTGCAGCAATTTTTCCATCAGGTCGAATTGAGATGCCTGATATGCCAGGTCGCTCCAAACTGATTTCTTTCTTCACTATACATGTACCCTACAGTCAACATGATATATATAAGAAATATGGAGTTTACTGTGGTTTCGGCGATAACTTGGTGTATATGGAAAGAGAGGAATAGGTGTGCATCGGAGGAGAAAGTGTTTTGAGATCAGGAATCTGCTTCAGTACTTAAGGAAGTACTCATAGGAGTGGTATAAGATGGTAGATAAGGAGAAATGTCCTTTATTCATACCATGGTCTGCCAGCCCTGGAGAGTGCATAAAGAAATTAAATATGCTGAATTACAAAGGAGATGCGGAGGAATGATTAGCGGGTAAGGTGATCTGAGGAAAAGCAAAAAGAGATATTGGGCTGGGTGTGAAAACCTGTCACGGAACTAGAAGTATTGGAAAGGGATTGAAGATCTATTGTGATGGTGTTGTTACGTGCATAAGAAATATGCAGAGTGGGAGAGGGACCTGGTATAAACTACGTATTTGTAGGATCGAATATTCTATGTTGCAATATTCTTTGTTGCAGAAGAATATTCAAGGGGTAAGGGTGAAGACATGGACAGGGTTGTAGTCAACAAAAGAGGAATTTTTGTGGAAGGTATGGCAGATATTGAATAAGGGAACATTTTGTCTGCTGTAATAGTATATATAACTTTGTTATTTGTGTTTCTGTAAAAGGGATGGTACCCCTTGTACCAAATCTATATTACTTGATCATTGCTGAAAAAAAAGAAGCTGCAGACTGAAAAGGCATCATAAAAATGGTAGAAAATAATCATAAAATGCAATTAAGCAAACTATTTCCTATTCCCACACCCGGCTTTATAGCTACTCTGTTAGTCATACCAATCAATCGAAAGTTAATACTAACTAGGTGGTTTACTTACTGAATATATCTTAATCCCTGCTTATTCATACAAAATCAGCATATTTGAATGTGGAAACAACCACTAATCAAATGAATGATTTAAAATCCAAGTTGAAGCCAGTAGTCTTAAGAATGAATCTGTTATAGTGTTGTTTTACCATGGATACAAGGGAAAGACAGAAGAAAACACAGTTGTTTTGCTATTGTTTTACCATGGATACAAGGAAGCCAGAGAGACAGAAAGTCATAAAAACAAAATAAACTGATAATTGAAACATAAACACCAACTTAAGCAGTATCTACAGATTATATTAATTACAAGAACCATAACAGATTCATTCTTACGACTTTTCTTCTTATCAACATGAAGATTGGAATGATAACAATTAACGAACAACTTTTAGCAGCAAGAAGTTTCAGAAGAAGAAAATAAAAGTAAAAGGATGTTACCGAAGAATGATCCAAGCTGTACATTACAATTTTGTCATCTGCAGCTCCTGAGATACCCCCTTTGCAAGAGCCGTCAATACAGATACTCAGAACTAAAAAATTAACCAGTTATTAACTAGCTTGTATTAAAAGATAAAATAAAATCTTAGGAAGCTAATTTGCACACCTGGCTCAGAATGAAATTTTACAGAAGTTACTGGAACTCCAGGATTCCGTATATCCCACCAAAGCATGGAACCATCCTCATATCTACATTGGAGTATAGGATGACATGTAGTCAATACCTTATAACCTCACTCTTATTTATATTACTAATTGGGCTAAGTACCCCTATTACATGTACAAGCTCAAGGCCACTAACAAGTTAAATAAATTAGAAAAAAAATCTAAAACAATCCTTATATATGAAATTCATAGTATTCTATAACACTCCTTCAAGCTAAAACTTTGTTACAAGCAGAAAACATGCAATTGCAAGAAAAAGAACACTAGCCCAACTAGCCAAGAACTTGCCAACTAGCACCTTCCCGAATCACAAAGCCTTCAATTCAGTACAGAACTTAAGTACCTTCACATTAAACTACACAAAATCCAGACAGTTAGAAAGAATAGAAGCAAAAACTGGAAGTGAAAGGGTTATCTCTGAAGATATAAAAGTGGGAAGAGAGTGGAAGAACTTGCTGATTTGGCTAAATGGGTTATCCAATTAAGAGAGGCAGTTTTGGCCAGGTGGGAGAGACAGAAGTGCAGTGCGGTTCTTCGCTAGTCTTTCAGGTGTAAGCCTGGGAAGTGGAGCTAAATGATTGGGGTATTAACCGAGATTTAGAGGGTTTATGATTGAGTAATCTTTTCTTTGCATCTGACATTTAATTTCTTGTGTCATTTGCCTCCAGTACCAAGCCACAAAAACAGAACCCATCCAACATTGATTCGGTAATCTCAACCTTGTACCATGGTGAAGTGTCCAGCAATAATACGACTAATAACTTAAATCATTTTAGATAATTGACACACATTTCTAATATTCTAAAACACATATCAACTACACCGATTATGGATTCTTTTAATTAAAGGTTAGAGGAGAAAATCTTCATCATTCAATAAACATGAACCGTCAAGAGAACATAAAGTTTATAGTAATTATGTGACACCAAAATAACTTGTAATATTGGTCATCCATGTGATATTTAATGGTCAACATTGGTTCATTTCACTTTTCATAATAAGTAGTGTCACTTGTTATACCCTCTAAGAGATCAAAAGGAGCTTCCTTTTGATCTCTTAAAGGAACAAATATTGACCATTCAATCTTAGGAGGATGGCCAATATCAGAACTTGGGTAACATGACCACTGAAAAAGAAAAGTCACAGACTAATATTTCAAACCCTATATCATACATACTTGATCATTGAATAAAAATGAACAGTCAAGAGACACCCTTTCACTTGATATGCTTAACATAATACACATACAGGTCTGAGAGTGGGAAGGTGGGAGAAAAGAGGATTGAGACTATACCCAGCCAAGACATTTAAGAGTCCTTGTGATTCAGGTGATAAAAACAATTGAAGTGACATGCACATCCCTGGCAAGAAGCAGCTGTACACATTCAATGAAGGTATTTTTGTAAATTATAATCAACAAAATTTTAAGAAAAAGGGAGGATGTAGATATGGAAAAAAAAAGTTAAGCATCATGAGAGCACTTGAAATTAAGCATCCTGAGAAATGAGAATTTAAAAAATTGATGGTAGAAGTTGAATCTCAATACAGACCCGAAACAAATCTCTACCTTTGTTGCAAGCACTTGAAGAACTGGGACTGCTCGAAGGGAGTTGTATAATTTTTTGAGCTGACTTGAGATCCCAAATTTCAACCTTCAAAAATGATTGAATAGACCAGCATAGGGGTTCGTTCATAATTTGATAATTTAATATATCTAAAAGGAATAAATTAAGTTTTACATGGGAAAGGTTTGCCTACCTCTGAAGAGTTCTCCCCTGACAAAGCCACATATTGTAGCCCTTCGTTATATGTATTTTCTGTGAATACAATGAGATTTCATCAATCTCACTTGTATAATATCAAAGTATCTTTCAGTAACATAGTGTATAGACATTTTAGAAACATAAAAGGAAACAATACTCCATCGTGGCAGCATCTCCAAAAGTGCAATAGCATTTGCAGCCTCTAAATATAAGGTTAAAGGACTCAAAGAAGACCCTATAAAAAAATTAGACGGTGGAATTATTAAATTTCAAATATCTATTATCATCCCCACAGGCAAAACTGTACTAAGTGCATGTTTGGTCGAAGATTACTTTTGGGAAAATGATTTTTTTCTTCAAGCTAATAAAATAAGCAATTATTTCTCAAAAATAAGTTGAACCAAACACAATATAACTCTGAAAATTTTAGGATGATGTCAAACCGTATTATTTGATGTGTATAAGAAAAAAAAACAGCAGCAGTAATAAATATGTTTACATTTCTTCTTGCGAGCTCAAATACAGTTTTTTCCTCAATTTTGCAAATGCACAAGTCATTCACAATAAATTTTACAGAAAAAGCCAGGGTATGCATGCTGATGCTAAGGGTTGCAAAAGATAAAAACAACCCTATAAAATTCTATCATTCCAAAACTATCATGCCAACACAAGATTTCCTACTCCTTTATTTTTAAGTTAGTATTGAAATCACCACAGTTCATTGATGCCTTGTTATTTTAATATTGTAAAAAAAGAGGGAATTTTGAATTCAGAATGGAAAAGCTGTCAGAGATTTCAAAGCTTCATAAACGTCAAATATAGAATTCAACTTACAAACCTCGAAAGCTTTTAGAACAACTTTGACTGGTGTAAGCCTCGTCTCTTTTAACCTCCAGAATTTCCCTATCAGACATTCCTCCTGGCTCTGTTCTGTAGCAATCTTCCGAATCTTTCGCTTCTGTTGACCAAACAGAATCATTCTTTATCATGGAAAATTTGCAAAAGTGGTAACTGTTTGTCTTGATTGTAAGTGATGGGATCCTGTGTTTGGAGGTGCAGCAAAACAGAAGGTAAGATGATAACCAGAACAAATCCGTAGCTTGTATCACAAAAACACAAGCTATCCTTTCAAAACTAAAAAAGGATGAGACATTTGTAGAAGTTGAAGAAGTACAACACCTTGACAAACCAGCATCATCCAATTCCCAAATTTTTACAGTTCCATCCCTACCCTGGCTACATGTATACAGAATAATCAATATTGATAAAGCAAAAACATACTTAGATACTAAAATAGAACGAGGGGAGATCAAGTAGAAAGGATGCACCTGGCAAATTTATTGGTTCCGAGGGAAGAACCACAGGCAACAGCAATAATACCATGCGCAGCACTATGTAACCTGCAGTATAAAATTAATTTGTATCATGGGTCATAATTTCTGAAAATTAAGGATATTCTTCACAAATATGAATGGCCAAAAATCATAGAACTAAGCACCATGCAGATGACACGGTTCGATGCTGAAGGGTATCCCAAATTCGCACTTCACCATCAGCAGAACTGCAAGCAAGAAGATGATGATGCAACTAATTATTAAGTGAAACTAATTGTATATGCAACCAACTAAATCAGGGAGATTTTATGGCAAACTGATGGGTATGGCATCCAAGGTAAGTCATCTAAACATTTATCGAACACAGATTTCACTGTTAGTGTTACTGTAAAAGAAAACTAGCACCCAAAGAAATGCTTGACGGATATTGGATACCATCTACCATACCCAGGGAAAAAAGGTGTACCAGAGTAATGCCCTTAAAACAAAAAAAGACAAACATTTGCAATGAATACCCGGAGAATAATATCGGCTTAAAGGGATGAAAAGAAATGTCTGTGACTGAAGCTCGATGGCCTCGTAGCACTGCCACGGGATCTGGAGGTGGTCTTCTACTCATTCTTTGTTCTTCTTTGTGGTCCACTTGAACTGAACTGACAGTAGGCTTTCCAGCTCACCTATATTGACTTGTCAAGTCAAAAAATTTGAATTCCTTGCCTGTCACTAAACTATTGGTTTTAGAATGTTCTAAATTTGGACTTGATAGAATTCATATACTCTCCTCTTCCTTCATCCTTTGCTCTTTTCATTGTGGCAGCTCATGAAGATCTCTCTCCTATAACTCATTGAATCATAACCAATGTTTTAAACATAGCACTTTCACATAAATTCAAAACATTTTCAAAGTTCTATTTGTCAAGTACAAGTTAAAAGTAACCAACACATTCACAAGGGAAAAATACACATTATCAACAAAAGCTGGATCGATTTTTCTCTATGCATATGTTGGTTTTTAAGCAGAATACTGCATTTAATTCTTTGAGCTTTTCACACCACAGGGAAATCCTTTGACCAAACATAAACCAAAACAAGACAAGAATAAGATGGCGATTAGCATATTATCTAATAACTCTAAATTCTAAAATCAATTAATCTCTCCTAGTCTTAGAGTTGAAATGAATAAAAAAAATTGACATCAAAACAACTTGGAACAAGAATAATAAAGCATCATCATGACAGCATTTTTTTGTATATTCTAATCCTTCAATAACCATAACAGAGAGCAGAAATTATCACCCCATGCCAACCCACAAGATTGCAAACAAAAAATGGTTTTCAACAAGTGAGTTTGCATTTGTAGAATAACTAATATGCAGCTATTACATTTACCAGCCAATATTTAACCAAAAAATTGTTTAAAAAACCAATGAAATATAATTCCTATACACGTTTCAAATGTTCAATAAATCTAGTGTTTAGCCAGGCCGCTAAGTCTATGCATAAATCAAAAGAGAGGAAGAAAACTTACGACGAAGAGGATAAAAAATTTTCAACGCTCCTCTCGGAGTCGAGTGAGGTCGCTGCAAAGTGTGACAGTCGAGATGGTTACCGTGTGGCGTGGCTAGGGTTTGCCCTCAGTGGTCTTTGCAGCGGAGGCTGAACGAAGAAGAGGCTACAGCAGCAGAGGCTGAAAGGGAGAAGAAGAAGTAAGAAGAACTTTACGGCACCGATTTAAAGATTATTTATTTTCTGTAATTAAATTTATTTGATTTGTTGAAAACGCACGCTTCACAAATGGGATCTCAAACGGGTTTAGTTTGTTTATCTACCCTTAATTTTGGTGATTGTTTAGTTATATTTATCAAATAATTTTATAAAGAAGGTTTTTCAAGTGAATTTTTAATGGGATTGTTAGAAAAATATTTTATTATTAATTTATTATTAAAAAAAAGGAAAGACTATAAAACCTGTTGTTAGAACTTAAAAGCACTACGGAAAATATGCTAGATGGCTAATGCGAGAAAACACGAAATTAGAATAAATTAATTATTCAAAAATTTAAAAAAGTTATATTAAGTATCATTATTTTTTAATATTGAATAAAATATTTTCCTATCGAATTGTAGTGAAAAGGAATACCGTGTTCATTCGTGTTAACAGCATGCACCATGATCATGGATGCGCGTCACTGCTCGCGTAAGCAGTTCCTCCGGTATTATTTTTTTGTTGCCTTATATTTCTTTATTCCTTATAAATAACTTGTTTCATTCATTTGCCTTCTAAATTCGCATCCAAACTCTTTCTTTCCATTTGATTAATTATTTTTGTAATGATAATGATAATTTCAACGGATTGATTACAATTCCGTCGATTGATTCCGCGTCTAAATCACTGTTGTTGCGTGCTCCGCAATCTACCATCGTTCATAAATTCTTCATCTAATCAATTTTGAAGGAATAGCGCCGGAGTTCAGAATAATGTCCGAAACGATAAGAGAAAACGACGTCGGATTAGCGTCCCAAACGTCGAGAAGCTTCAGGTTCTGGCCTCGTTGGATTCCCACTTCCGTTGATCATATCATCGCTGCCGAGAAGCGCCTTCTCTCCGTCGTCAAGTAACTAATTCTAAACCCTAAATTTCGAATTTATTCGCCTCATAAATTTTCGGGGATTCTGTGTTCAAATTGAAAGTTCTTATACACTGAGGTTTTTGTGTGCGTTTGGCTATTAGTTTATGATGGTAATTAATTGTTTGGGTTTGGCAGAACCGGTTATGTTCAAGAGCATGTTAACATAGGTTCTGGTCCTCCTGGCTCCAAAGTGAGATGGTTCCGTTCAGCTAGTAACGAGCCGCGGTTTATTAACACCGTCACATTTGACAGTAAACCTGATTCTCCTACGCTTGTGATGATTCATGGTTACGCTGCTTCCCAGGGGTTCTTTTTTCGCAATTTTGATGTGCTTGCCTCTCGATTTAGAGTCATTGCTGTTGATCAACTTGGGTGAGTGAGTATGCTTTTCTTCATCCTGATGTCGCCGCATTTTATTGTTGTTGCCTCAAACTGCTTTTCTGGTCTTGTGCTCCATTTTGTTCTGGGAAAGGAGTGGATTGGATATATCATAAAAAGATGGGTGCTCAGTCATCAATCTTATTTGAGCCCTTTAATAGGTCCGTTGCACCTTCGAGATGGGCTCCTTTTGCTTACTATGGTAGCTGAGGGAGGAAGCAGTTTAAAAATTTGGCGTTCTAATATGACATGTGCATATGATCTTGTCTTTTTCTCACTCCCAATTTTATAACTTATTTTGCAGATGGGGTGGATCAAGCAGACCTGATTTTACTTGCAAAAGCACTGAAGGTTAGTTAAGAGTTATGTTAAAAATGTAATGATACAGTTGGTTTGAAATTTGAATGGTGAAGTTTTACAATGTTGTTCAACTTGGAAGTCGCTACTGTGGCAACTTCTTAGAAATCATAATTGGTTGTTGATCATGCAGAAACTGAGGCATGGTTCATTGATTCTTTTGAGGAATGGAGAAGAGCCAAAAACTTGAGTAATTTTATACTACTTGGACATTCTTTTGGTGGTTATGTTGCTGCTAAGTATGCGCTCAAGGTGAATCTCTTCCCACATTGTACTGCACTAAAATACTTAGTAGTGTGACTTTTTTGTTTTCTTTTATTGATCGTTCTGATGCCTATTGTAATCATTTTAATATAGCACCCTGAGCATGTACAACACTTGATTCTGGTTGGATCTGCTGGATTTTCATCAGAATCAGATGCAAAGTCTGAGCGGATTACAAGGTTTCGAGCAACATGGAAGGGAGCAGTTTTGAACCATCTATGGGAATCTAATTTTACACCTCAAAAAATTGTCAGGTAAAACTACTTTGTCTCTGTTATCTTATCTGCTAGTGCTTTGGGTGAAACAAGCTTGTGGTGACAAGGGGTTGAATCTACTTGAACGAAGAAATTTGTATTCTCTTTATGCCACATCTAACATTCAATCTATAAATCAAGCAATATGGGTTAAACTTTAATGCACTAGTTTTGTTTGATCCTGGTTTATTTATAAAATTGGTACAAGAAATGACAAATATACAGAATAGGAATGGAATTGGAATAGAATGAAGTTGGTTAAAATGATCGTTGGCGATATACAATTTGTTCGTTTTTAAATGGAATAACTTTCTGAGCAATTCAATTGTCTGGTACATGGAAAAATGCAGGATTAAATATCCAAATGATATAATTACACTTACTAGAAAAGAGGATAAACTCTGCACTATATAACGTTTAAATCAATTTTTTTAATAAATTTAATCGAAAATCATGTTACCAGAAAATAGAGAATATGTTATTTTGTACGAAAATGATTGAGTATATGCACATGTTTTGGATAAAATACTTCATTCATTTTTCATGACATTTTCTTGATGAAACTTTGGATAACAATTGCATTCCAACACCATTGTTACACACACACGCACATATATATATATATATATATATATATAT
>Ga0123340_1004016_pt1 | contig 13880 bp, 5 predicted proteins | sample SirMexnodulemix_FD_89961 | JGI IMG/M metagenome (GOLD analysis project Ga0123340, IMG submission 89961) | Root nodule microbial communities of legume samples collected from Mexico - Siratro Mexico nodule mix | ecosystem: Host-associated > Plants > Roots > Nodule | place: Mexico: Nepantla... | reverse complement strand
GATTATAATATGATATTTGATTCTTAAGATATTGAGAAATATTTTTTGTAGTCAGTATTTGAATTGAAATACTTAATGAAAGATTTTGTCTAGAAATAGAGCATGATTTATTTGTTGTTTTAAACTTTTATGATAATAATAAGTATTTTATATAAAATTGATCAAAGAATTGATGGTTAATAAGAAAGTTAAAGTTCATTCACAAAAAAGATTAGGGTTTTATTGTAGGTTGACATTGGTATTAGTTAGGAGAGAAGGTAATTATTTTTCTTTATATATAAGAAAGAGGTATGGTAAAATTTAACCCTAACAACATTCATATGATCGATCCTTAATCTTTTTCTGTTATCTGAGATTTGACATAAATATAAAATATTTAATTTGTTTTTGAATAATTTATTTTCTTGTAGAAACACTCAAATTATGAAATGGTTTTTCACTCTAATTTTATTATAATTATAATATTGTTGCATATTGCATAAGTTTCTTGGGAGAGAACGATATATTTATTACTTACTACGTTTGCGACTGGTGCACTTGCCATTATAGCGAAAATAGGATAACAATTACGAATGGGGAATAGTAATAACCATGAAACGTGATATATTTATACATATAACTGAGCTTTGTTGTATCCTTTAACTAGTCTTATAGTATTTGTTATCATCAAAACTCATAGACTGTTATATCATGAGATCGTCTAATGGGTATTAGATCATGTAGTTAGTTCTAAACATTCTAGCATCTTAACATTATTTAGTCTCTTTAATTTATTGTTGGATAGGGCTAATTTTTTAGCTTCTTTATGTGTTTCTTTAAAAGCTTCTAACAAAGAACTATATTTTTCATAGTTTATCGAGATACTGGAACTTACACTATTGGCTGCTAATTTATATCCAACCATAAGACACAGGTTTTCTTCTTCATTCTCCTTTGAACAACATTGAGATGATGTTTCAACAATACTTGCCAAGCAATATAAGCTTTCCTTATTCTACCTCCTTTACCATTCTTCTTTTTAGCTCATTTATCTTTGTTTGAGAGGTTAAGACATTCTATCTTTATGTGACCATGTTTTCCACATCCAAAATATGTAAAGTTAGCTGAACCAGATTCAAACTTTTTATTGTACCTTTTAATTGGTTGACTCTTGTCCTTTCTTTCATTTTTTAGAAATTTACTGAATTTTCTGGTCAACAAATTCAAAGTCTATGTGTCACTCCATCAACTTGAGTAATCTCTATTGTTTTCTTCCTTTTGAATATCTGTTTTGAGAATAATCCCTTTTGCTTTTCTCTCGTCACTTTCGTGCTCATTCAATCTATTAATCTCGAGCTCATATTCCTTGAGATTTTTAAATAGTGCAGCAGTGGTCAATGTAGTAAGATCTATGGACTCTGAAATAGTCTTTGGTTGTCAGCTCTTGTTCAAGCACTTCAGAATCTTTATGTTGAGCCCATATTAATCAAACACTTTTTCCCAAACCATTTCGATTTCAATATGTGCGTGAATCTCTTCAACACATTAGCAATGATTTCACCTTGTTACATTACTAGCTCATGCTTCTTGACTCTTTTCACATCAAAAGTGCCTTCATGTGTGACTTCTATAATTTCCCACATATCTTTAACAGAGAAACACCCTGCTACACCTCTATAACTAGAAACCGACGTAAGTTGAGAGAAACTATTATTTATGAAAATATATATTGTCTCTTTCAATCAATTAAACCTTCAACTAAGTCCACTAGTTTTACTTAAATGAAATCAATAAATCATATTTAGCATTCAACCTATTAAAATCAGCAGTAGCATATATTTTCCCAAAAATTCATTTATAAATAGATTTTAGGCAAAAACATTTCTTTGAGCATTTTATAGATCAAACACATATAACAGGACACACAACACTACCTAACACAAGTCTACACAACCTTCACATTCTTCAATATATGTTGGATTAATCAAATACCAATCAATTACAACTATTCAATATATGTTGGATTAATCAAATACCAATCAATTACAACTACATTAACATTTAAAACTACATTAACATGCGCAATAGAAAATATGATGAAATTTGTTATTGTAGATTTTGATTTATTTTAAAACTTCCTCTAAAATATAAATTATTTCTTTTCTTAATTTAAATCAAAATATTTTATTTATTTTTTCCTTTATAAAATATCTTTCAATATAAAATTATTTCTCTTTTCGGTTTCAATCAAATGTTTTAAAAAAATCTAATTTCTTTTCAGAAAAATTTTCACAATTTTAGGAAAGTTTTAGAAATTGAGAATCTGAATTGCAATTTTTGATCCCCTACCTGTTTTAACACTTTTGTAAAAATCTATAAATTCCCATAACTTGATTAGTCTTTCTCACCCAGTCCTTGAGCTTTATTTTACCAATTGTAAACTCCACTCCTAGATAATTCTACAACATCTTCAAATTTAATGTTCATGTCTTGTGTCAAAGAGATGATTGAAAACGGTATCAAATATGTGAGTGTTGTCATCACTAAAGAATTATTAGATATGAACCAAAGCTTTTTGTGTTAAATTAGAGGGGCCTTGAGCCAAAGTTTGTTGTTAATATCAATGAATTGTATTTAAATTTTCTGAACAGTTGAAGTTTGTGTTTTGTATTGTAGTTTGTACATTTTTTGAAGTTCCAATAAGTGTGATGTCAAGTTCTACAATTTTTTTAGTTCTCATTTTCTAATGTGGATTTTATGCAGAATTTCTCTATACTTTTTATTATTAGTTTTTCATATCTATTTTTCTGTTATGTTCTCTGATTGATTCATATTGATCATCAAATAAATTCAAGTTATTTCCACTGCTCATAAATCTGATGTTTATTGTACAAAATTCTCATGTTATTAATTGTTTTTTTATCTTTAAAACTTGTAGTTTTGTCACCATTAAAACGGTCTAACACTCATTAAATGGTCTATCCATGATAGACAATCCAAGGCCCAAATAGATAATCTCATGATCTAGTTTCAATTTTGATGATAACAATAATCCAAGTGATTATTTTGAATTTAATAAATCTAGTGTGTGCATAGAAAATTTCCAATTTTAAACATTAGATGATCAGAACAATGTTAGACGGTCAACCCTAGATTAGACGATCAATGTTGGATTACACTATTAACACTGCCTCAACCAGTCAACTATGGACTAAATTGTCAATGCTTATTAGATGGTCAAAGTTGCTTTAGATAGTCAATGAAGCATTAGACAGTCTAGTCTTATCTTTCACGTTAGATGATATAGTCATTGTGTTCATCCAAATAAGGATTTTCCATGCTTGTTTTTGGTTTGTTTTAGTTTGTTTGATTGCGCCTAACCTTTAATTGATGTATTTCGAAGCCAAGTTAAAGGTTTTCTATTTATTTAATTACAAGATGCGTAAGAACATGTCTATTGATACGAAATTTTTTTGATATAATCTCATCATTTCTAAATAAAATAATGTTACTTTGACACTGGTACGTGGCATGACATCCATTTGACACTGTTGCGGTGACAAAAATATTAATTTTTTAAGCCAGCGTGTAAAGAGTTGAAACTGAGAAGCCCAAAAGCCCTTCCGCGCCTCTCTCACTCTCTCACTCTCTGGCTTGTGCTCTCTCGCTCTCGAGGTCCCTCTACTCTCTCGCTCTCTCTTTGTCTCTGCGCTATCGAGCTCTCTCTTCGTCCACCTCAACGGTTCGTCAGCAAAAGGTTGGTTTTTTTATGTCATTTATGTTGGAAAAACGTGTAAAGGTTGGTCTTTTAAGTGATTTTTGATGGAAAATGATGTTTTTTTTTGTTTGTCGTTTGATTTCCGTGTAAATTTTGGGTTTTTATGTGCTTTTTGATGGAAAAGGAAGTCTTTTTGGTGTTCTGTTCTTCGTCGTTGCTGGAATATAAAAGGTTTTTGCGTTTAGGGTTTGATTTTCGTTGGTGGTTGAAGTAAAGTTTGGTCTTTTATGTGTTTTAAATGTTTTTCTTGGTTGCTGATGGAAAAAGAATGTTTTTTTGTAAGGGTTTTAAGTTTGTAATGTTTGAATCCGTTTGTTTTGGCAAGTGATGAACACATGTGTGTTGAGTCGTCAAAACATGAACTAAGGTGTCCCTTTGTTAAAGAATGGGTAACTGCACGTGTTTTGTCAAACAATAAGTGGTTTTAAGCTTACAAAAATCAGTGGTTACATATGTTCTAACGAGGGGACACCTCAGTACAAGCTTACAAGAAAGGGACGACCTCCATTTAAAAGATTAAAGTCAGCGAGTGAGATGCCTCGAAGCCGAAAGAAGGCAGTCCATGCGAAGCACACAAGTTCAACCAATAATGTCTCTGAACAAAACACAACAACAACAGTATCCACAATAAACTACGAAACAAAAATGGTTCGTGTTACATACAAATTTATGCATTTGAATAAATCTGGTGTTGTATTTTGTGTTACATCCATCAAACAGTTCATGTTATATTTTGTTGACATGGTCTTTACAGGTGTATACTATTCAATCTTGTAAATTTGTGTCACTCCTCACATCACTAGGAAACACACATGAGTCATCATCTGCAACTGGTTACCCAAGCTTTAATGAGGGGACACCTCAGTAGATCTTTTGGCGACTAAATGCATTACGACCATTTTGGCGTTTTAAGTTCTTATGTCCTTTAGTTACAATCCTGTGAATTGCTTGCATAACCCTTTTATGTACCAAAATATGCTAAATTGACACACATGTGTGCATAAATAACATTTTTTAACTTACAAAACATTAGGGGTTACCCATGTTTTAACGAGGGACACCTCAGTTCACGTTTTGGCGACTAAATGTAGTACAACCAATTTGACATTTTAAGTTCTTATGTTCTTCAGTTACAACTCTGTGAATTGCTTGGATGACCCTTTTATGTAACAAAATATGATAAATTGACACACATGTGTGCATAAATAACATCTGTCAACTTACAAAACATCAGAGGTTACCCATGTTTTAACGAGGGGACACCTTAGTTAAAGTTTTGGCGACTAAATGCATTACGACCATTTTGGCATTTTAAGTTCTTATGTCCTTCACTTACCACTGTGAATTGCTTGGATGGCCATTTTATGTACTAAAATATGATAAATTGACACACATGTGTGCATAAATAACATATGTCAACTTGCAAAACATCATGGGTTACCCATACTTTAACGAGAGGACACCTCAGTTAATGTTTTGGCGACTAAATGCGATACGACTAATTTGGCATTTTAAGTTCTTGTGTCCTTCAATTAGAACTCTGTGAATTGCTTGGATAACCCTTTTTCTGTACCAAAATATGACAAATTGACACACATGTGTGCATAAATAACATTTGTCAACTTACAAAACATCATTGGTTACCCACGTTTTAATGGGGGACACCTCGGTTAACGTTTTGGCGACTAAATGCATTATGACCATTTTTGCATTTTAAGTTCTTATTTCCTTCAGTTACAACCCTGTGAATTGCTTCCATGACCCTTTTATGTACCAAAATATGTTAAATTGACACACATGTGTGCATAAATAATATCTGTCAACTTACAAAACATCTTGGGTTACCCATGTTGAGGGGACACCTCAGTTAACGTTTTGGCGACTAAATAACAATTTAAAGCAATATGATGCAACATTTGGCCAAAGAAGTCATATGTTACAATATTGAACACATATGTAAATAACAATTTAAATAACAAGATGATGCAATATTAATTTCAATTCTTCCATAAAAATTTGGTCAATTTACATTAACATCAATTAATTGTTGCGACTTTTTACATTCCTTAAACCACTCCTTACAGACCTTTTTCTTTTCTTAGGGTATGTGGTAAAAGGAGGTCCTGATTTAGAGAATTTAAGAACCATTCTCTTTGCTGGAGTCTTTATTCGAGTTCTTCTAATGGTGGATGCTTTTGCCTCTGTCTTCTAAGTTGTTGTTGTGGTTGGTGCTGGGGATGCTGGTGGGTTTCTTGCTGGGGTTGCTGTTTGGGGAGTGGCCATGTCATATGAGGTTTCAAATATTCGTTTATCCTCCACCAATTTCCTAAGCTCAATGATCTCCCTCTAAAGCTCCTTAATAGTATCCTCTTGCACTAGGATAATATCACCCAGTTTTATAATGTCTAGACGATCATTATGCCCTTGATGGTGGTCTTTGTTATTTTCCTTTGGTTGACCAACACCACCTTGTAAAGCTTCTTTGACAATGTCATATTCAAGCTCTTCATTTGACACTACCAGTTCTGCAACCACCTGCTCATGGTAAAAATCAGCACACATAAATAATGTGAACATGATTACACCTCAATATTTCACTTAAAAAACTTACCAAATTAGAAGTGAATGTCGAGCGAACTTTGCTATCCGCAACCTTCACATCCTTCCAATAAAGGATACGGGGGAATTTACCCCTCATTTCCCCTTTTTTTTCGGAATAGCATATGTTCGCACGACCATTTCTTTGACACAATTCATAACAAAACATCAAAAACACATCTTAACAGTTATTACAAAATTACTTCACTTTTTAACTTACTATACAAATTATCTGCAGTAGATATGTACACCCAACAATATATACATATGAAGGAGCTGGCATTTTTCGAATGGAGGAAGCACCTTCACATAAACTTCCCACCAGATATTGGAACACAATGCCACCCCAGTTGTATTTACTTAATTCACCAAAATTATTATCCACAACACTAAACAACCCATTATGCACAATACCATTTATCTTGGGCAAAAAAAATTCAGACAAACCTAATAATATATACAACTTACAAACATCAACAACTGTAGTAGAATCATTTAAACGTTTAAGTAATTCCTCATATATCATTGTAATAATAACACGATTGGAACCAAATAAACTCCTCAATTGGGAGTCACTTGATTCCTTTTCCAGAACAAGATTCTCTCCACCAACTCTCAACCCAATACCTACACAAACATCAAGTAATGTAAAGAACACAAATTCAGACCTATTTTCAAAACCACACTTCTTCTCAACAAATCTACAACATAGCTCCTTAACAAACATCCTCCTCATTTGCAGATCTCCATCAACCATGCGGAGCCAACCAAAAGGGGTGCCTTTTATGCACGCCTTATGGTCATCAGATAAAATGTTGTTCACCTTCATGAGAAACTTGGTTCTGCAGCAATGGCGGACTCGAATGCACTCCTACATATAATTAAACCACCAGTCAATATAGACATTACATGACAAAATATTTCATTATCAAAAATAATTATGCAAACTACAAATCAAACCTTATTCTCTAATTCGGATCGTTCACGAATAACAACATCAGATGTCACCATTTGTAATCCTGCAATAACTAAAACAATTCAATAAGACCAACTAACATCAAACCATTTGTGTTATCAAAACACCAGAGGTTACCCATTCATTAATTAGGGGAAACCTTAGTTATAATTTTGGTGACACGCGTCATTTATGTTTATGTGTTGATGTGTTCATGTGTATAGTCGCCAAAGCTTTTATGAAAGTGTCCCCTCATTATTGAATGGGTAACCAATAATGATTTGTCAAAAAATCAAGTCATTGTCACCTTAAAAAACACAAGAGGTTACCCCTTCAGTAATGAGGGGACACCTTCCTTCAAGTTTTGGTGACTATACACATGAACACATCAACACATAAACAATATTGACGTGTGTCGTCAAAACTATAACTATGGTGTCCCCTCATTAATGAAGGGGTAACAAGAGAGGTTTTGTAAAATAATTGTCATTGTCATCAGTCTCCAAAACTTGTACTGAGGTATCTCCTCGTTAGGACATGGATAACCACTGATTTTTTGTAAGCTCGGAACCACTTATTGTTTGACAAAACACGTGTGGTTACCCCTTCTTTAACGGGGGGACACCTTAGTTCATGTTTTGGTGACTCAACACACATGTGTTCATCACTTGTCAAAACAAATGGATTCAAACGTTACAAACCTAAAACCCTTACAAAAAACATTCCTTTTCCATATCAACAACCAAGAAGAACACTGAAAATCACATAAAAGACCAAACTTTACTTCAACCACCAACGGAAATCAAACCCTAAAGGTGAAAACCTTTTATATTCCAGCAACGACGAAGAACAGAACACCAAAAAGACTTCCTTTTCCATCAAAAAGCACATAAAAACCCAAACTTTACATGGAAATCAAACAAAAAACAAACAAAAACATCATTTTCCATCAAAAATCGCTTAAAAGACCAACCTTTACACGTTTTTCCAACATAAGCGACATAAAAAACCAACCTTTTGCTGACGAACTGTTGAGGTGGACAAAGAGAGAGCTCGAGAGCACAGAGACGAAGAGAGAGTGAGAGAGTACAGGGAGCTCGAGAGCGAGAGAGCACAAGCCAGATAGTGAGACAGTGAGAGAGTGTAGAGAGTGAGAGGCAGAGAGGCGGGAAATGGCTTTTGAGCTTATTAGTTTCAACTCTTTAGTCGCTGCTACCAAAAATGCCCCTACCACGTAAGACATTTTGACCAAAATACCCTTGTGTCAAATGGGGGTAACAACCCAACAATGTCAAAATAACATTACTCTTCTAAATATAATTGTAATTAATTGATTATCAAATTAAAGTTCTGTCAACTCTAATTAGTGTTTAATTGTATTATTGTTTATAGAAACAATTTTAAACATTTCCAATTTATGGTTTTGCTGTGACACTTTCGAAAGACCCTAACATTTTAAAACTATATGGAATTGGAAACATTTTAAGTTTGCTCTAAAAATTTTTATCCTCTTGTCTTGAGTGGATTTAACTGATGAAATCAAAGATTACAATTAGGTTGCTCAATGTCTATTTTGTTCTTCTATTATAGAAAATTTTTGAAAAGCCAATGTTATTCTTATCCCTGTTTGGGAATCTTTTGTCGTATTAGATGTTGCTTTTTTGGTCCTTCAAACGACTATCTTTTTTACGGTTATAAATACAAGATTGGTTTGAATCTGAATACAACAAGTGAACGAAGTGAGATACATTGTAAAGTTGGAAAAGTTGAGTGTCTACTCTATTCAGAGAGCATCTACACCGTTCCATTGGTTGTCTACTGATATACATGTTTCTATAGAGTGTCTAGTTGTTGGGCTATGCGAAAATTGATTGCAATTCCTCGCCACTATGAAGTAAACCCTTGTGAGATTTAGTTGTACTCTCTTTGAGAATGTTTTTCTCATTTTAGAGTCATCTTGATCTTAGGGGGAGATTGAGTCTGGTTTAACCTGGAGAGTTTTGTGTACTCGTTGTAACATGGATAGGTTTAGGTACTTGTCATAACATGGAGAGGTTTGCTTACTCTTTGTAAACATTTATAAATGTTCAAGAGAGAACTGGACGTAGTCCAAATGGTAGGGGTGAACCAATATAAAATTGTTATCTTTGTGCTTTTGTATTCATGTATTAGACGATCTTGGTTTGTTCTTTTGCTTGTAGTGATTTGAATTCAGGCTCCATTCAACTCCTCCTTTTGGAGCCAACTGTTCCTACAAGAATGATCTAAGAAGTGCTATGAGTGTCGACATATTTTATCATACTATAACAAGGAGCTTATGAATAAGCTATACATCATGAGAGCTAGGCTTAGGGAGGAAGAGAACACCACCATATCTAGGATCTTGAGTGAATTGAGTCTTTAAATAGATATAGAGTTGAGTTTCTTTCTTATAGAGACTCAAATGATTTGGTACAACTTTGTGTTAAGGTTGAACAACAAAATTTAAGAAAATCCTCTTTCAAGAAAGAAAATGCCCACTCTTGGTCTCATGTGTATAAGGAGCTAAATTCTCTATTGTTAGGGTTAGGTTAAACTTTTTTGAACTCTCATGTAATTGTTTTTGCTTTAATATTTATGTCTTTTCTTTCATTATATCAGTAATTAATTTTATACATTTTCATAAGTTGATTATTGATTATTCAAAGTATTGGAAAATATCTCTTGTATCTAGTTCTAAATTAAATTATCAAATGAAAGCTCGTGTACAGGAATCGAGTGTGATTCAATCGTTGTCTTGAAACCCTTGTGAAAATGCAAGATTCATTTATATAATTGATTAAGAAATTGTTGGTTAATAGATAATCTTAGGCTCATCTGTTAAAGAATCGGGGTTGAGTAATTTTGCAGGTTGATTAATTTTGCGGGTTGATATTGATTAATGATAGGAAAGAAAGTAAACATTTTAGTATATGAGAGTGTAGATTGATGAGATTTAACCCTATCAAGTTCATCATATTATTATTAATGTTTTTTTTCCATTAATTATTGATAAAAATTTACTTTTTTATTTTTAACTTTTGCCTATAATATCAAATTATGGAATTGTTCTTGAATTTATATTCATTATAATTGTATTTATAGTCTTATATTGTAAAAATCCTTTGGGAAGACGATAATTTTATAACTTCCTACATTGCGATTGGAACACTTGTCATCATTAGCAAAAATAGGCTAACAAGTTTTGGGGCCTTTGCTAGGGATTTGTGTTTCAATATATAATAATTGCACATTTATAATTTTTTTCAGATTAAATTTTTTTCTTTTTTTCTTTTAATTTGTATTAATTATTTATACTAACTTGTAGTTTTAAGGTTGTGTTTTTTCGGTTGCAAGGGTCTATCCGTACTAGGGGGAGAATTTCTTCAGAGTCATGGTGAAAATAGTTTTAGGCTGAGTTCAAGAGGGGGGTGAATTGAGTTTTACAAAACGTTTGATTTTAGAAAGCACCGAAAACTTTTTTCGCAGAATGAGAGTTTTCAAGAATCTCTAGAATTAATGACTCAAGGTGTAGTGCAGAAAATGAATCAATTCAAACATGAATAAATCGGTTTATTTTTTGACAAAATTGAAAAAATTAAATTTTTGCACAACAAAATCAATACACAAAGATAGAAATTAGTTGTATTCAATACAAACAACCAGAATGCGCACTTTGAGATTCAATTTAAGAATTAAAGCAAGTCAAATGACAAACTAGGCACACACATGTAAGGCAATGAACAATACTACAATTAGGCTATTAAAGGTTTGTTCAGTAGTTTAGTAATATACTGGTTTCTCAACAATCACAATTATAAAAACAACAAACAATTGAAATTAAAAAAAATTAGAGTGAAATATGCAGGGAAATCAAACTCAATTTCAAGATCAAATGAAAGATAACCTCTACATATACTAACCAAGGACCATTATGCGATTATGGAAAAAATATATCCCAGTGCTAGGAAAGTAGATGCAATCACAATGTCAAAGAATCAAATTTTAATAATGCAGCAAGACAATTCAAAGAATTTCAAAAGCAAATCAAATATGAGTTAGGCAAAGAATGTATATAGATTTTCAAAACAGCACGACTATGCATGTGCAAGAGTAAGTATTTGAAAAACTAGGATGAAAATTGTGCAGACAGTACAAATCATAAGAGAAGCACTTGAAAGAAAACTAAAATTGAAATATAAACCTCAATCAACAAATTTTTTTCCAGATTCAAGAATCTTTGTAAAAATCACAGTATCACCAATATACGAATATCACTGTGCAGAAGGAATGAATTAATAGCACTGAACCGATTAAAATGCAGAGACAAGGATAAAGAGAAATACACGAGGAAATTATACTAGTTCACCCTTCCTTAAGGACTACATCCAGTCTTTCTTGGAACCCTAGCAAGAAAAAATCCACTAACAACACTCAATTATACATAATTACAATCAAGAACACTTCTTGCACCTTGCAAGATCACAAATTACCTCTAAATAATAGAACTAACACCCTACAACCCCAAATATTCAGAATACAACAATGCTAAACCCTATAGCATCACCAATACCTAATTGAATCAAATATAACAATTACACAAATAAAAAATGCAACACTTGAATCATACAGGCTGAAGAATTGAGTTATAGAAACCCCCTGATTTTTAGCAAAGGAGATCTAGCGCAAGTCCTCGAAAAACACCAATGGCATAGTACAAATTCAAGAATTTTGATTCTCCAAGAAAACTTCTTTAATCTTTGAAAAACCAGACAATTTTGTCTCTCTCATAAATCAAGAATTCCAGTGTTGATCACCTAACGTAGTGCTAGACCGTCTAACACAAAAGAGATGATAGTATAGATAGGGGAAAGTTAACCCCAAGTCGTCTCTCAACGAATCCAATAGTAAGTTTAGTAAATCCATGTTCACTACTTATCTGTAGCAAGGAAAGTTAGTAATAACAGTAAAAAAAAAATAGGGGGATTTTAGATTGTTGATTGTTGTGCTGGAAACTAAAATAGATGAATTAAAAAATATTAAAGAAAATAGGTTGACTCTAAAGTTCTTTCACAAAAAAATTCTTCCTTGGTTTTCTTAATATTATTATCTTTTAATTTTCCTCACAGAGTTGAACTCAATCAAAATCAACAAAATCTTATTAGCAAAACAAGCTTTTACTATTATATTCAATATCTCACTTCGTCTTCAAGCGTATACTCAATAAGATGTATATCTTTTATGTCTAAACAAAGCGAACAAGAAATTGATTAAGACTAAGCGAATTAAGCCAGAACTCCAATTAAAGGAAAAACAATTGAATTCTCAACAAGCGTTCAAAAAGAAATACTTTTCCAAAACAGATTTCAAAAAGACCAATAATATAGAACAATTGTTAGAGAGAATGTAAAGAACAAGACTTTATTAAATCGAAACCCTAGAATTCATTGTGAAATCACAAGAGAATCAATCCAAAGGAGTTTAGCCTTCCATGATGAAGACACGAGAATTACCAAATAAAATAAAACTAGAGTTTATGGTAAGCAGCAACATGTGTCCTTCGCGCCTTCTCCAACCTCTATCTATAATCTCTTTTTCTTCCAAAAATTAACTCAGATTTAATTCTCAGATATTGTCCTTGCTATTATCAGATGCTTCCTTATGTGCCAATGATTAATTTTGTAAATATCTTATTTCCCGTAAATCTTATATTTTCCATCTCCCAATTTCTTTCAAATATTTTGTTTCCAAATTATGTTCCAGATACCAACTCACAATAATTGAATTTGCTACAAAAGATATTAGAGAATATTTGAAAGAGATTTGCTCTAAGTCAAGCAATAATCACAAAGGATAATCTTTATAGAAAATCTGAATAATATCTTTGACAAAAGATTTTATTAGATTTGGAGCCCATAGAATATCTATAAATAACTATAAACAAGAAAAGTATGAGAATATGCTTAAAATCGAAGTTTAATCAATAATCTCAATTAAAGTCTAATTAGTTCTATTAGGATAAATCTTATTTAAAACAAAAAATTTATTATCCATTACAATCTAAGAAATTAAAGGTTAAATATGTTATCTCTGTAAATAAAAACATACTCATCAAATATCACAAATGTAAATTTCACTAGTCATATGAAGTTAATTCTCTGTTGTAGTCATTTGGAAGGTTAAAGAGGTTGGTTGTACGATGGTGAATTTTTTATGTTTATTAGAATTTTTATTTATTTATATTTATAACAAATTTTAAGAAATTTATCACAGATTTTAATAAGTTATGAAAATTATTTATTTAATAATTATTATTTTTATTTAGCATTAATATATATTTAGATTACTTATTTATATAGGACTTTTAAAAATTGAGAAATTTGATTTATTTAATTTTTGTAGGAAATTAGTTTATTTCGAATTAGTATATATTTAAAATTTTAGATTCATACAGGTATTTAATAATTTTTGCAATTTGATTTATTTAACATTTATATTTATTTATTATTTTACAAATGTTTTTTTATAAATTTGAATTTAATTACAAAAACT
>Ga0123340_1004009_pt1 | contig 13895 bp, 8 predicted proteins | sample SirMexnodulemix_FD_89961 | JGI IMG/M metagenome (GOLD analysis project Ga0123340, IMG submission 89961) | Root nodule microbial communities of legume samples collected from Mexico - Siratro Mexico nodule mix | ecosystem: Host-associated > Plants > Roots > Nodule | place: Mexico: Nepantla... | reverse complement strand
CCCAAGTCCGGCCCAACTCCTTCCATCTTTGCCGTCCACGCGGCCGAGCCTGCCAAAAACCCCGTGGTCTCTGACAAGCCCAAGCCCCAGTCCGCGCCTCCCCCGGCCCCGGCCCGGGCCGGGAAATGGGCCGTGGACAGCTGGAAGGCGAAGAAGGCACTGCAGCTGCCCGAGTACCCGAACAAGGAGGATCTGGAGTCTGTTCTCCACACGCTCGAGGCGTTTCCGCCTATCGTCTTCGCCGGCGAGGCCCGCACGCTGGAGGAGCGCCTGGGCGAAGCTGCTCTCGGAAATGCCTTCCTACTTCAAGGCGGTGACTGCGCCGAAAGTTTCAAGGAGTTCAATGCCAACAACATCCGTGACACCTTCCGAATCCTCCTCCAGATGAGCGTCGTCATGATGTTCGGCGGCCAAATGCCCGTCATCAAGGTAAAACCCGAACCAATGCAATCTTGTTTCAGGGGTCAATTTCTTAGCAATAGTTGTTGTCACATTCTGTTGTGAATTGAATTGACGGTGGGAGTGTGAATTTCAATGGCGTTGTTGTTGTTTGTTTAGGTGGGGAGAATGGCTGGGCAGTTTGCGAAGCCGAGATCTGATCCGTTTGAGGAGAAAAACGGTGTTAAGCTTCCGAGTTACAGAGGGGATAATATTAACGGAGACACCTTTGATGAGAAGTCTAGGATTCCGGATCCGCAGAGGATGATCAGGGCTTATTGTCAAGCTGCAGCTACGCTTAATCTTCTCAGAGCTTTCGCCACTGGAGGTTATGCCGCTATGCAGAGGGTTACTCAATGGAATTTGGACTTCACCGAGCAGAGTGAACAGGGAGATAGGTATCTATTTATTTATTTATTTATTTACGATTTGCAATTTTTACTTTTGCTTGGAACTGGAACAATCCTTTGAAATAGTCGTTTTCGCCTGTTATAGGGTTCCCTGATTTACATGAAATCTAGGTTGGTTTGTAATCAGTAAAGGAAAAAAAAATCTAAATTTTGCTTCTTTCTTTTTTTGGTTGTTTAGGTTATAAAGGGTACATGGTATATGGGATGATTATTTACTTTAATGATAGATATTTTTGTTTGATTGATCATGCAAAATTTTCACTCTGGTTCTTTTGTAAAATTGGGGTTTGATTATTGAGAAACAAAAAGCAAATGCTTGTTTTTAATTTTTTTTGTATCGTAGGAGATAAGGTAAACCGTTGTTTGATATTGTGATAAGTGGGGATGCATGTGCGGGGGAGGGTATTTGGTTGTTTTGTTTCTTTCTCAAAAAGCCAACTCGTCCGTGTCGCAGTTATGCTAAAGTTTTATGTAAAATCGGCACGAGTTACACCAGTTTCTCTTAAACAGTGGTATCTGATGATGACAGTTTAACTAGTTTATTTCACCTATTTGACGTAAGGGATTGACTTTTGAGATTTTTTATTGGCAACCCAATTTAGCCGTGTTGGTGAGATGTGATATCTGAAATTATTTACTAATCTTGTTTGAAGTTGTCTCCACGAAGACAGAACTCGATTAATGTTAATTACTTTTCTTTCATACTTCCCTCCAGACATACCTATTAAAAAGACAGCCTGCTTTTGCTAGGTGATTTGACATTTTACAAGAATTATAAGAGGGTATAAAGCAAAAGTAAAGTAAAAAGTAAATATTTTTTCCTAAATTATTAGATTGTATCCATATTTTTGTAGTTGGTGTGAATGTGCATGTATGGAGCTACAATTAATGATGCATTAAAGAACCGAGGGTGTGTGATTTCCTAATTATCTAAGTGATAAATACCATAGTGGAATTATCTAACCGAGGGCAAAGTGAAATTTTTCCAAAATTTATATGCATGCATATTTGTGTAGCGTAGTTGATGTGATGCATAATACCAGCTAAATTGGACGGTGCATTAAAGAAGTGGGAGTGTATGGATTTCCAAATTTTGTAGTATTTAACTCAGATAAATAGACCATAGCATTCCATTTTTGTTGAAAATGGGTAAGTTTTCACCAAAGGACCGACCGTCCCTGATATCTTTCAGTCCCATTTTATTTCAGCACTCGTGATTATTATACTTTTTTTACACTTTCGTAGTTTAGAAAAAGAAATGTTTAATAGTGTGTTTGGTGTGTGCACTTTTGTTTTATCATCTAAACCAGAAGATAAGAATGCTGTAATGAAAATGGCGTACGGTGAAACAATATTGTTCTTTTACTACTTCCAAGTAACAGTTTATATAAGAGGAATGTACTTGTTTACAATTTCTTTTACAAAGTCTACTATGTTGCTTATAATGGTATTGTGGCTTGATGTAGAATATATTTGTTCTTGGTATGGCAGGTACCGTGAGCTTGCTAACCGAGTTGATGAGGCCCTTGGATTCATGGCTGCTGCTGGGCTCACAGTGGACCATCCAATCATGATAACAACCGAATTCTGGACATCTCATGAGTGCTTATTGTTGCCATATGAACAATCCCTCACTAGGTTGGATTCAACTTCTGGTCTCTACTATGATTGCTCAGCCCATATGCTTTGGGTTGGAGAACGAACCAGGCAGCTCGATGGTGCGCATGTTGAGTTTCTAAGAGGAGTTGCTAACCCCTTGGGAATCAAGGTTCGGAAATAATCAATCTAGTTCTTATTCCAAATGCAGTTTCATTCTTATGTCTAGTGTTTCTTTGATTTGCTTTTGTAGGATTTAAGTGGTTTTATTGAAGCTTTATGTTTATTATGTATTGGCAGGTAAGTGATAAGATGGATCCAAATGAGCTTGTTAAACTCATTGAGATCTTGAATCCCCAAAACAAACCAGGGAGAATAACTGTGATCACTAGGATGGGAGCTGAAAATATGGGGGTGAAGCTTCCACATCTCATCAGGGCAGTGCGCAGGGCAGGGCAAATTGTCACTTGGGTCAGTGATCCTATGCATGGAAACACCATTAAGGCTCCATGTGGTCTTAAAACTCGCCCCTTCGATTCCATCAGGGTATACTCTCGCTTCTCTTTCTAATTTTTAATTGGTTATAGGTGGCCATCGAGTAGCTTCAAATATGCGTATATGTTAGGATTAAAATGAAGTTGAACTTGTTGTCCTCTTCCTCGGAGGAAAATAAAGTCGTTTGTTTCACCCCGTGCTAATCATAATCTGGATAAAACAAAACCTCTCAAAACTTCTGTTTGAAAGAAGGAAAAATATTGAAAAGATGTATGTTTTTAGAAAATGATGCACACTAACATCTCATGCTAGTAAGAGAAAGAAGATAGAACTGCAAAAATGTAATGTGATTGATAATATGACCTGAAAAAAATCTGAAAAAATGAAGGATGTGAACGGAATATACTGGCATCTGAAGTGAGGTCGTGTATGGTGGGCTACCAAACCTGAGGTCTATAACAAATAGAAGCAGAAGTAGTAGGTCGAAAAAAGGGCTACTTGTAAAAGTTGGTGAAACAGTGTACTACTATTGAGGTCATTTTCAGTTCGAAATATCATTGTGGAATTGGTTATATTTCTATATCATTGGGTGGGAGTGGACCTTGGGGTCCATGTGGGTGTTAATGTTTTTATTGTTGTCAAGTAGTAGTAGAAAGAAACATGTAGTCCCATGTCACTACCGCTAATCAACGTTAGCGATTTTTCAAAAGCAATAAAGTTTAGTGAGATAATAAAGCATTGAGAAAATTGATCATTGTTGACGAGACCACTGACTTTCTTTTTCTCTGAATTATTGGTCAGGCTGAAGTGAGAGCATTCTTCGATGTGCACGAGCAAGAAGGAAGCCACCCAGGAGGTGTTCATCTAGAGATGACGGGTCAAAATGTGACTGAGTGCATTGGTGGATCAAGAACAGTGACATTTGATGACTTGAGCTCACGTTACCACACACACTGTGACCCAAGGCTCAATGCTTCACAATCTCTTGAGCTTGCTTTCATCATCGCTGAACGTTTGAGAAAGAGCAGGATGAGATCGCAGCAAGCAAGTGCCCCTCTAGGACTGTAAAAGCGCCCCCAAAATCCAACAAGTGGAAAATATCTTTGTTCTTTTTTTCCCCTACATATTTATTAACGTTACTTTTATGCTGCAACCGGATTTGTTATGTGTTGTGTTCGTATGTGTATACTATTGCCTAGTAATGAGTTTGAACTGAGTACTTCTATTAATAATAATGAAACGAAAACGTTTCTATTATGTTGCCTATTCGAGTTTCTCCTCACTCATCTTTTTGGTCCTCCTTGGAGTACTTGGCGTAGAAATGCGATAGAACAATAAATGTTTTCTCCTACAAGGGATATTTTAAAAATTAAAATATCTTTTAAATGTTTATGTATGAATAAGAATATAATAATTCTGCATTAATTAGCTATGGTAAAACTTCTTATTTCAGAAATTTATATGGGTCTAAAGTCCACACTTTTAATGGATGCGGCTTTCCCAGTATTTGCGGCAATTGCTTCCTGCATCCACCTGCCAGAGGATTTTTGGAAGGTTAGATTTATATTTTGGAAGTGGCGTGTGTTGTGCCCAGGAACGTATATTTTGGAAGTCTAATTTTCCATTTCGGAAAAAATTTTCGGGAAATTGCTACATTTCGAAAAAGATTCTGGAAGTTCATTTTCTGTTGTGGAATGGTTATTCTGGAAGTGTTCCGGAATCCTAAATATTCTGCCCGCGGACCACTCTACACCGCTGCGTGGTGTAGAACTGTCCAATAACATCAAACAGCCCCTATTCAATAAGATAAAACTTCTTAATCAAATCTCAATCCAAATCAATCGAAAATCAAACATAAATTTAATTTCACAACTTTCAATAAGATAGTACCAAATAAGACGGGGAAAGTGACCACTAATTCTGATTACACTGAGTAACAAAACCACTTCTAATATTAAATCAGAGGAACACTTATATCTTTCTTCTCATTAATAGGGTGCAGAAGTAATTAATGGGGTGCAGAAAGCAATTGCAAATATTTGAACATCTGGGCTGAGTTGGAAAGTATCCATTAGTCAGCATGGCATTTGTTTTTCTTTCTTCCCTATAATATGATCATGTTGTGCCCAAACATGAGGAAGATAAAATAGGATTTGAGATTATTGAAATAAAATATATTAATTTGCTATTTGTATATATAGTTTAAAATAAGTAATGACGCTCTATGTCTATCAAACTTGAAACAATCTATAAAATGACTTCTGTAACTAGCTTTTATTATTTCAATTATCAACTAGATTTAAGAATAGATCAAGGTGCTTGACAAAACCACATTGGCTAACCTATATGACATCAGTTTCTTTCTTTTTTTTTTTTTTCTTTAAATGTCTGCTTTTATTAAAACATTCTGTTTAAAAGGGAGAGTCTAGGCCATTGAAAATTTTTGTTAAACTAAAACATGCTGACATATTAAAAATATCATAAATATTTATTATTAATTTCATTACAATGCATTAACATTTTTATATATACTTTTTTTTAAATATTAAGCATATTGATTTATTATATGAATAGACAAATTCCACTTTGCAATTAAGATTATTTGAGAAGTAAATGTCTTGAAATCATATAATCCACTTTAACCAAACCAGTGAATTAAAACTGTAACATCAAACTTATTGAAACTATAAAATAAAACTGCAACTTAAAAAACTTTCTCAAATATCTCTCTCCCTTTTTGTTATATTAAAAAGGACTTATAGGAGAAATATTTGAGAAACATGTTATTGATTAGAAGCTCATGGTTTAAGGTGTCAACATTTGTTTGAATAAATGAAATTTATTTTTAAATAAGATAAAAAATGTATATTCCATTAATTTTAAAAAATGAAAAAAGTAATTAAGAAAAATTCAAATCTTTTTTCTTAAATATTACAAAACTGAAAAATGGTACTTTTTTTTAATAAAAAATCAATTTAATCAATTTAGAGATTTATTGCTTCTCATTTTCAAAATATATAAAAATGCTTTAGGTTTTAAAAACATAGTAATAAAAAAGAAATTATAGCCTTTTTACGATTTACATCCATTTTATTTCTTCACGCCACCCACGCTTACTCCTTTCATACATTCTCGCTTCGGCCAACACGCCACATTTACTCTTTACACACCCTCTCATTATTCACGCCACCCCACATGTTCTTTGCACCCTCAAGCCATGTTTTCCTTTTACACCCCCTACGTTTCCTCTTTGCACCTCTCATTACGCCACTCTGTCATTCTCTTTTTCATGCCACTCACTTTTTCACACTTCCCACGGTTTCCCGGGTCACGTATTCATTTTGGCTCATCGTCTACATGAGGTCTCCACCCATTCCTTCTCCAAGCTACACGGATAGCACGCCATTTTCTCCATCTCTCTTCTTCCTTAGCCTTCGTTTAGTTTCAGCTTCATTTTGCTCACATGCACAACCAATAAAAAAGGGAGTAAAAGAGAGGAAAAAGGATTCATAAGGTAAGGATCTAAGTTGTTTTGTTTACTAGTGGTTGTATACAATCCTCGTGACCTCAATTTGTTTGTGGTTGGTTTCTGTAAGTTCTTTTTTCATTTATGAAAATTTCATGGAATCTTATAATCTATGATTCTTACACAAACATATAAGAAAGCGCACCACGATTTCATGTTCTTTAATAACTTAATGATTCTTTTTGGTCTTCTGATTTTGCTTTTCTCCTCTCTTTCTTGTTTTCTTTTCTCTTCTTTTGATGGTCAGAAAGTTAACATACACACATAAAAAAAACTCGTAAAGTACGTTTCAAACTGTATATTTATTTTATATATTTTAAAGGGAAAGGTGAGAAAATTTATATTATAAAAATAAAATTTCCACCGACTTTATTAGCCTTTTAAGAGTACCAACTATCACATTGACTCTTCTTTTATTAGAGTCAATCCTATCAGTTATATGGACCACAATCTATAATATTTAATTTAAATATTCTTACAATCTCTCACTTGGTCCATGTTATGACTTAAAAATTCAACATCTATAAGAGTGTATTTTTCATTGAAATGATCGAGTCATCATCTTTAATTAGAATTAAATCATTCAAATCATGTCGATTCATGTCAATAAGCAACATATTTTTTCCATGTATCACAATTCAATTCAATTCTTAAAACATCAATCAAAATATACTATAATCTTTAAACTAAATACATATATGTTATCACACCAAAACAATATATATACCTAACATAATGTAGATAATAAGCATAAATAAACAAAAACATAACTTTAATTAAATTCACAAGTATCAAATAATACAAGCAAAATATTTATATACATCATACTAATCATGCTAACCAGGACTTATCAATTATTCTCATGTCTCTCACATGACAACAAGTATTTTAAGTGACAACCCTTTAGTTAGTGGATCCACTATCATTTGATTAATACCAATGTGCTCAATCGAAACTCTTTGTTTTTTCACTTAATTCTTAATTGACAAGTACTTCAAATCCATGTGTTTTGCACCTTTGGAATACTTGTCATTTTTAGACAAGAAAATAGTTACCAAATTATTACAATAAATTCTCAGCGGTCTAGTTATTTTGTCTACAATTTAAGCCCTGAGATAAATTTTCGCAACCATAATGCATGAACTATGACTTCAAAAGTGCCACAAATTCAACCTCCATGGTAGAAGTTCACAAAATCAATGAATATGCTTTCCCATTTCCATTTTAGAACAATGAACGACTGTAGTTCTTCATAAGATTTTCTATGTTCTACTTTTCCTTTCAGACACACTAAACAACATGCAAAAAAGTCCTCCACTACCTTCTTCCTCCTAGACTACCAAAAAATTTTCTTCAAGTCTCTATAGATCGACGTGGTACCTAATACCTAAACTACTCTTAAGAATTTCTTCCAATATTAGTTTTCTCATATCTTTTTTTGTTGGTATGAAAATTTTATCTCTAAATTTGATGATTCCACCAGAATTTTTGTGGAATTTAGATTTTTTTCCTTCTACTCTTACGGTAAACTTTTCTTGCAAAAACAAGTTCCTTATCAGAAGATATGGTACAAAGGAATGGTAGAGAGAGAGACAGAGGGTAAAGAGATGTGGTAGAGAGAAATGACAGAGAGAGGGAAAGAGAAGAAAATTTTAAAGGAGAAAGTGGTGGGATAGGATATTTATAAACATATTTTCTCTCTCTTTTTGATTGAAGTGCCAGCCGAGCCATGATACTTTATTCTTGTCCCTTTTTTAATTTATTATTTTATTATTATTATTTATTTCAAAATAATAAATTGATTTATTTTTTGATGTTCAAAATTTGTCTGATAAAAGATAAAAGTTCTAATGAATTTAAGCATAAGAATTTGTAACACTTATATTTTAAGTAAAGATAGAGTTATTTAAAATTATAATGTTATACATATAGTCTGATGATATGTTTTTGTCTATTACCTTGTCCATCAAAAGTTCTAGTAATTCAATGAAAATTTTCCCACTCCACCCATATTTTGCCTTCAAATTCACGAGTCTTAAAACATGTAACATTCATGTGAAACATGTGTACCCATAATACAAAAGGTATCTCTAAATTGCTTTTTAATATATTATAATAAGACTATATGCTTGGTGAAAACTCGCTTGGCCCACATCACAAAGTATGTATTTATTCAATATTCCAAGTTCATATTCTCGTGTGGGATACTTATGGAATAATGACCACGTCACCATGTTATATCCGTGAGATATAAATTTTCAAGAACTCATCACAAATAAGATGGTCTTGTGTTATGTCTATTATTCATCTCACCCATTCTCACAATTAAAGAAAGGACAATAAATAAAATCTTCCATTATTATTATTTCAATTTTGTTGAACGAATTCTAAAAGTGGTTTGAATTCTTTATCTCTAGACACAAGACTTGAATTTTTACAACTTTGACCATTTTCCAAACACTTCAGTAAAAAGTGACTTATGTATAATCTACTTCTCACTTTTGTTTAAAAGATGCCACTTTTTCTCATTCAAAAAGAAATATTTTTGTTCTCAATTTATATATATTCAAAAAGTCTCATTCCTTTGACAAAATTTTAGCAACGTGAAAGTGGTCAAGTAAATCCACAATAAAGTTTGCACAAAAAAAAAAAAAAATATGAAATGCACGTATACTAAACTTTAAAGAAAATTGAAGACGAGACTTGATGTACACATATTAATTAAGTAAATAAGGATGAATTTTTCTAAAATTTCCAATCAAGATTTAACATAACAATTAATAAAACATTAATAACTTTATTAAATCTCAAATATAAAACTATGATTCACTCATATAAAACAACTACAATTCTAAATATAGCACTATAAATAAGTTAAACACTATCAATTAAATACTAGATTTCAAACGAAAATTTGTTAAAGTCACTTTTAAAAAAAAAAAAAACAAATATAAATATAGAGTAAAAGGTGTTGAAAAATTGGACATTCACACTATATAGAAAATTTTTTATATTGAAATTAGTTTTCAATCTCAACATTGGTACAAGTACAAATATTTACGTGGAGGGCGAATATGAATTGGATAGCCACATTATGGTAGGATTGAACTTATGTTATGTTTAATCCATGTAGAAAATCAAGTTAGATCCATATTCATGTGCCAATGATATATTAAGGATTGACCCAACAAAATTAAGTTTAATTGCACATTTACATTAGACCCGTTTTCAAATAAGTTCTATTTATATAGTTCGAACACGATGTTAAGTAATAATATCAAACATATATTTATAAATAAAAGAATGTTAGTAATTTATATTATATTTTATTTTTAATAGTCTAAAAGGTTTGTCTAATTTTAAAAAGATAGCCCACACTTATGTTTTCAACTTGAGTAATGATACGTTGACACCAATACTTTTTAACCCGTATTTGACATCGGGGTATTTTTGTCCAATCAGTATATGTGGCAAGGACATTTTCGTCAATTGAGGGAAACCTAATAAAGAAGGGTAATTTTGTTTTCTCTCTTCATCTTGAAATTGGTTTTGTTTAGAGAATATGTCATGAAACTTTTAAAATCAGATCTGAGTGAAAAAGAAAAAGTGAGAGCTTGTGCGTTCTACTGCGAATCGAGAGCTACGGTTGCTTGTTTAGCAACGAGAGGTTGAGGTTCTGCTTCTACGACAACGTTTGGGTACTTCTGTAAATCATTTTTGTAAGTAGTTATTGTGTTTTTGTACATTGAGGTTTGTCATTGTGCAAAGTTTTGATTTTTATGGATTAGATAGGCATTGTTAAAAACATCTCCTATGAATCATTTTTGTAAGTTGTTACTGTGTTTTTGTGTTATTTCGTTGTGTAAAGTTTTGATCTTTAGGGTTTAGGTCAACATTGGTGAAAGCGAAAACGTTTTATTTGTGAAAACAACTCAATATTGTTACACAAATAGTCATTTTTTAGTACTGGACTATGGATTGATAGGGTTTGGAGGTTTGAAAGTTTAGGAAGCATACTTTTTTGGGGAAAGAACTCAAAAGTTGGATAAGGTGTATTTGATTAGTGGGTTGTGGATTGATAGGGTTTGGAAACACATGAACATATCTGACATGTGTTGCCAAAACTTGAACTAAGATGTCCCCTCATTACAGAAGGGGTAACCTCTGGTGTTTTGTAAGGTGACAATGACTTAATTATTTTACAAAACAATTTTGGTTACCCCTTATGTAATGAGGGGACACCTTTGTTTTTGTTTTGACGACTAACCTATGGTGTTTTGTAGTAGTGGTGACCCAACAACATCCCTAACGACAATCCCAACAGCAATCCCAGCAACATCCCCATCTATTCCAAATCCCAATAGTCGTTCAGTTGGAAGAATTAAGCATGTAGCGAGGAAGCATATTATATCTCATAAATTAAGAACTCCTTAGGCTGAATATCCTAAGAAAAGAAGAAGGTCTGCAAGAGTTGCTACAAGAGATTTAAAAAATTGTAAAATTTGATTTTTGTTTTTACGTAATGGAACAAATTTGGATAAACTTATTGTGGCGGCATGAAATTGGTCTAAATGTCATGGATTTATGTAATGGAACAAATTTATTCTCACATGTACATATTTTGGTACTTGTTATTAGATTATGTGTGGAATGTTGCAACATATGACTTTAGTGCCCAAAACTTGAACTAAGGTATCCCCTCATTATAGAAGGGATAACTCCTGAAGTTTTGTTAGGTGAAAACCAGTTTTGATGCACACAGGTGACAATTGAACATAATTTGGTCAATGAATACATGATTAATCATTATTATTTGGTCAAGAAGAGGAAGAAATTGTTAAAATTGCTTTAATTAAAGTAATTTATTTTATTTTAATTGAATTTGAAATGAAACCCAAGAAAGAAAGAGTAAAAACTCTTCATTAGTCTTAATTAATTAATTTAGTTTATTTTAATTGATTGAAATCAAACCCAATTAAGAAGGAGGAGTAAACAGAACAACATAAGAGACTAGTGGAGAGCAAAAGAGACCTTTCATAATGAGTAGTAAATTACATTAATTTTAATAATGACAGTGAATTGCATTAATTTTAATAATGAGTAGTAAATTGTATTAATTTTAATTGGATGAATTGGGTGGTGTTAGGGTGACCAAAGTCATAATTTAATGATATTAAATTTTAATAAAAGTAGGTTTGTACAGATACATTTACTCAAAAAGGTTAACAGCTTGAAATAGGAAAAGATTGCGATCACACGTTTTTATCATTTTGTTCGACAATCTGTACGATCTTGCGTTTATTGGCCAAAATTTTAACTGAGATGTCCCTTCGTCAAAACATGGGTAACCCCTGATGTATTGCAAGTTTATAGATGGTATTTATGGACACATGTGTATCAATTTAACATATTTTGATACATCATAAACTCATTCATGTTTTTTATGGTTGTAATTGAAGAAGGTAAGAACTTAATATGCCTAAATGATCCTCATCAACACTTCTGAATTTAGTCGCCAAAAGTTGTGGTGAGGTGTCCCCTCGACAAAACATGGGTAACCCTTGATGTTGTAAGATCAGAACTAGTATCATGTCCTGTAATTGATGATTCTTGTGTGTTTGTGACATTTTTCCCTAGCGATGTTAGTAGTGACACAACCACTAATATTATTTTACGAAACACCTCTGGTTACCCATTCTTTAATCAGGGGACACCTTAGTTGAACCTTTGTCGACTATGTCAGATCAACACACAACACCACACACAGAAGAATCAAAAACATTCAAACATCACAAATCATAAAAAATGTCTTCCCTTTTCACCAAAAACACCATAAAAGACGAACCTTTTCTTCAACCACCACAAACCCCAAACCCCAAACGAAAAATCAAACGCCATAAAACAAACCTTTACTTTTCCATCAACAACCAAGAACAAAACTGTAAAACCAACAATGAAAACTTTCTTTTCCATAAAAAATAACATAAAAGACAAACCTTTACTTCAACCACCCCAAACCCCAAACCCCAAAAATGGAAATCAAACGTCTAAAATGAACCTTTTGCTTTTCCATCAACAACGAAGAACAAAATTATGAAACCAACAATAAAAGACAAACCTTGACCCTAAACCCACCACATCTTCACAGTAACAGCACCACTAAACTGCAATCCTTAAACCAACGTGCCAATGACGACGATCCCTAAACCAATACAGCATATGGAGAACAAAGATTGCGGTGAGAGGAGCGAGACAAGATGAGGGAGACAAGAGGACGCAAAAAGAGTTTCTGCGAGGAGGGAGACGAAAGGATGCAAAGAGAGAGGAGGGAGACGAAAGGATGTAAAGAGAGTGAAGGCACAAATGTTTTTGGGTTTTTGAATTTGAAGTTTCAAATCGCTATGGGTTAAAATATTATATTTTTGTCACATAAACATTATCAAATGAAAATAACGCCACGTATTGGTGTCAACAAAACATTACTCTTTCAACTCAACTAATTTTACCTTCCACGTGCCTTCAACACTAGCTTCTCTATGAGATCAAATTGGCCATGGAGGTAGGAATTCTCTTTTGATTTTCCTATTCATAGTAATTCATGACTATGAAACACAATATTTCAATGCCATTATCTAACTATATATCTAGTTGGCACTAATGGTGCAACAAGTGCATGAATTTGCATGGAGAATGTAAGGGTATTAGAGGAGAGCCACAGAAGTGACGTAGGCCAAAAACTTAGGTTTGAGAGAGAACTTGACACTCAAATCTACCCAAATTATCATTTACCTATCCATTTTTTTCGCATTCATAACTATGGACAATCAACCTATCAACCATTCCCATATAGAGTACTTTGTGTGAGAACTAATTGTTTTAAACACATTTCAACGTAAATTTTCTAATTAACCATGTAGAATGTTACTTTCTATATCAACTCAAACTTAAACTCACATAAAAAAGTAGAACTAACTTAAAGTAACATTCTATGTCGATTATTAGAGAATCAACGTAGAAAACTTATAAATAATCACAAATTTGTCGTTGTGTTTTTTCAGTGTCAGTTATCTCTTTTCTGTAATAATGTATCCCTTTTAGTTTTTGAAAATTGAATAACACCTTTATAACTTTTCTATAGTTGCACATGTAGGTGATGCATACATAATCACATAGAAGGGGCAAGTAACTAAGAAAGCTAGAGGGAGATTGGTTAATTTCATCAAACCTCAATGAACTAAGCTTAGTTTGCTGAAATTAAAATTTCGAATCATGGAATAAGTGTTTAGTCCCTAAAAATATTTCAATGTTCATTTTTAGTCCTTAAAAATATTATGTTTAATAAGGGAACAAGAAAAAATTAATCTTTCTCATTTATGCTAATAAGAAATATATATATATATATATATATATATATATATATATATATATAT
>Ga0123340_1004006_pt1 | contig 13902 bp, 17 predicted proteins | sample SirMexnodulemix_FD_89961 | JGI IMG/M metagenome (GOLD analysis project Ga0123340, IMG submission 89961) | Root nodule microbial communities of legume samples collected from Mexico - Siratro Mexico nodule mix | ecosystem: Host-associated > Plants > Roots > Nodule | place: Mexico: Nepantla... | reverse complement strand
TTGTCTATGATAATAAAAGAATTAAAATTTTAATTATTATAATTAAAATAATTACTAAAATTATTCTAAAAATTATATTAAAATTATATAAATATAAAATAAATATAAACCTTTTATTAATTTTATAATATTATAATTATGTTGTAAAATTATACCAAAATAAAAAAAGGAAAGTTATAATAAATTGTTTACATGAAAATACTTATAGAATATTCTAATATTTATTTAAAAATATAATTATGATCATATAATAAAAACGCTTTCAAAACATTTAATGATATTATTTACATAGGTCAAGGAATGACACATTTCGTTTGTTAGTGAATTTTTCTATATTCAATGTCTTAAGTGTTCATAGAGTGTTATGTAGTTAAGTAGTTAAATACAGAAGGTTCAACACATAGTTACATATAGTTAAACAAATAAATTTCAGAACATATGGTTAAACAGTTAATCACTTAAATACATATGATTAAACAAATAATTTGTAGTGAGGTTTTTGACCCAGAACATGTGTGATTTGGTTCCTACTCAAGCAAGGCAGAGTTGTGGTGAAGAGCATGGTGGAGAACATCCAATAAATGAAACTTCACATAAATGAATTTTCACTCTTAACCACATAAATTAAATTTTAAGCTTTGGAGGTATGACATGTGTAATTGGGTAAATGGTGCAAAACATGTAAGTGTCAATATCCAATTTCGTCTGGATAAAAAATAAATGTCTCTTATTAATTTTAAAAAATAAAAAAATCATCTTTTGGTTTAGATTTATTATTTTCTTTATTTTTCTCTTATTTAAAAAAAACATAAAAAATATATAATTTGCATTTTTTTGTTTATTGTCTTTATCTTTTTATTTTATTTTAAGAAAAATAAAAAAAAATTATTTTCATCTCTCTTTAGTAAAAAAAGAATTATTAGAGTTAAGAGCAATTACGATGCTTATGATACTCACTTCCTCAAGTCTCTTGTTCCTATTCAAACCACTTCCAAAATTTCCTCCCATACTCCTATCATGCTATCAATGCTGCAGTACACTCACTTTAATCATCCTCTGATCCGTTACCCTGCATCAACCCACTTTAATCATCCCCTGCTTCCCTGCTTCTCCTACACCCTCTACAATGCTTCCCCCTACAATGCAGCAGCATTACCCCTTTCTGACAAGAACTGCTTTATTCTCTCTGCAATACTTTTCTCTACAGCTAGCATTACCTATTCTTAGCAAAGTGCTCTGCTCCTGCAAACCCGTGACCTAGTCAACCCTCCAGCACATATACGCATGGACTTGTTTGGACCTTCTAGAACCATGAGCATAGGTGAAAATTATTATGGTCTTGTGATTGTAGATGACTTTACACATGAACTTTGTTTTTGGTAACCAAAGATGAAGCCTTTAGTGTCTTTAAGAAACTTGCAAAGATTATTCAAAATGAGAAAAACTACACTATTGTTGTCATAAAAACAGATCATGGTAGAGAGTTTCAAAATGAAAGCTTTGAAAAGTTTTGTGAAAAGTTTGGAATTCAGCACAATTTTTCAGCTCCAAGAACTCCACAGCAAAATGGGGTTGTGGAGAGGAAAAATAGAGCCTTGGAAGAGACTGCAAGAACCTTGTTGAATGAAACAAACCTTTCGAAATATTTTTGGGCAAATGCAGTAAATGCTGCATGTTATGTGCTGAATAGAGTTTTGATAAGGCATATTTTAAAGAAAACCCCTTATGAGCTTTTCAAAGGAAGAAAACCAAATATTTATCACTTTAGAGTTTTTGGCTGCAAGTGCTTTATTTTGAATAATGGCAAAGATAATCTAGGCAAGTTTGATTCAAAGGCAGACGAAGGCATCTTCTTAGGTTACTCATCACATAGTCATGCATACAGAGCATACAATAAAAGAACCATGTTGATTGAGGAAATTGTACATATTACCTTTGATGAAACTAACCAAAAGGTACAGGATAAGCCTGAAAATAGTGCAGATGATGAGGAAGCTGGAAGATTACAAGAATTAAAAGAAACTGCTGCATAATAGAATGAAGACAAAACTGTAGAACTGGATACTGCAGAAAAGGAAACTGACTTAATCGACCATCAAATCAATTTACCTATAGAGTGGAGAGTTCCAAGAAATCTATCATTAGACAATGTAATTGGACAGATCAACAAAGGTGTCTCAACCAGAAACTCACTGAATCTACTGTGGGAATACATGACATTTGTCTCACAGATTGAGCTTAAGTCAATTCAAGAAGCCTTGAGTGATAGTAATTGGATTAATGTTATGCAAGAGGAGCGTAATCAATTTACAAGAAATGATGTGTGGAGCTTAGTTCCTAAAACCAGTGAAATGAATGTGATTGGTACAAAATGGATATTCAGAAACAAAATGGATGAACAAGGCATTATTGGGAGGAACAAAGCAAGACTCGTGGCTAAAGGTTACAATCAAGAAAAAGGCATTGACTATGATGAAACCTATGCACCAATTGCTAGAATTGAGGTTGTGAGGCTGCTGCTAGCCTATGCTTGTCTAAGTGGATTTAACTTGTTTCAAATGGACGTGAAGAGTATTCTTAAATGGATTTATAAATGAAGAAGTGTATGTCACTCAACCACCCGAATTTGAAGACCACAAACTGGCTGGACATGTTTACAAGCTTGAAAAAGCTCTCTATGGACTAAAACAAGCTCTTAGGCAGTGGTATGAAAGGCTAAGTAATTTTCTGCTCTCCAAGAACTATTAAAGAGGTCAAGTAGACAAAACTCTCTTTATTAAGAATTTTGAAAATGATATAATTTTGGTTCAAGTATATATTGATGATATCATTTTTGGATCAACTAATGAACTTCTTTGTCAGGAATTTGTATTAGATATGCAGGGGGAGTTTGAAATGTCTATGATGGGGGAGTTGAATTACTTCCTAGGACTGCAAATCAAACAATTAAAGTATGCATATTCTTAAGTCAGTCAAAATACTGCACAGATGTCTTGAAGAAGTTTGAGATGAATGGCTGCAAAGAGGCATCAACTCCAATTGCAACCAGTTGCTATCTAGATGGGGATGAACATGGGACAGTAGTAGATCAAACCAAGTTCAGAGGACTCATTGGATCTTTGCTCTATCTCACAGCAAGCAGGCCTGACATAACCTTTGTTGTATGCATGTGTGGAAGATTTCAAGCAAATCCAAAGGAATTCCATTTCAATGCTGCTAAAAGAATTCTCAAGTATCTCAAAGGGACAACAAACGTTGGCTTGTGGTATCCAAATGAAGCAACACTTAATCTCAAAGGCTATTCGGATTCAAACTTTGTTGGATGCAAACTGGACAGAAAAGCACAAATGGTACATGTCATCTACTTGGAGCAAGTCTCATCTCATGGAACAGCAAAAACAAGCATGCGTTGCTCTTTCAACTGCTGAAGCCAAGTACATTGCAGCAGGGAGCTGCTGTGCTCAAATCTGTTGGCTAAAACAACAACTTAGTTACTTTGGTCTTAAAGTCACAAAGGTACCTCTGTTATGTGACAACACTAGTGCCATTAATCTCACTAAAATTCTAGTGCATCACTCTAGATCTAAGCATATTGAGATTAGGCATCATTTCATTAGAGAGAAAGTGAGTAATGATATTTGTGAAATCAAATTCATTGAATTTGAAAAACAATTGGCAGATTTTTTTCACTAAACCACTTGCTAAGGATAGATTTAATTACCTAAGAACAGAATTAGGCATATTGGATCATTCGAACATTGCATAAAATAGAACTGCATAATATTCTGCACATTGTCACTCAAATCAGTTTATACGTGTTTGGAATCAATTTATTGCTGCAACAGAATTTACTATGAAAATTTCGTTTTGTTGTTTTATCTTTTTTGCAACTAACTCACATGACCTGAGCAAAATGAATGAGTAAGGATTCGAAGAATCAAATCCACTGAGCATTCTGTAATGGGCAGAAGATTTGTAATTGTCATTCCAAATCCCATTTGTCTTACCTTTATTGAGCCACTCAAAAGCCACCCGTCCTCATTCAATTGGAAGCGAAAAAGGTAACCTCTGCATAGCAGCTGAATCGATTAGCATTATGCAAATTTCCATTATTAAGCCATCTTGTCTCATTAACTAATGAGGTACGTGCTTTTAAATCCAAAATTGTACAATGGGTAGTCCAAAGGTTTTGTAATTGTACTATTTGATTGTGTTGTTTGATTATGTCTGTGTTTGCCCATAGATATCACATTGCACATAGGCATTTTGCATAAGCATCCTGCATTAGCATACTTTAGAAAAACACAAAGTTCCAAATCCATTTCTCTGCGACACAAAAGTGCTTCCATGGCCTCCCCAAGAAATCCTAGAAAGAGAACCAAGGAAGCTGCAAGTGGTGGAAGACACAATGACACAAGGGGTCATCTTGAAGGCTGGTTTGCAAATGTTCGTGACAAAGGAACAAAAGCAAGTATCAACTCCTATCTGACCACAGTTAGCAGAAAAGTAATCAACACTCCAAAGCATGTAAGCCTGGACTGTTTGAAATTAGAAGAGTTGCTGGATGTTGCTGAATCTCTGGAATTTCAAGGGCTCGAGAAATTTATTGGGCTGACAAGCAATATATATCCAGACTTGACAAAGGTTTTCTTCACCAATCTGAAGGTGAAAGGAGACAAGTTTGAGTCAAGGGTCAAGGGAGTAATAATAGACATCACTCCTAATCTTTGGGAAATGGTCACTGGTCTAAAATGTAACAGGCTGAAGCTTGGAAAGGGCGTTATTGAAGGACTTGAGGACTACAACAAAGTGACATTCCACAGAAGCTGTTTGAGAATCCCACAAGCTGTGGGAAAAGGCTTTCAAGTTGGCGGTCTTTCTGTGTATCCGAGGATTCTGACATTCATCATTGTGTGGATTTTAACTCACAAGGTCATAATCATGCAGTTCTACATGAGGAGGATATGATACCTATGTATTGTATCATGAACCAGATAAAGGTTAACTGGTCGTCTGTGATTAGAATGAAACTAGAGAAAGCAAAAAGATTAATGGATTACCTTGTTCCATATGTGGTGCTCATCTCAAAGTTTATTCAATACTTCAAGGTACCTGATAAAGGAGAGCTTGTTGAACCTGTAAAGCAAGCGTTCGAAATGAATACCACCAACTTCAACAAAATGGGACTGATAAAAGTGAATGGCCAATGAAGGTTGAAGAAGAGGAAGATTCAGAAGAATCTACTGACGCTAGTGCTAATGCTCATAAAATGTTGAAGGTGATGATGCTGAAGAGAATGTGGAAGGTGAAACAACTGGAGAAGCTGCTGGCGACACTGGACAAAATTCAGACTTTTCAAAATTTGCACAATCTATATTGGACAAATTGGACACTATCTCTGCTAAGCAAAGGAACAATCAAGAGATTAATATGACTCGATTTGAAAATTTGGATCAACAAGTCGAAGTTGTGCTGGACAAATTGGCCACAATGGCTGCTTGGAATGAGCCAATTGAGTAAATCATGCATATCATACACATTGTCTCCCATTTGATGAATACACAGGGGGAGAATTAGTGTAGTTTGTGTGTGGTTTGTTTTGTGTTCTGTTATTTGGTTATTTTGTGTCCTGGTCTGTTCTGGTTGTTCTATTGTTAGGTGGTTCTGCTGGCTTCAAGTTATGTTTTCTAATATTTTGAATAGGTCTACCTAGGTTTAGGTTTACCTTTTTTATCAGGATTTCATCCTGCTGCTATTGCTGCTGAACTAGTTCGTGTCTTGGTTAAGTTCTACTCCAAATGATGTAATGATGTATTGTTGTTCTGTGCTATATTGGAGAATTCATGTGTAATTCATGCTTTGACAACAAATATGAATGGAAATATATGAACTTTTATGTGATATAAGTTCTATGACAGACTATTGCTTTCACTAGTTTCTTCTATGAAGTTGTAGATCTTAAACCACTCACACATTGGATTGTCTTCATCAAATAAGGGGATATTGTTAGTACTCTCACAATACTAAAGGATTTGATGAAGTTAAGCAAGCCAAACCAAGCAAGAAGATGGAAGTGTGTCTTAGGCTTTGTCTTAGTGTGAGTGAGTGTGATTGATGGTGAAAGAGAACCTATACATATCTGAGGAGAAATTCACTACCACATGGTCTAAAATGTTTAAAACAAATCATAACGAATAAGAAAAAACTTTGGTTAAAAACAGTTTTGGAAAATAAGGTACTGGACGAATATGAGCTGATTTCAAGTTTAAGCAAAATTAATTTATTTGTGCCTGACAGAACTGGATTAACTATTTTTTAAAAATTCGGTTTGGGTTCTTCTCTTATAAATACAGTGCATTTTCAAGTGCGAAATATACACATACGAAACAATAATACAACCTTTGAGCATCACTTGTGAGAACTACTATGAGAAAATCGTTTTGAAAAAATCTAGAGTTTTTCTTGATCATTTGAAATGGGCTTTTTACTTGAAGAATCAATCTTGATCAAAGTAGTGTGCTGTTGGATTTCTTCAAGACTGTGTACAGGCCTTTCTTTCTGTGCCAATCAAGGAGTTCTTCTCAACCTTTCTTGAACCTATTTGAGTCAAGATTTGTGTTGTGTTCATTGTAATTCTGTGAAATTCTTGAGGAAGGGTGACAAGTATAAAATTGATTATGTCTCTTCTTGACCCTTCTCTCATAATCTTGATCTGTTCTTGTGTTGCTCATTGCAATTAATTGAAAATTGATTTGGTCTTAGTTAATCTATTGTAATTGCAACTGAATTTTTGCTTACATTGATTGGTCATTTTTCTAATCTTGTATTACCTATAGCATTCTGTTTTTATGGTTTTAAAAAGATTTGAAATTGTGTTTTGTATTGGATTTCTTTTACAGAATTAGTGTTTCATTTTTTAGATCCTATATCATAATTGGTTTGTTCTAAGTGTATTTTACATAATCATTAAATTTTCTACATAATATGATAATTTGAATTTATTGCTGGATTATAGGATTCTATTATATTACCTCGACTGAATTTCTATCATAGTTAATTTTTTGTTTTATATTGTTTTGGTGATAATTGCATATATCTTGTTTCTACTATTTTAGAAATCTTCATTGCGATAGTTATTCATTCTGTTTGTTTTTGACTATGCATCTAAAATAAATCAATTCATTCGTGCTTGAAGCCAATTTAATTTCTACTGCACCTTATATTCTTGATCATTGATATTTATTATAGACTTTCTAGTTACGAAAACTATTTTCAGTATTTTAAAGAGAAAAATCTTTCAAAGTTCAATTCACCCCTCCCTCTTGAACTTAGTCAAATATGTTTTCAAGCTATGATGCAAATGTTAAGTGCGATTATCATGGTGGGGCTGCCAGTCATTCAATTGAAAGGTATTTGTCTTTTAAACGCAAGGTACAATCCTTGCTTGACGCTGGATGGCTAAGTTTTCAAGAAGATACACCTACTGTTAAGAACAATCCTTGTTCGGGAGATGTCAAACAAGTTCCTAAGTGAGGTGAAGTGTTTGCACCAGGTGGTGGAAGTTGCTGCAACTGTGAAGAGCCTGAGAAGGCATGAGGCTTGTTTTAGGAGTTTATGTTTTGCTTTAATCATTTCATTTCAAGATGTTTTCGTTTCAGTGACTTCTGTTTAGACTATGAGTTTTTATCTCTTTTGGCAATTAAATGTTCACGTTATCTTATTACGAATTTGCTAGTAAGATTAGATCTTGAGTTAAACAAAAGAAAAAAGGAAAAATGAAGGGCACATGCTTGTTGGCAAATATCAAGGGAACGCTTGCAAATACTAGTTTGCTCTAATCAGGGTCAGGTCTTAAAAGGTGTCGTGGGAACAAATCAAATAAACAAATCAAATAATAATAAAAAAGGGTGATCACATGACTAAGTTAATTATTTTCTTTGATACAATCGTTGAATTCATGACGTCGCAAAAACTAAAAGGCAAGGATGTTGCGTTGTCTCAATTTAATAAGGGGTAAAGGCTGACAATTTCCAATGAAACATTTGCATGTATATTGCTTGAAATCCTCTAGTCTCTCCTCATCCCAAAATCCCGAAACAAAAGAATCTGCCTCAATAGCTATCACCATTGCCCAAAATAACAAATCAAGGGTAACACACTAGGGCAAAAATGCCAGGCTTATCTTGGTTGGCCGAATGGTTAATCTCCAATCTCTAGGGGCAGTCAAATAATGATAAGTCCGCTAGATTGAAAACCTACGAAGGCAGTCTAGGCAAAAGAAAGGACAGTAAAACAAGGAAACAAAAAATAAAGGAAAAAATGAAAAAAAAAATGACATGTGTTGGGAGACATTGAAACTTGTTTCAGGGTTAATGTTTTTGAAAATAAAGCAATCGTGACTTGAAATGATATGTGGCCATGTTTCTTTATCTGAACAAAATTCAAATCCTTTGTACCCTTCTTGAGCCAACAAAAAATATATATAGTTTTTTTCAAAATTACCTAAGCAAGGATTGTTACTACGGTAAAACTCAAGTCAAGGTATACATTAGAAGATCGTAAAAGTCAAATAAAAATCTACCATTCAGATGAAAAATCCACTTCACCTAGCCTTACTCCAACACACCAAAATTGGGGCAATCCTGTGTCACATGTATACCTTGCATAAAATTTTTCCCTTCTATAGGGGCATCCGAATGATAATATATCTGAAGCTGTGCAATCTCAGCTTCTTTTCAAACCACATTGACTTTCTATCCCACATATTTCATCCACCTATGGATTCAAGCACATGCATTAAAATGTTTTACAGAAAAAAAGTCAATAATGTCCCAAATTTAACAATAACTTCAGGATTTGCAACATCCTTCACTTTCGAGAACAAATTTCAAATAAATTCAACGATAAAAAAGAGAGCAATTGACTCTGAATGTCAACATCGCAAAAAAATATAAAAAAATAAAGTCTCATAGATTCTTACATGCATTTCATAGACTCTGATGCATTTATACATGCATTCTCACCAAAAAATGATCAAAAATAGAATCTCATGCATACATCCATGCACCCTCATAACAAAAATGAAAATAGAGTCTCATATACTCTCATTCATGCACTTGCCTCTAAGCATGCATAATTCAAAATTCATTTCCGCGTTCACTTGATGTTCGCCTACAAGTTTCGATCTATTTTCAAAAACGTGGTTCGTGACCCTCTCAGCATGGCTAAGGTCTCGTTCTCACATTCTTTTCAAAAAGTGGTTCGTAAGCCTCTCGGCATGGTTAAGATCTCGATCTCACTTTTCTTTTGATAAATGATATGAGATCCTCTCGATATTATCAAGATCTCAACCTTTCAAAAAATAACTTTTCAAACGGTGGTTCGTGACCCTCTCGACACGGCTAAGGTTTCATTCTCACATATCTTTCCAAAAAAGGTGGTTCGTGACCCTTTCGGTATGGCTAAGGTCTCAATCTCACATTTCTTTTCAAAAATGGTTTGAGACCCTCTCGATGCAAGGTCTCAAGTGAAGATACGGTGATCCTCTTGATACAAGATCCCGATCTCATGTTGTTAGGTATGGCCCGCTGGTTCACGATCAACCTTATGGTTGGAGCGATGATCCTCTCAACATGGTCAAGATCTCGGCTCTTCAACGATATATGACCCACTCGGCTTTGCTAAGGTCTTTACAAAGATTCACACTTGTAAAAGTGTTCTTTTATATTTTGGCGATCACATGTTGTTTGTCTGTGTGTAATGGTATGTGATCCACTCAATATTATCAAGGTCACAACCTCATAATGGTATGAGACCCTTTCGATATCATCAAGATCTCAATCTTTTAGAAGAAATGGCATGACCCTCTTGGCTCAGTCCAAGGTCTCAACCTCAACTTTTCAACACGTGATAGTTCGTAACCCTCTAGGCCCAGTCCAGGGTTTCGACTTCAACATGTGATAGTTAGTAACCTTCTCGGCTCAATCCAAGGTTTCAACCTCAAATTTTCAACATGTAATAGTTCGTAACCCTCTCGACTCAGTCCAAGGTTTCGACTTTAACTTTCCAACACGTGATAGTTCACAACCCTCTCTGCTCAATCCAAGGTTTCGACCTCAACTTTTCAACACGTGACAGTCCGTACCCTCTCGGCTCAGTCCCACGTCTCGACCTCATGTTTACCTTTTAGCATGTGATGGTTTGTAACCCTCTCAGCTTAGTCCAAGGACTCGACCTCACTTTCACTTTTCAGCACGTAGTAATTTGTAACCCTCCTGTCTCGGTACAAGGTCCAACCTTACTCTTTTTTGGAAAATTTATTTTCAATCTATTTTCAACATGTAATAGTCTCGACCTCACCTTCCCCTCTCTTTCGAACAGTGACCTCTCTTTTCGAGAATGATTCAAGTGCTTGAGTTTTTCTTTTTCTTTTTTTTTTTCAAGCCGGACGAAATTAGTGTTTGTCTTTACTTAACTTTGATAATATGAAAATGTTAATTTTCAAATTATCTAGTAAAATTTAAGTAAAGAGGGGCAACTGTCAACACCCAATTTCGTCCAGATAAAAAATAAACGTCTCTGATTAATTTTAAAAAATAAAAAAATCATTTTTTGGTTTAGATTTATTATTTTCTTTATTTTTCTCTTATTTAAAAAAAAAACATAAGAAATATATAATTTGCATTTTTTGTTTATTGCCTATCTTTTTATTTTATTTAAGAAAAATAAAAAAATCATTTTCATCTCGCTTTAGTAAAAAAAAGAATTATTAGAGTTAAGAGCAATTATGATGCTTATGATACTCAATTCCTCAAGAGTCTTGTTCCTATTCGAACCACTTCAAAATTTCCTCCCATACTCCGCTCATGCTATCAATGCTGTAGTACACTCACTTTAATCATCCTCTGATCCGTTACCCTGCATCATCCCACTTTAATCATCCCCTACTTCCCTACTTCTCCTGCACCCTCTGCAATGTTTCCCCCTACAATGCAGCAGCCTTACCTCTTTATTACAAGAACTGCTCTGTTCCCTCTACAATACTTTTCTCTACAGCTAGCATTACCTCTTCTTAGCAAAGTGTTCCTTTCCTGCAAACCCATGACCTAGTCAACCCTCCAGCACATATACGCATGAATCATTTTCTTTTTAGGGAGAGGGGGACACTCTCACGTTTCACACACATTACACGCTGATTCTCCTCCCAATCAAGAATTGAGAGAGCACAAAAACAAGGAAAATCGGAAAAACACTAGCTAAGAATACCACAATCGTAATAAGTGAAATACAATTACAAGAAGAAGGAATAGGTATGAATTTAAATTTGATCGATTTGGTGAAGAGCTTGCTTGTTTGAGTCTCCATTCCATGTTCTGTTTGTGTAAATATATCATGTGTTGTTTCATTTTGAAAGCATCCTACCCATGTCTTCATCCAAATCTCCTCCACTCCTCCATTCTTGTATTAATCTTCAAATCCTATGAATCACTCAACTCTATTACTACCATGGACTCCGACGGGAGCTACCTAGCAACCCAAACCATAGAGCTTCGCCACGAATACCACCATGTCATCCATCGCGCAGCGGCAACATGAAATCGCCTTCTCATCCTGCCACCACTCCCTCCACAACAACCCCTCTCTAACCCAAACTGCGAGCCAAGCCTTGCCTCCAAAAAGCACCTCCTAGGCACCATACCTCATCACCAAAAGAAGCCTCACAAAAAAATTTGTAAGAAACCCTAATCAACTCTTTCTTTGCCACCGCTGTGGTCTCCTTTCTCGACGCCGTCACCACGAGCATCCGCTGCTATAACAGCCGTCGGAAGGGCTGGCCCACCAAGTCTTACCATCGCGGGCTGTCGTCGACGAACCAAAGCCTAGTCGCCACACCCTCTGTTGCTAACCCTAGTTTTGATTTCAAATGAGGGAAAAGCTTAGAAAGGTGAAGGATTGAAGCAGATCAAATGGGCTGGCGTTAGGTCACTACTCTCACCCCTCCATTCACTCTTTTGTACTGACTTCTCTCTGCTCAATTTTTTTTTTAATTTTACTTTGCCACCCCCGTTTTTTTTTTCATTTCTGCACCACATTGCCAATTGAAACACTTACTTTCTTTTTCATTTTTCCGCCACATTTCTTTTTTTTTTTCTTTTGCTTACTTTGCTGATATTTTTTTTATTTAATTTTAATACTCTTCCAAAATAAATTTCTTAAATATATAACTACTTTCCTCGTATCTTATTTCAAAATAAAAATTTGATTAAATATCTAAATAACCGATCGCGTTATGTGGAATTTAACTCGAAAAACTTTGGTTATTTTGTTTGGATAATCAAAGGACCGTACGCGTCAAGCGATATCCAACACGGAGTTTTTCTTTGAAAATATACAAAAATATTTCAAATTCATATCAAAAGTTTCCAAAATACCCAATTTTCAAAAATATAAAAATTTAAAATTGTCAAAATTAAAAAGAATATACAAAATTTCAAAATAAAAAACTATCAACATCTCAAACAATTTTTAAAGAACTGCATAACCCTGATTTTTCATCCCTGAATACGTAGGAGCAAGGTCAAACCCTTGTCGGGTCCCCCAAGATAAAAAATATATTTTCTTTGTTTGTATTTGTACTTCTGTTTCTTTTTACAGGAAAAATAAACATTTTCAAATCCACACTCATTTCACTTATTTAATTAGAGGTATCGTCTTAGGACGGACGTTGTGGGGGTGCTAATACCTTCCCCACACATAACCGACTCCCGGACCTAGATTTGTTTTTTTGCAAACTAGCCTTATCCTATTTTTCAGTTTTTCCATAGATTTTCATAAAAACTATGATGGCGACTCATTTTCTAATTTTTCAAACTTATAATATATTTTCTTTCAGATCATCGTCTTGTCGCTATTCCGGTTGCGACAGTAAGGATATTACTTATGGAGGTGAGGGAGGAAAAAATTTATTGTTTGTATTGGTTGATAAAAAGTTGTGTTGAGTTAAACACTTGTACATGCAATGGTGCTGATGGCGCAAGACCTATGTCCCTTGTTTCATGTTATTGTTACTTGGTGAATATTATGGTAATCCAATGCAGAGTTTTGGTCATTCCCATAGTGCAAAAAATGTAAGGATATTACCTATGGAGGTGATGGAGACACATATTTGTTGTCTTTGTTGGTTACTCAGAAAGTTGTGCTAAGTTAAACACTTGCATGTGCAGTGGTGCTAATGGCGTAAGACCCCTATCCCTTGCATCATGACATATTTAAGTGTTCCATGGTGACCCAAGACAAAGTTGTGATGACTCCCATGGTGCAAAACATGTAACGATATTACTTATAAAGGTGAGGGACAAACAAATTTATTGTCTGTGTTGGTTGGTCAGAAAGTTGTGCTGACTTAAACACTTAATTAGACAGTGTATAACACTTGTATGTGCAGTGGTGCTGATGGCCCAAGACCTCTGTCCTTTGCTTCATGACATTGTTAAGTGTTCCATGGTGACCCACGACCCAGTTGTGGTGATTCCTAAGGTACAAAACATGTAAGGATATTACTTATGGAGGTGAGGGAGGAACAAACTTGCTATTTGTGTTGGTTGGTCAGAAAGTTGTGTTAAGTTAAACACTTGTATATGCAGTGATGTTGATGGTGTAGGATATGTCCCTTGCTCATTGTTAATTGGTGAATATTATGGTGACCCAAGGCATAGTTTTGGTCATTCCCATGGTGGAAAACATGTAAGGACATTACTTAAGGAGGTGAGGGAGGCACAAATTGTTAGCACCAAGGCTAAGCATGTGATTTGATGAAGTCAATATTGTGAGCACCAAGGCTTAGCATGTGAAGCTGATGAAGACTGCCTCATGAAGAATCTGTTGGAACCAACCTGGACCAGA
>Ga0123340_1003999_pt1 | contig 13916 bp, 13 predicted proteins | sample SirMexnodulemix_FD_89961 | JGI IMG/M metagenome (GOLD analysis project Ga0123340, IMG submission 89961) | Root nodule microbial communities of legume samples collected from Mexico - Siratro Mexico nodule mix | ecosystem: Host-associated > Plants > Roots > Nodule | place: Mexico: Nepantla... | reverse complement strand
CCCCCCCCCCCCCCCTCTCTTGAACTCGGCCTAAACTTGTTTTTCAATTAGCATCAGAGCTAGAACTTGAATCCTAGTCAAGCTTTTCGATCCATGGCCGAGAACAAGTTACCATTTGCTGAATGTGCTTCCATTAATAGACCACCTATGTTTTCAAGCGTAAACTATCAATTTTGGAAAGTGAGAATGAAGATCTTTATTGAATCCATTGATCATGGTATTTGGAATGCCATGGTAAATGGTCCATTCATTCCCATGCATATTGTTGATGGTGTGCTAAATGTTAAGCCCTTTAATGAGTTAACTGATGTTGAGAATAAAAAAATGTAGTATGATTGTGTTGCAAAGAATATAATAACATATGCATTAAATCTGGATGAATTTTTAGGTTTTCACAATGCAGTTCTGCCAAAGAAATGTGTGAAATACTAGAAGTCACACAGGAAGGAACCACTGATGTGAAGAGAGCACACAAACATGCATTAATTCAAGAATATGAGCTATTTAGGATGCAGTAGGGAGAAACAATTGTAGATGTCCAAAAGAGGTTTACGGACATAGTCAATCATCTAATTGGACTAGGAAAGCAGTTTGACAAAGAGGAACTGAATATCAAGATATTGAAGTGCCTGGATAGGAGCTAGCAGCCTAAAGTCACTACAATATTAGAAACTAGAGACTTGACAACACTCACAACTGCAGCGCTATTTGGCAAACTAAGGGAACATGAATTGGAGATGATCAGGCTTAAGGAAATGGAAATAGTGGAGAAGAAGACAAAGAGCCTAGCTCTCAAAACCAGAACTGCAGTTGAGGAATCAAGTGATGAAAGTTCAGACGAGTGCAGTGAATCTGAAAACCTCAATTTATTGACAATAAGGTTTCAGAAATTCATAAACATGAAGGGAAAATTGAAGAATCAACAAGGAAAAAGAGTTAAAGGTAAATATGATTCTAGTGCTACTAAATTTGTTTGCTTTGGCTGTGGAAAACAGAGACACGTGAAAGTAGATTGTCCAAGTATTGCAAATAAAGATAAAGCACCAGAAAAGAAGAACAACAAAGTTGGAAAAACTAGACGAGCCTATATAGCTTGGGAGGATAATGCTACATCGTCTACTTGTTCTTCACATGAAGAGATTGAAGCCAATCTATGTCTAATGGCTGGAAAAAGCTCTGAAGTAAGTAGCCTGGAATCTAGTGCATCTTTTAATAGCGCTAACTACAGTACACTTCTTCATGCATTTCAAGAAACTCGTCAAGAAGCTAACAAATTAGCTATTTCCAACAATAGACTAAAAGGTATAAACAATTAGCTGGAGAGTAGAGTTAAACAACTGGAGGATGAGTTACTTAAAACAAAAACTGATTTTGAAACTTTAGAAAAGAATTACAAATCTGCAAACACCAGTGGATTTAACTCCAGTAAACCAGTTGATTGTGAAAATTGTGCAGTATTACAAAACAAAGTGAATTTTTTGATAACTACTGCATCTAAACTTTGTACGGAAATGCTAACTTGAATGCAATTTTAGGATCTCAAAATTGTGTTTTTGAAAAAGCTTGCATTGGATATCAAGTTGGTCCCAAAGGATAGCAAAAATTGTTTAATAGTTTTTTTAAGGGTTCTGGATCACAGTCTTCACAATCCATTACTTGCTTCTATTGTATAAGAAAGGGTCATTCAATTAGAAACTGTAGAATAAGGAAATTTGATGTGCCCAAAGGACTAGTTAGGTGGGTGCCCAAAAGCACATCTAACGCTACTGGACCCAAGATTAACAGGGTACCAAATCCTTAAATTCCATTTGTGTTACAGGATCAGTTAGCATCCAGTAAACTGAAGTGGTATCTAGACAGTGGATGCTCAAAACAAATGACAGGAGAGGCTTCATAGTTGATTAACTTGAAATGGAAACCAGCAGGATTTGTTACTTATGGGGACAACAACTGAGGAAGGATTCTTGGTGTTGGCGATATAGGAAGCAAGAATAAAGTGATCATCAAAGATGTATTGCTTGTAGAAGGTCTGAAACACAGTTTATTGAGCATTAGTCAACCATGTGATCGTGGATACAAGATTACATTTAAATCAGACCAATGTCTCATAGTAGATTTAGAAACAGTTGAAACAGTTCTATTAGGTAAAAGAGTGAGTAATGTTTACATGCTTAATGTCTCATGCATCATACCTAGCTTGAACTGTTTGCTATCCAGAGATGATGAATCTTGGTTGTGGCATAGGGACTTGCACATATTCACATGCATCATCTAAATAGGATTGCATCTAAGGATCTAGTAATTGGTCTCCCTAAGCTTAAGTTCGAGAGGAACAAATTGTGTGAAGCATGTCAAAAGGGTAAACAAATTAAAAGCACCTTTAAACCAATTAATGTTGTTTCAACATCAGACCACTTGAGTTACTTCACATGGATTTATTTGGTCCCTCAAGAACCATGAGCCTAGGAGGTAATTACTATGGTCTAGTAATTGTAGATGACTATTCACGCTTTACCTGGACATTACTCATAGTCACAAAAGATAATACTTATCTTGCTTTTAAGAAATTTGCCAAAATGATCCATAATGAAAAAGGGTGTAGGATTTCTACAATTAAATCAGATCATGGGGGCGAATTTCAGAATGAGAGAGGTTTAATAAATTCTGTAAAAAACATGGAATCAAGCATAATTTTTCTGCACCTAGAACTCCACAGCAGAATGGAGTAGTGGAGAGGAAGAATAGATCATTGGAGGAACTGGCTAGGACGCTGCTAAATGAAATAGATTTGCCTAAATACTTCTAGGTTGATACAGTAAGTATAACATGCTATGTTTTAAATAGAGTACTCATTCGGCCAATCTTGAAGAAGACCCCCTATGAGTTGTTTAAAGGTAGAAAGCCTAACATCTCCCATTTGAAAGTTTTTGAATGTAAATGATTTATTTTAAACAATGGGAAAGATAACTTGGGCAAATTTGATTCAAAAGTTGATGAAGGTATCTTTCTTGGCTATTCACTGCATAGCCATGCATATAGAGTATATAATAGAAGAACCATGTTGGTAGAAGAATCCATGCATGTTGCATTTGATGAAACTAACCATAAAGTGCAGGAAAGCATTAAGACCACTGTAGATGATGATGAACCAGTGAGTCAGAAGATTGTTACAGGTCAATTAATTAAATCAGAGAAAGACAATCAATTGGATGAAGTTCAATCGATTGAGCCACAAGATCAACCGATTGAATCTGGCACTAGAGCAGCAACAGTGAGTTCTAGACTGCTTAAAGAATGGAGGGTTCATAAGAATCTATCACTGGACAATGTCATTGGTCAAGTACAAAAGGGAGTAACTACTAGAAGATCCTTGAACCATTATTGTGTACATATGGCCTTTGTATCACAAGTTGAACCCAAGTCAGTGGTTGAAGCTCTAGAAGATAGCAATTGGATCAATGCAATGCATGAGGAGCTGAACCAGTTTCCTAGAAACGAAGTTTGAACACTTGTTCCTAGATCAAAAAGGATGAATGTTATTGGAATCAAGTGGGTTTTGAAGAACAAGATAGATGAATAAGGTGTCATTGTGAGGAACAAGGCGTGGCTTGTGGCAAAAGGATATAACCAGGAAGAAGGCATTGACTTTGGAGAAACTTATACACCAATAGCCAGATTGGAAGCAGTTAGATTGCTATTAGCATATACTTGCATGAAGGGATTCAGATTACACCAAATGGATGTCAAAAGCGCTTTCTTGAATGGGTACATTGATGAAGAGGTATATGTAAGTCAACCTCCTGGATTTGAGGATCACAACAATCCAGATCACGTTTTCAAGCTCAAGAAGGCCTTGTATGGGTTAAAGCAAGCACCTCGACAATGGTATGAGAGGTTAAGTAATTTCTTGCTTTCTCAAGGCTATGAGAGAGAGAAAATAGATAAGATCTTGTTTATTAAGAATTCGTGCAAAGATATAATATTTGTTCAAGTTTATGTTGATGACATTATTTTTGGTGCAACTAATGTAAGTTTACGTGAGCAGTTTGTAGCTACTATGCAAGAAGAATTTGATATGTCCATGATGGGGGAGCTCAATTTCTTCCTAGGCTTGCAGGTCAAACAAGTTGAACATGGCATATTTCTTAGTCAAGCAAAGTATTGCAGGGAATTATTGAAGAAGTTAAACATGGAAAACTGCAAATAAGCTTCCACACCATTAGCCAATAGATGTTATCTAGATGCTTATGAAACTAGAGTTGATGTAGAGCAGACTAAGTTCAGAGGATTAATTGGATCACTTCTGAATCTAACTGCAAGCAGACCAGACATCATGTTCAGTGTGTGTTTATGTGCCAGATTTCAAGCTAAACCGAAGGAATCACACTACATGGCAGCAAAGAGGATATTGAAATATCTCAAAGGAACTACTGAAGTTGGTCTATAGTATCAAAGTGAGGTATCTCTAAATCTAGTGAGATATTTTGATTTTGACTTTGCAGGGTGCAAGGTAGATAGGAAAAGCACAAGTCAAACTTGTCACTTGTTGGGTTCAGTTTAATATCATGGCACAACAAGAAGCAAGTGTGCGTAGCACTATCTACAGCTGAAGTAGAATACATAATTGTTGGAAGTTGTTATGCTCAAAGTCTATGGATAAAATAGCAGCTAAGTGATTTTGGACTTAATCTTTCAAAGATACCTTTATACTATGATAATACAAGTGCAATTAACTTAATAAAGGATCATGTACATCACTCTAGAATCAAACATATTGAAATATGTCACCACTTTATAAGGGATCATATAAATAATGGTGATTGTGTAATTCAATTTGTTGATTTTGAAAATTAACTTGCAGATTTATTCACAAAGCCCTTGAACAAAGACAAATTCAATTTTCTTAAAAATGAATTGGGCATTATTGATTTTAAAAGTGTGAATTAACTCTGGAGTGTGTGTCCTTATTTTGTGTTAAGATAATGCTCAACTAACTGGAATGCAATTCAATTAATTGATAAAACGATGAAATTCACTGTAGTTGATTGAATATTTTGCTGACCAATCTGTGTATACTTTTGCTATGTGCGAGGCACCTCATTGGAAAGGTAAGAATCCAGTACTAGCATAGTCAGTCAAGGAATCAATTCAAAAATCGGATGAGACTAATGCATAAGAGCAAGCATGTGAGGAGAGAGGAAATTCTCGGTGCCACATGTCACTAGCCTATTGGCAGTCAATTGGTCAAAAAGTAGTACAAAGAATCTCTAAAGATAAGTACTTCTGCTCTGCTGTTGTGTAACAGTGTTTAGTCAATCAACTTACTGTGTTTTATGGTTTCCAATTTTGTCTCATTGTGTATATGAATTGTTTTTAAATAATTAGTATGCGTTCATGCATTCACTTGTGCACACCACTATCACGGCATTGTGTAAACACTAGCCTGTCTTGGTTCATAAAGCATATTGCCTCCCCTTCCATCAAACACTCCAACTCACTATGATGTAGTCGTCTACACCAAGGAAAAAGACTAAGAAAGTCCTTATGAAGCACGTTGAACCAACAGATTCAGATGATAATAATGAGTCTAGATTCCTTGTGTGTTGGTTTGATGGAAACAAAGAAAGCTTGGAGGAATATCACAGAGAATAGAGTAGAAAAGTCTTTGTAAACCCCAAGTTTCTGAGGATGGAGTTTCTGAGAAATGAAAATCTCAGTGAAGTTGTGAACATTCTAAAGTTCCAGAAGTTAGAGAAATTTGAAAAGCTTTCTAGAAACATTTATCCAGATCTGGTGAAGGTTTTCCTGACTAATATGTAGATTGATGAGGGTGTAATCTACTCACAAGTTAAGGGAGTAGACATGGCAATTATTGATGAAGTATGGCTAACTGTAGCAAGTCTGAGAGATGCTAGAACCAAAGTAAGCAGAGCAAACTTTGCTGATCTAGGAGGATTTAACAAGGCGTGGTTCTTTAGATCTTGTCTAAGGAACCCAAACACCACAACAAGGAACTATTCAGTTGGAGGGCTAACTGTCACTCCAAGAATCATTGCATACATTGTCATATGGCTACTTACACCTCATGGATTCAATCATGTAGTCCTAACTGAGGATGATCTGATACTCATGTACTGCCTAGTCAATAAGATCAAGGTGAACTGGGTCAGTATCATAAAAGAGCAGTTGGTCCGCATAAAAAAAAAGGCTAAAGTTTCGCATTCAATATGTTGTACTGTTCTCGAACTTTATAGAATACTTTGACGTTGATGTTGAGGATGAAGTTGTTGAAGTGAAGGCACACAGTGAGATAACTGTTGGAAATCTGATTAAGATTGGGCTAAAGAAACTTAATAACAATCACTGGATTTGCAAAGCAAGCACTGATGAGGAAGAACAACAAGAGGATGTTGTAGCAGAGACTAGTACTATAGCTGGTCAATTTACTGGAGAAGGCATGGGGACTGGATAACAATCTTACTCCAGATTTGAGCAACTCATGATCAACCAGTTGAACAACATTGAGTCCAGTCAGCGCAGCCATCATGAGTATTGTGAGACACATTTTCAACATCTAGAGGAGCAAGTAGAGGAAATCCAAGGAAAGCTTGGGCAGATGTTCTACGAGCCTGATGAATAGTGTTCACATTGCATATCCTGTGTGGCCCCTTCCCCTCCATTTGATGAACTCAATGAGGGAAAAGTTGTGTGTTCCATCTGCCTGTTGTGTCTTATGCTTGTGTTTGCTTTGTGTTTCTGTTGTATTTGGTTTGTTTTAGTTGAGTTCAACTTAGTCTAGTCTAAGCATTGGATTGATTGGAGATCTGTTGGGCTTGTGCCAGCACCTGCCGCCCTGGTTACTTATTGTTGGTTTATCCAGCTTGTTTGATGATCCTTTAATCCTTATTTCTATGATGTAATGACAACTGAAATGTATTGATCTTTGACCATTCCAGGTCAAAGTATATAAATGAGATGTTTTTCTTGTTTAGCACAATTTTATATGGTTTGAAGGGACATCAAAGTATGGGGGAGCAAACATGGTGATCTGAATTAACTGAGTCTGAGTACAGGAAGAAATTTAATTAACTATGTTTTAGTTCAATCAATTTGTTTTTGCTCTGAACCTATTAGATTTTATGATTCTAATAAACTGCTTTAGTACAAGACATTTAATACAGGTTTAGATTGGTAAACTCAACACACACTAGATTGCCTTCATCAAATTGGGGGTAGATTGTTAGCACCAATACTAAGCACGTTGTTGGAACAGCTAGCTCCAGAAGGGGGGGTTGAATGAGCCTGAACTCAATTCACTATAAATAGAAACCACCAACCAAGGCAAAACATATAAACACAGATAAAGTAGTTTTATACTGGCTCACCCTAATCTCTTGGGTTACGTCCAGTTCTCTCTTAAACAAATTGTTCAAGAGGTTCTACTATTTAGCAAATAGTTACAATGAGTATACAAACCTCTCCAGGTTACAACGAGTACACAGACCTCTCCAGGTTATCACGAGTACACAAACCTCTCTAAGTTATACCAGTCCCAATCTCCCCCTGAGATCAAGACCACTCAAGAATTAAAGAAACATTCTCAAAAGAGAGAACAATGAAAGCTCACAATGGTGAAGAATTACACAATGGTTTCACACAACCCAAAAATCCATATGCTCTCAATAGCAAATTGACAATAGACACTCAGTATATTTTCTTCAATGTATTATATGATGTATTTCTCTTTTTGCTTCATATGCTTCAACTTGAAATTGCTCCTCTATATATAGCTTTTTAGAAACTAGTCGTTGAGATGCTTGAATAAAGCAATCTTGACTTTCTAATGTATGAAGCTCAAACTGGAAATATTTCTCTAATTTTCATACTACATTAAACTTGATTAGTTCTGTATCGGAAATAATTAAAAATAAAATAGAGAAATTATATTTGAGATACTTATCAATAATTTGAATAATTTCCATTATGAACAGATTTGAACGTTAAAGCACATCATGATATAAAATCAATTAATCACATCTAAATACTCCATAATAATTTGAATAATTTCCATTATGAACAAATTTGAACATTAAAGCACATCATGTTATAAAATCAATTTAAATCAAATCAACAACATAAAAGTAAATAATAGAAAACTTATCTCTTCATGGGTCATGTGTTTGCTGCTTTAATAATAATAATAATGTTAACTGCGCAATGTATATAAGTAATCAAATACAAAAGTATACTTGAGTTTTGTTATCATCAAAAATTTATCAAATGATTTGATCCTCTAAAGGGACTTTGGACAATCTAATGATGAAGTCAATATATATCAAAGCTTACTGAAATTCTAATGGAACCAACCTTGACTAGAGATGTTCAAATGGATGACTTTGAGCCAACATGGATGTTAGCACCAATGGGTTGCTGTGAAGATTTGATGAAGCCAACCATGTGAAGAAGTTCAAGACCATGTGATCATATATGGAGTGCATGAAGATTTCATGAGGATTGAAGAGTTCGGTCTAGAACCTAGGAGTGTGTGTTGTGTGTTAAGGTTGAGTTCAAATCAGTGATGCATGCAATCTTAATCAAGGATAAGTTCCATAAGTGTTTTCTGAATTAACAAAAGATTTGAAAAATCATTAAAATCAAAACTTGCATTTTGAATAACTGTTTTAACTAACTCGAGAAAAACAATCGACTGTTTGACAAAACAATCGATTGAATTTTTAAGACAGTTGTGTAAAATAAGGTTTAGACCGAGTTCAAGAGGGGGAGTGAATTGAACTTTCAAAAAACTTTTTGCAAATCTGATTTGTTCTTGAAGTAGAGAATGAAAGTTCTTTATTCAATCAATTGACTATGTAATTCTGGACTGTCCAGTAAACAATCGATTGTGCACAACAGAAAAATATCAGAGATAAACCCAGAAAACAGTTAAACCCACAATCCAGTAAATCAAACACAATCCAGAATCACAGTTGATTATGAAAACAGATGTTCAGAATATGATCAACAGTATGAACAGATTTTAATTTAGTCAATTTTAAGTGATGGCAGCAGTGAATAAAAGCAATCAAGAAGAGTAGGGAGAAAAGCAAGAACACAGAATTTTTATCCTGGTTCACCCTTCCGCAAGGGTTACGTCCAGTCCTTTACAAACTAGCAAAGATTTTCACTAAAAGATCAAAAGATCAGTTTACAATCCCTTGCTCCCAGCAAGTTACAAACTGCTCCCAGCAGTAAACCCACACCTCACTAACCCCTCAGCTAGTGTGTAACCAGTGCAGAAACCCACCGCACCACAACACTTGCAGTCCGCAAGCAACACTGCTCCCTGCACCACTCACCCTCTACTGAACCCCTCAGTAGATGCGAGACCAGTGCAGAAACCCACTGCACCAACTCAATTACAAACCCCGTAATTGAAAACAGCAAACAGATTACAGATCAACAGGATCAGGAAAGATTACAGAGTACTTCTACACAAAACAGATTGCACAAAATGAAGATCAGGTGTAGAAGACTTAGCTTTGGTCCAGAACCAAAGTAGCAAGAACCTCACTCAAAGAATGCTTCAAAGATTCACGTTATTGGAGGTTTCTTAATTTGAAAAGCTTTGTCAAATGATGATCGCACAAAAGGGGCAATATCTCTCTTAGAAAATCTCAAGGAATGCTTTTCGAAAGTTTTTGTTTTGATAATTCTGAAAGTGATGATTCTCATTCCTTTAAATACCCAAATCAGTTTTAAAAACAGCTTAGCTGTCACAGTTCAATTAATTGAACAAACCATTAAATCGATTGAATTGACCGTTGACCCAGTCAAAGATTTCAGTTGTACCAGAAATAACTGAATTCAGTTGTAATAGAAATAACTGTCACATTCAATCGATTGAATTGGAAATTCAATTGATTGAAAAACTTTTTTCCAGCAAAAACAGTTTGGGCTATTTTTATTAAAAACAATTTTAATAAAAATGATTGTGAATCTTTTTAGCATCTCAGAAGTGATGAATCATGCCACTCATGATTAAGGACTAAGCCAATCACCAACACACAAACCCAACTAAGGACCAAGACCTAATCACCCAACCATCTTCATGTTGGCACAAAGTTTTCTCTTGAATAATTCTGGTCCAGGTTGGTTCCAACAGATTCTTCATGAGGCAGTCTTCATCAGCTTCACATGCTAAGCCTTAGTGGTCACAATATTGACTTCATCAAATCACATGCTTAGCCTTGGTGCTAACAAGTTGTCTATAAATAGTTGGCACGTTTTTTGAAAATAGAGACAAAAGCATTCTAAACATTTTTCTGAGCAAGAACATTGTGTTTTCAAAGAGAGAAAAAGTGTCTTCTTGTCTAATGGTCAAGATCAATCAATTAACTTGATGAAGAACTATTTTTCGAATTACTACTGGAGCTTTGAGTTGACTGAGACAGTTTCATCACTGATCTGATCATCAGACTAAGCCTTTTATACCCTTTCTTCATTACTTTTGTAATCTGTTGTATAGAAGTGCTTGTTTTGCTGAGTTTGTGATAACTCTTTCATTGTATTGAAGTTTATTCTGTTGTGAGTTACCTGGGTTGGTAATTTTGTTTGTAAAATGGGTTTTGTACAGGTTGTAACTTGTTGAGGGGATCAGTAAGGGGTTTTATGGAATATACAGTGGAGTTTGTATAGTTCTCGGTTCTGCTGTAGGTTCAGCATATTGTTTTCTGTGGGAAGCAGTGAATTCTTGCGGGTAGCAAGTTGTTTTTTCGTAAACTGATCTGGTTTTATCTTTTTATAGTGTAAATCCTTACAGTGGTGTAAGGGACTGGACGTAGCCCTTGTGGAAGGGTGAACCAGGATAAATCTGTTGTGTCTTGAATCTCTCTTGCTCTCTCTTGACTGTTCTTGATATATCTTGTTAATCTTCTTGATTTTTCAGATTCTAATAAAAACTCATTAACAGGTTTAAATTGATTAGTTCTGGTTAATATTTGAATATATCTTAAATCATAAAATACATCTATAAATAGTTTATTTGATTCTTTTCTGGAACTGAAAAATTTCTAGTTCGCTGTGTTTATTGTTCATCAGTCAGTTTTTCCAGAAAAATTGATTTGTCATAATCAGTGGTTAAAAACTGTTTTCTAATATTAAACCAAATCTTTTTTTTTTTTTATAATAGGTTCTTGAATCTTTAATTCATAATAAATTTAGAATTGATCTAATTCTTTGAGTTCTTGGATTGATCTTTAAATACTGTCTTTACTGCACATTATATTTTTCCAGAATCTGCTTAACAATCTATTGCTTTTCCAGAATTACAATCTGTCTTCAATTTACTAATTTTGGGTGATTACCTTTATTCTGGAATTTGCTTTGAACCTTTGTTGATTGCATTTTATATAATCTTGAATATTTTCTTTAAAGATTTTTTCATTCCCCACATTGAAAATTACATTTGCGAAAATTTTCAAAGGAGTTTAGTTGGGTTTGTGTGTGAGTGTTGGCTTGGTACTTAACCATTAGTTGCATAGATCATCACTCTTGAGGAGCTTAAAGATTCACATGTGTCAAAACTGGATTGATTAAAACTGAACTGGTTTTCAGAAAAATAACTTGTACTAATTTTTTGTTGACAGACTATTCAATAAATTGAATGATAGAATCAATCGATTGAATTGTGACAGTTACTATTGTTACAAGTTGAATTTTGAATGAGTATTCTAATGGTTTGCCTATATATGGAGTAATAACAATTGATTGAATGGATGACAGTTAACTTTGTTTAAAAAAAAACAGTTTGCCTATATAAAGGCATAGAGAACTAAGATTTTTTTAAAAAAATAAAACATTTTTTGAGAATTCCTTGAGAGAAAAAGCACCCAGTTTGTGCGAACACATTGCAACATTGCTTTTCACATAAGAAACCTTGAAGAAAGTGAATCTTGAAGCATTTCTTGAGTGAGAGTTTGCTACTTTGGTTCTAGACCAAAGCTAAGTCTTCTACACTTGGTCTTAATACATTTGTATATTATTCTGGGTAGAGGCATTGAGTTGTTAATCCTTGATTCATCTGGAGTTGTAATTTATCTTTGATTGTATTTAATTACTGGGTTATTAATTGGGTTGTACAGTGGGTTTCTGCACTGGTTCACACCTCCTAAAGGGTTCAGTGAGGTGTTAGTACTACGGGGAGCAATGTGTACCGCAGGGAGTAGTGATAACTTGCTGGGAGCAAGACTTGTAAACTGATCTTGTGATCTTTTTAGTGGAAATATTTGCTAGTTTGCAAAAGACTGGATGTAGCCCTTGAGGAAAGGTGAACCAGGATAAATCTTTGTATTCTTGATTCTTTCTTCTCTCTTCTTGCAAGTTTTCTTTTATCTGCTGGTGTTGTCATAATTAATTGATCACTATAATTCATTGAGTGCTTTCTCAATTGGATACTAGTTGCTCTCTGGACTTGTTATGTTACATCTGATTTAATTAAGTTCTAGGATATTCATTAGTGCATTCTTGGAACTCACTGGACTATATTTGAAACTTCTTAATATTGGATACCGAATCTTGAAGTTGTATTTTAATTATGTAATCTGAATTAAACTCTAATAACTTCCGCTGAGCATATAATTAGATATATTTCATTAAATTGATTTGCATATTTCTGTATCAATTCTGGACTGAATCTAAGTGTATTCATATTTCTACATTCATTCAATTAATTGAATATGTGCTTCAGTAAATTGAATTGTTTACTGGACATTCCAAAATCGTGTTGATTGTTTTAATCAAGATATTTCATTCTCCAATCTAAATCACTTTCCTTCTTTGCGAAATTTTTTTTTGAAAGTTCAATTCACCCCCTCCCCCCCTCTAGAACTCGGCCTAAACTTGTTTTTCATGGCTTTGCAATACTATCCATAAAACAATTTTATTAAAGAAGAATAAAAAAATGTATATCAGTTTTGTTAAAACTCAGAAAACCAGCGTGCAAGTTTTGAAATCAACTAGATCCAATATCTTTTTATCAAAAAAAAAACCAGTTCAGCACTGTTGTATTCAAAGAACAGAAAAACAACACCCTTGTTCAAGCGAAAATGATTGGATTTGAATGATAAAACTAAGTATTTAATCAAGAAACCAATACAAGATCAATTACTCAAAGTTTCTAGAAAAATAGTTGATTAAAAACTTGATTTAGTTGACTATTTTTGCTGCCAGAGTTGTGTTTTAGTTGTTGTCTAGAAAAACAGTCGATTGTTTTGAGAATTTAACAAGCTATTTATACTAGTAAAATGTGAATCAAGCTAAGATGATGCGCAAATGTATATGGAGCAAGGAATAGAAGATCACACAAGGATTTTTATACTAGTTCACTCTTCCTCATGAGCTACATTTAGTCCTTTACACAACTATTCAAAGATTTCACTCAAAACAACAAGTTTACATACAAATACACAACCAAGATTCAATCTTGAACCTTACAATATTGATTCTACCCTTATGCAGAACCCTACCACATATGATGCACCACCCTACTACTAAATGCAGAACCCTACTGCAGTGTATTATGCAAACTTACAATCCAAACGAAAGAGCATATGATTTTCGAATTACAACACTTAAACTCACAACACAACAGCCTAAAACCGATCTCACTACAAAAAAGTTCAGTTATCTAGATGAGAAATAGCTGCTGGTTGCTCCCCCAATCAAATGCAAGCAAAAATCCCCTTCAAGAATGAAAATCCACAGTGATCTTGAATGAATCTTGATCAACCTCTCTAATCTTTGAAGGAATATCTCCAATAACTCTCAACTGATGCTTAGAAATGTTTTTCAGATTCTTAGAAATGATTTCGTGTTCAAAAACGCGTTGCATACAGGTTTATATGGAGTAACCTACACTG
>Ga0123340_1003997_pt1 | contig 13920 bp, 9 predicted proteins | sample SirMexnodulemix_FD_89961 | JGI IMG/M metagenome (GOLD analysis project Ga0123340, IMG submission 89961) | Root nodule microbial communities of legume samples collected from Mexico - Siratro Mexico nodule mix | ecosystem: Host-associated > Plants > Roots > Nodule | place: Mexico: Nepantla... | reverse complement strand
GTTATATGAATTGGTTCGCCTTAAAAAAAAAAAAAAAAAAAAAAAAAAAAAAAAAAAAGAAAAAAAAAAAAAAATAATATTATTAAATAAGTAAAATAATAAACTAACAAAAAACAGAAAATGGAATAAAAAAAAAAAAAAAAACATATAAAAAAAAAAAAAAATTACAATCAAAAAAAAAAAAAAAAAAAAAAAAAAGAATAAAAGAGAATATGATGTATCTGGTTTTCTTGGCATTAATCTCCACCAACAACAAAACTTCCCCAATGCAGGCAGGAAACAAGGTTCCTACTTCCTCCTAATATGGCATCATCCTTGACACATGAAACACGGTGATCGCACAACGAAAGAAAAACGCTAAGGAACAATCACAAGAATCATAATGAACAAGAATTCAAAGACAATATCACATGGTTAAAAGAATCAGTCACTCAACAGCTTTCTTCCCACCAGAATAGTAGTTCAGGTACCACCTCACAAACTTCTTCAAACCACTATGCAGATCTGTGGTTGGCTTATATCCAAGCTCCCTCTGAGCATAGCTAATGTTGGCATGTGTAAACTGAACATCACCATTCCTTGGCAACTTCATTATGTTCCTCTTTGCCTTAACCTTCAGAAGCCTCTCCAAGATTCCCACAAGATCACTAACCGGCACAGGTGAAGTATTCCCCAAATTGAACACCCTCAACTGTGCTGGACCCCTCTTCTTCCCCCCACTCCCTGTGCTTTTTTCTGCTGTATCCAGAGCCCCTAAACAACCCCTCACAATATCATCAATGTAAGTAAAATCCCTGGCTACAGTGCCATGATTTGCAGCCTCAAATATAGGTATCACCTTCCCCTTCAAAATATCCCTAGTGAAGAAAAAGTAAGCCATATCAGGCCTACCCCAAGGGCCATAAACAGTGAAGAACCTCAAGCCAGTCAATGAAAGACCATAGATATGGTTATAAGTGTGAGCAATCTCCTCACCAGCCTTCTTAGTTGCAGCATACAAACTAGCAGGCTGATCAGTCCTATCCCTCTCAGAGAATGGAACCTTAGTGTTGAGTCCATAAACTGAGCTACTAGAGGCCCACACAATAGCAGGTTGTGGATTCACACTCTTACAAACCTCAAGCAAATTCACAAAACCAGCAATGTTGCTATGCACATAAGAGCCAGGATTCTCCATGGCATACCTCACACCAGCCTGAGCAGCCAAGTGCATGACATGAGTGAAAGGAACAACCTCAAAAAGCTTCCTCAAGAGAGCTTCATCATTGATATCACCCTCCACTATGTACACTCCAGTGCGCTCCAGAAGCATCTGGCGTGCACGTTTCAGTGAAGGGTCGTAATAGTCATTGAAATTGTCAATTCCCAGAACCCCATCACCGCGGCGCTTCAGCGCCGCGGAAACATGGGTGCCGACAAAGCCGGCGGCTCCGGTGACCAAAACGGCAAACCCATTTCGGGACCGGACCCGGGCGGAGGCTCGGACCCGTTTCTCCCAGACGGGTCCGCCCCAGTTGTAGGTCCTCAGGGACCTCCGTGAGAGGTCCGCCGGCACCGGCGACGATGCCGGCGACCGGAAAAAGAAGATCAAGATCGCGCCCAAAAAGACGAAGGACCACACGGCGAGCTTGGCCAGCGAGGTGTGCCACCGCACGCGGTTAAAGTAGGAGGCTTTCTCCATCTTGAACTTCCCTGGGGTCGAAGGGGCACTGTCTATGTGAGACATTTGCTTCAGTTGGGACTTTCGATCGGGAAAATCTAGGATTTTGAAAGGTGCCCACGATTTCTCTTCCTCGGGTTCGTCGAATTGCGAGGCCGATTTTGGTTTCTGGGATTGGGTTTGAGGTTCCCAAAATTGTTGGGTTTCTAGGGTTTTCTGATACTGTTATAACGGTGATGGGTATGGTTTGTTTTTGCTGTGTGTGTTTCTGAGATGGGGAAGGTTATGGAGAGAACAGGAAAAAAATAAAAAGGGAGGTTTGGTGAGTTGTTTTTTTTTTATTCCTTTTAAAAAACAAAAGGAAAAAATAAATATTTGTATGTGGGAAATGGGAATCTTCTAGTTTCTTGGAGGAATGGGTTGGAGGTGGTGCCTCTCTTTTGGGTTTATAGTTTACTCAAGAAAAAAAGTTTCAAACTTTAGAAGAATGTTAAAATGCTTCATCAAAGATAGAGAGGGGTAAGAACATTTTGAGGAAATGTAGATGAAGATTGAGTAGGATTATGTGTTTGAGTGTTTTATTTTTATTTTTTTGTGTTAGTGTTTCCTCCCTTTGTCTATGAAAGCACAAAAGGTGTTGATTGGAGAAAGACAATGCAAGTGGGTGGGTTGTAAAAGATGCAATATGCTAATTTGATTGGCTGGAGATCCTTGAATTTGGGGAGGTTTTAAAATAGATTTGTAGAGGCTCTTTGTTTGAGGATTTTTTTGTGTGGAGGAAACTTCCTATGGAGGAGGAGGGTTTTTAAGTGTGAAATTTATCAAGGGGACATAATACTAATGGGTGGTTTGTTGAATTGTGCAAATGCAATGGATGAGATCTTTAGAGGCTTTTTGCTATTAAAGGGAAGATGTGTGAGATTCGTGTGAATTTTAATTTTAATTGTTTTAATTCAATTATTTGAGAAAAAGGGTTGGGATTAATGGGTTTAATTATAGAGTTAACACCGCAATTAATGATTTCCAAAATTAGAAACTCTCAATTTAAGTTGTTAGAGAGTCAAACCTAAAACTTCTCTTTACTAAGTTGGGCACAAAATCCTAATAAAAATTGAGTAAGAGATAGTAAAACTTCTCCTAAATTTAACAACAAAAACTATCTAAATTCATAGAATCATTTTAACACTACAATAGTTAGATTTGCTAGAGCGGTTTTTGAGGAAAATTATTCCCACTTAATTAGTTTCAATTAATTTATTTGCACATTAATCACATGCATTTCTTGTAATCAAAGTAAGCATTGGCCATTAAGTGTAGTATATGATCTTTGATATAACTTTTCCATGAAGACACTTCTTGATTTTCCCTTTACATCAAATTCAACTACACCAATGAATCACTTAAAAGGTTGAGTAACTTACCATCACCTAAATTTATTTTGACATATCCCTTCTTAGAAGTTGAAGCTCATCTTAAAACATTTCCATTCAAGGCATGGAAAAGTCCAAACACAATTTGTTATACATTTCCATTCATACTTTTCTCTCACGCCCCATTTTTCTTACCATATACTTGATTTGTCGTAGCAAACTAGCTAAGGTTGAATTTGTGGAATCCACTAGTATTAGTAATACTCCCATCACCTAAAGACCATGTACTCCATGATCAATTTTAACAAAATACTACATTCAAAATCAAATCATCAAAGTTAACATCTTACTCTATTTGGTAGAGTAAAACATAAACAATTTTCAAGTTTTTATACTCTATTTAATGTTATTATTTCAAAAATGCCCTTATCCTAATCATTATTCTTATCAAATATAAAGGAAAGTAATTCAGAAAATGTACATCTTTATGGTATGAAGATAAGAATATTAAACAAACTTAATAATTAAAAAGAAAGTAACTAATTTTGCTTATAACTAATTAAGGTAGCAAATTATCATGTTTTAATTGTTTGTGTAAATGGAAATTCAAGCAAACTCATAACACATGCAATATATGAAATAGCAAGTTAGTGGAAGCCATGTATGAGGTAGTAGAAGTAGTGATTAATTATTGTCTACTTGTTTTTGTGTGCTGGAGTGTTAAAGAGAGGGGGGCCCAGAAGAAAAGAGAATGCATTGAAAGAACAACTTGAAGTGTAAACAAACTTGAAAGTGAAGGCAAAAGCATCTCCCAAGAATCCTTATGAAACAATTTATGTGAGGGCAGCAAAGTATCATGTGCAAAGGTACACGTAGAACAACCACAGGATCAGGACAAGATTGCTTTGTTCACAAGGTCTTTAAGACTAACATTCAAGGATAGAGTAATACTCAAGAAATCAAAATTTTTGTATATACTAATTTGCATAAGAGAAAAAAGAATATTATAAAACAGTATTATATTTGGTCCATTCACTAATCATAGTAGAAATATTAATTTTTATGATAATTATTTTAAATAAGGAAATAAAAGTGTTTTATGTTGTTACTACATGACATCAAAATCTTTATACAAATACTTTCTTTTGGGAAAGTACTAGAATGGACTCATTGATGAAAGATTTGAATAATAGACAAAATCATAAATTTTATTTTATTGTAAAAGGGATCACTCTAAGGATTGAAGTGTTGCTTCTTTGTTGAAGAGCTGCAAATTCTCTCACATGCAACCAAATTTGAAAAGTGATAAAATAAACATGATTTTGAAGCTGAAATTTCAACCTCTAGAATTTATGTGGCAATTTTTCTGAACATGATATCATGTTCGTCACCATCAGAAGCCAACAAACAAGGCATGGAAGCCAACAAACAAGGCATGAAAGAGTAGTGAAAACAGAACAAAAGGTGGTAGAAGTGTTGTACTCTTTTAAAATAGTTATTTTCTCTTTCTCTCTTTTTAGGTAAGGGACAAAAATTAATACCCACATGAGCCAGTACCCCCTCCCATGTGCAACCTTCTATTATTAAATAATATTAAAATAGATAGCAAAAAAAATACACTTCCATTATGGTTTTCTTTCTTCTAATTCACATCATCATTATCCATGAATTAACATAAGCTGTACTTAGTACATATTTTAATGTCAAACCAGACTGTATTGTAAAACATTTAATACATTGTCACATCCATTTTGGTGTTACAGAAAAATCTCAGAAGATATGCAATAATCTATATATGCTTTTAGTACATGGAAAAGTGGATCAGAGCAAAGAACCAAGCCTATAGATGTGCAATAATATATATATATATATATATATATATATTGTAGTTTTGCCGCACAGCATTTATAATGAGTGGTCAAAAATTCTTGCATGGGCCATGCCTGATGAACAATGAAGTCTATGGTGAATTTCATGTGACTTTAACAGATGAATTTGATCTGCAATTGCCATGAATATGAACTTTCTTTATTGTCAAAAAAATGAAAAACATAAGTACATCATCCAGGACCAGGGCTTTCAAATTGGTGGGGCAGTTGTACATGGCCATTTGGTCCCCAAAGTCATGCTTGCACTGCTATTTGTTGCAGGCCACTCAAGTTTTTCACATTTCTCTTTTTTACATTATGTAAAGGTCTATATTAGAGAAATCCATGCCCTCTTGCAAGTAGTGAGCAGAAATTTACACACCACCAACTAAGTACCAACAGGAAAATTTGATAATCAAGTACAAGTTACAACTAGTATGAACAAAAGACTTGACCAGATCTGTCAAACTACTGATGAGAGCCTTTAACATTCTGTCAATGATTAAAAATGTCTTGAACTCAAACATGCAATCACAGACACATTTGCTAGCTAGACTCATTTCTGACCACATTTCATCTGGTGTGTTTGACTAAAATGGTACACAATAAAAGGTGAGGTCCCATTCCAATAGATATGGAATCAAATGCAAAGATGCAATGTACACTACCACGTTTAGAGGAAAAGAGTGATGCCACTTGAAAATTAAATTACTTTGATACAACATAACAACTAGCTCTTTTCAACAATACAAATTATCTCACGTCCTTACAGGGTAATTTTTAGAAACAAAAGCAAGCCACATTACATACTCACAGCTTTGTGAGTATTTTATCTCTCTCTTCCTCTCTGTCTTTCTTCCCTACTCAATGTACAAGAAAGCCTAGTGCTTGGTGAAGGTCTCAAGGACTTCAAAGTAGTCAGGAAATGTCTTCCTGGTGCAACCAGGATCCTTGATGGTTACAGGAACATCTCCACAAGCGGCAAGAGAGAATGCCATGGCCATTCTATGGTCATCATATGTGTCTATAGCTGTTACATTCAATTTCTGAGGAGGAGTAATCACACAGTAATCAGGACCTTCTTCAACCGTTGCTCCTAGCTGAAATGCCAAGATAGTAAGCCAGTGAGATGTTAAAAGTCCATGACATAGAAACCTCAAAGGAATCAGCAAAACTCTCACCTTTCTGAGTTCAGTGCAGATTGCTATCATTCTCTCTGTCTCTTTAACTCGCCAACTCGCCACTGAAACATAGAGGAAATAATGAATAAATGGGTGTCTTAGAAGAAACTAGTATGTATGCTAAATGATAAAGTAGATAGTTCAAATGTACAACATAGGGAATGACATAAAATACACCTAATTCTTCCTTACAATAGAACAACTGGCTCACCATTTCTGCTCATTTTTTGGATACAACTAAAACCTTTTGATTATTAAAACTATTCATAACAAAAAAACTCACAACAAGAAGCATCCTAGATATTCATGTCAAATTTCCTTCCACAAAAAGATCATGTCTAGTTTAGACACTAATGATACTATACAACTATCACAAAAACTTGAGTTGATACACATGAATGATTCTATACTACATTCCAAACATGCCCCCAGATAAAAAAGCCCTTTCAGCCCGAAGCATAAATAATACACAGGACCCACCTACCTTATACTTAAATTCAACTTTTTATTTGAAGTGGACCAAAATGAAATTTACAAGAAGAACTGGGAGTGACAACGATTGAACTCAAAGACCACCTAATACAGAGAATCTAATAATACCATCGTGTTAACCAACTTTCCAAAAGCTTAAGCTATTAGATGAAGATAAAGTGGTTTTACAACATAATTCCATGTTCTAACATATTCAAGATGCCACTAAAGAACCTTCAGCAGTCTGCACTCTAGTGACTTCCATCATTAAGAAAAATACGATTGAAGCATTAAAGCCAAGCAAAGCTCAGTTATATAACTCAAACCAGAAAACAATAAGGCAAAAATCATTGAAATAGCATTTTCAAACTAAAAAACTGAAAGATTTTCTTTTCAGAATAACATAGTATGAAAAAATATATATAAATATATCAAGGGAAAAAGTAATCAATGAAAAAGCAAAGGATTATACAATGTTAACTATATTCAACAATTATCCAGCATCACATTTGAAGATTGGTTCATTTGATCATAACAATATAAATTAAAAAAATAAAAATAAATAAGAACATAATTGAACAGAGTCAAGCGCCATAATACACTTTAAAGTAAGGGTCATCATGTTGAAATCTTACAACAAGTAGCCTTTTGGAGTTTTATTTAAAAAGGAAGGGGTTGGGGGGTTCAGGCCAATCTCAGTGGGTCAACAGGTCTTCACCATTTAGATGCAAACGACTGTCATGAGTAAGGACTGGACCAACCCACAGAGCTGGTGCCCCAGATTGTACAACTATAAAAACAAATTATGAAGGAACACCATAGATGCCCCACACTCCCATAGATATAAGAAAAATCATCACCAGAGAAAGCTTTTCAAGTTAAAAATTCAAACATTTCACATGGTCAGTGAATATTAGTGTAATTATAATAATTTAATTAACCACAATAAAAAAAATGTGACAACAAGCTCTTGAGCACAAACAAACAGCTAAACCATACCATCTCTTATAGTAGTGGGACCATTAGCAAATAGTGCAACAACAGCAAGTGTCATGGCAGCATCTGGCATCTTGTTCATATTGACATCAATGCCTTGCAAGACTTTTCGACCAGAAGAATCTCGTGGTGGTCCAGTAACAGTAACACTGTTCTCTGTCCATGTAACTTTAGCTCCCATCTTTTCAAGAACTTCAGCAAATTTTACATCTCCCTTTAAAAAAATGGACAATAAGCACAAATTAAAAAATAGTGGAATTTAAAATGGCTGCATGGGGCTGTCACAGTCTTTACATATGACAACTAACTAATAACACCATAACCCTATTTATATAACTAACCAAACCATTTCTAATTTTGTATTTCCAAAAGATAAAATTTGATAATTAACCAATTAAGACTACTCTTCACGACAAGATATATTTGTTTAGCTTCTGCATGCTTTTCCTGGCCAGAACTTCATTTGCAAAACAAAACAAAATGGAGGTCTGGTTTGGGCCAGTTGGTCAACAGGCGAAGTGGGTCCTATGTTTGGGCATATTATCCTGTTTTTAGTGTGTTTGGGCCTCTTGGGTGTTGTTTTGTGTGGGCCTATTCTTTTTTATCTAAGAGATTTATGACTTATTCTGAGTTATAAGCTATTTTTCTCATCAATGCTATATCATTTTTAAGAATATGGATGTAAATAACGTAAATTAGCATTTTTATGAAGAATTTTACAACCAATGTCAATCTTTTAACAATCCTCAAGATACAATCTTTTAGCCCTCTCAAATGATCTCCAAGTTTAACATTGCCTATGACTACAACATCAAAATTAGTTCTGCAAGCCTTGTAACTTGTTATTTTTCTCAGTATTCCCATATAAAAAATTGTCTCATGCACCCTGTAATTCTTTAAGAACTAAGCTGTGCCTGTTATTGTTGTTCAGCCTCACTCTCTAATTCATGTTTTAATGCAAAAGATGATTTAGACATACATCACAACAAGTTGCATGAAAGGTCATCTCTACCTCAATCACAACTGTCACTGAAGATAATGTATACGTTAAACTATAAGAGTGATAGAGACATTGAGCTAAAACAGTGTTTATGCATTTAAACAATGCTCAATGCTTCTACAGTGTACTCACCGATTGATGAACATCTAATTGAAGAACATGGACATTCAAACATGTCTTGGAAAGCTTGATCGTGTGATTGCAGAATATTCTACTTTTATGCCCTTCACTACTGAAGCAGAGATATTCTACAAACAGCACAGTCATTTTTTCATGGTACTTCCTCTTGCTGGACTTCCACCAGACCTTGAAGTCATCCATAATCAGATTCTCTCAAGTTCTATTGTTTCTACCCACAAATCCAGTTCAAGGGCAGTTGTTGCGTCTCTCCATTTCTTAAGCTCGTGAAAGCACTTCAACGTCTCCTGAGTATTCATTGGGGTCATGTTGAAGAAGAATGCCAAACCAAATTATTAAACTTAGGAAAGCATTTCAACGTCGACTTGGGATTCCTTTGTCCTAGTCTCTCATTTCTCTCGTCATGGTGGTGGCAATGGAGGACGTAGTGCACGACATGGGGGCCATCATGGTCTTCCCCGCTGTAACTACTACAACAGTTGGGATCATGTTGAAGATAAATGTCTCACAAAGCTCACCGCAGTCTCAACTAGCTAATGTGCCCGCACACCACAACAAAATGGTGTTGCCAAGCACAAAAACCACCATTTGGTGAAAACAATTTGCACACTTCTTCACTAAGATGTTCCTCTATCTTTCATGGGGATGCTCTTCTTAGTGCATGTCATTTGATCAACTACATGCCTTCATTGGTTCTCAAACAATCAAATTCCCTATTCCATCTTGAACCCTTAAAACAAACTTCATTTTGCTCTTCCTCTTGTCCATGATCTTGCTCCAAGTAAAAATAGACTCCCTGTTAAATCGCTAATAGGTTATTCCTGACTCCAAAAAGGTTATCGATGTTTCTCCTAAGTGCAGTAGTATCTAGTCTTTGTTGATGTTACATTCTTTGAGACTACTCCATTCTTCTTTTTCCATCACTAAAGATATCCCTCCAGAGGTTGCATCTATTGCCCCAACACCTATAATAGCAACTACTCTACCTCTACCTATGTAGGCAACGTTGGTGGAAGAGCAATTGGAGTTGGAGAAGATGTTGGAGGATTAATGGGTGGCACTTCTGAAGGTGCCCATGTCTGTCAGCGTTATGTCGGAAATGGAGGTGGATTAGCCACCTAGTTTTATAATCTCCAGTGGCTTACATCTTACTTGCAAGCTTCATCGCTCACTTTATCGCTTGAAGCAATCTCTCTATGCTTAGTTCAATTGTTTTAACTCGATTTTGCTTAAGTTTGGTATGACTCGTTGTGAAGTTGATTACTCAAATCTTTCACTTCATTATCTATCTGGCATGTGCACCTAGTTGTAAATTGTGATGACATCGTCACCATTGGTGATGACTCCGATGGCATTCTCCAACTAAAGTCTTGCCTTCCCATTAAGTTTAAGACCAAGGGCTTGGGTCCACTTAGGTACTTTTTTGGCATGGAAGTATGTTTTAGACATTTAGACCGACATTTATGATTGATTGTTGCCACAACAGGAGTCTTATGGATCCTAATTTGAAACTTTTTCTGAGTCATGGGGAGCCATTGAAAGACCCTAGAAGATATTGACATCTAGTGGGCGGACTTAGTTACCTCACTATCTCAAGACCAGACATCAAATATGCATTTAGTGTGGTTAGTTGATTCCTAAAGGCCCCATGTGATAGTTATTGGAACGTTGTGATATGCATCCTTCAATACATCAAGAATGTATCATGTCAATTAAATATATACAAATTAAGGCATATCCAAAATTATTTGTTATTCTAATGCTGATTGGGTAAGATCGTCATAAGATAAGAGGTACACTTCTAGATATTGTCTTCTCATTGGTGGGAACATGATTTCTTGGAGGAGCAAGAAGCAGAAAAAGTTGTTAGATCTAGTGTTGAAGTTGAGCATTGGGCTATGGTTGCAAATGCATGCAAGATTACATGGCTTAAGCAACTTCTACATCAATAAAATTTGGAGATACACAGGATACTCAACTAATATGAGAAATGAAGCTACCATTCACATTGCACCAAACTTAGTCTTCCATAAGAAAACTAAATATATAGAAATTGATTGTCATGTTGTGGGAGAGAAAATGCTCAGTGGAGAAGTCATCATTGACTTTGTCAACTCTAGTGACCAACTTCCATACATGCTCACTTTTTTGTAGAGCTCTCAATTGACCACATTTACAACAAGTTTGGTTCATATGACATATATGCTCTAGCTTACGGAAAGTGTGAAAGATATGGTTTGATGTTACTAATTAAAAAATATATAAAATTGATAATTTAGATATTCTCCATTATTAGCCATTAGGTTTCTGTTATACTTTGAATAATTATAGATAAAGGATTACATGTGTGATTAAAACACACAATTCACAACAACAAAGAAACTCCATATCCTCTAACAATAAAGATATGATACGGGAATAAATAAAATGTTCCTATATAATCAAGATCTTACTAACACCACTCTCAACCCAAATAAAAAAACCTTAAGGTAACGGATTTGTGGGTCTTTCTTCTTGTATATTGTTCATCTTGCCCATTTATAAACAATATAGGACTCCAACTCACACTTGAACACTAACAATCACTCCCTCAAGTGTAAGTCTCTTCGACATTGTATGCTCTCCTCCAATGAAAGTCAAAATATAACGAATTAACCACATACTTTCCTATGAAAACCCATGTTGTTTGAACCAAACGTACCTATCAATCACGAGGACAAAACTGACTCTAGTACCATGTTAAACTATAGCAAAGAATTGAAACCGTGTGTTTTTTAAACAATATAGTTACCTTATATTGGGAAAACAGAATCAATACAATAAATAAAGGAGATTTGATTTCTTTTAATAATAAAGATATGATACGGGAATAAATAAAAATGTTCCTATATAATTCTTAGTAAGTTGGTTTATGCTTAATTTAACCTCACAAAATCGACTTTTAAGGCAAGAATTGCCCACAACTTTTATATTATAACCTGACCTTATTCGTAGTTGATGTGAAATCTTCAACACACTCCCTCAAGCCGAGGAATGAACATTTTGAGTGTGAGATTAGATATTCGTAGGTGGTCTAACAAGAGACCGATAAAAGTAGCATAATAGGCCCAAAGAACTAGTTTTGAATGGTTCTGATACCATTTGTTAATCAAGTGTTTACCACTAGGCCAAAAGCTATAACAATAGTCAATGTGCATCTCCTTCTACTTAAGAGCATAACAACTCAAACACCACAATTCAATTGTGACTTGGTCCACCTGACCTCGCTATGGACAATTGCACCTTAAAACAATCTCCTCCTCAACAATTGACCAACTAGGAATCAAACTCTTCAATTGTGACTTTGCCTATCGCACCTACGCCACGGGATAATTTATGTTACCTACAACAATCTACTATTCAACAATTGTCCTAATGGGAATCAAACTTGTGACTTCAAGAGGATATTTGAAAAACCCACCAAGAGATAATAAAGATTCAACCCTTATCAATCTTATTTGTAACAAAAAAAATAACCTATGTGGCAATGGAACCAAATTAGAGTCAAATAAGGCATCATCACCCTTGGCACTCAAGAGGTCGTAACAGCTCTATCTGTGGCGAAAGCAAGTGGGGCACACCTTTCTATCCTACCACTAACCTCAACGATGATGGCAAACAACAGTGGTCACGGCGGTTAACAAGGCAGCAGAAACAAGGATCCTAAGATCGAGAGCTCTGATATCATCTTAGTAAGCGGGTTTATGTCTAACTCAATTTCACAAAATCGCTTTGTAAGACAAGAATTATATCCCGCTTATATATTATAATCTGGCCTTATTCCTAGTCGATGTGAGATTTCCAACAATAATCAAGATATTTCTTATTATAAAGGATCTATTTTTATATAATTATAATAGTATTGTCCAAGCTTTTACTAGTTCTATCATCAAAGTATCATTATATGATGCGCTAAATTGCTTTACTTGACAAAATATCCTTATCACTGTTATACAATGTGGAATTATAAATGTTTTCAGAAGAGAACTTAAAAAACAAATAAAATGAGGGAGGGTAAAGATTATGTGAGAGTTCACATGATGATATCAATTCATAAACATTAAAGAGACAGGGAAAAGTTTGCTGAAAAGGATAGTGAAAGTAGTATCTGCTCAAGAGATGAAACAGCAGGGCATCCAAGGGCCATTGAGGATACAATATGAGCTCTATTGTTTGGGAGTAGGGACAGTAAAAGTCGAGCATTGAATTAGAATGGTACAGTACAGCAACAAAATAAAAGATAACAGAAAACACTGTCAAGCATGAATACCTGTAAACTGCTTGTGCCACAGCCCTCAACAGTCATAGTCCCACCTGACTGCTGCACCAGCTAGGAAGTAACTTGCACTTGAAGCATCACCTTCAACAAAAGCTTTGCCAGGAGACCTGATACGAATCATGAGTTTTTAATTCATTGTATGTTGGATGCTACAAAGCCATGCAACAGTAAAACATAGAAACCTACTTGTACTTTTGACCTCCATGGACCAAGAACCTGTCCCAATTACCACTGTGTTCCACATAAACTCCAAAGCGCTCCATCAACTTAAGAGTCATATCAACATATGGAACAGAAATCAGTTTATCAACAATCTCAATTTCCACGTTCCCAAGAGCTAAAGGAGCTGCCATAAGCAAAGCAGTCAAGTATTGACTGCTAACTGATCCAGACAATTTCACCTGCAAGTGAAATGGGATAATAAGATCAAAAGTGGATCAAAAACACAAAAAAAATTCCTTTAAAGAAAATAAGGAGGAGAAGGCATAACTACAAGAAAGCTTAGTGTTTCTTAAACAAGTAGTTTTGAATGAGGATGTATTTAAGAGAAATAAACAATTGACTCATGAAGAGACCAAAGGCTATATAATAAAAGTGAGCGATAAACTCTGAGAACGCAAACCCACAACACAATGGTCCTTCCAAAATATATCTCAATTGCAGTATGTTAGACTTTGAAACTCAGGCTTTAAAGGGAAAGGGAATGGAGAAAAAATATTCTATTATTGAATTGCGGTATATAATATTTATAAAATAAATAAATGATCAGGAGATTATGCTTATTCTAATATATCAATTGAAGATTTGAATCTTACTTTTATATTTATATCTTTTCGGATGTGATTACAATTTATAGACTATTCACAACCTAATTGAGGAAAGAAAAATCTGTAATCAAACCTAATCAAACCTGTAATT
>Ga0123340_1003996_pt1 | contig 13922 bp, 12 predicted proteins | sample SirMexnodulemix_FD_89961 | JGI IMG/M metagenome (GOLD analysis project Ga0123340, IMG submission 89961) | Root nodule microbial communities of legume samples collected from Mexico - Siratro Mexico nodule mix | ecosystem: Host-associated > Plants > Roots > Nodule | place: Mexico: Nepantla... | reverse complement strand
CACACAAATTAAAAATTTCTATACTTGGAAAAAAATATATAAAACTTAAAAAAAGACTATAAATATTTTTTATATTTATATCTTTCAAATAAAAAAGTCACACACAAATTGAAAATTTCTATACTTTAAAACAAAAAAAAAATATAAAACTTGAAAAAAAAAAAAAACACCCTTTCAGAATTTGGGTTAGGTTTCCAATCACCCAAATTCATTGAGTATAAATTTCAAAATTGCAAATCTTGAATTGAGAAATCAACTTTCGAGAAATTGAATTCAATTAGTTTGGAAAATAAACTTGAATAGGTGTTATTTGAGGAATAAAATTTTAAAAGAGTATTATTGGTGTAAAAATTTCAAAGTATAACAATAGCTTCTTTACGTAGATCAATATGGTCAACAATTTTAAAAATTAATTAATGTATAATTTAGTACATCACAACAAATTTAGTAAAATAAAAATACATTAACAATAAATAATTATTCATGTTTGAGTAACTTGAAGTCTAGACTTTCATGAAAATTCAACTAGTTTATTCGCTAAAATTGTAAGACCTGGTCTAAATTGGTGTAGGTTAGGTAATGATGTAAAAACTATTTCCACAGCCATCCTAATTGGAAGAATCATAAACCAAAGCCTCAATATTTTCTCAGGATATCCCAACAGGGAAGGAAACTGTAGAATAGGGAATCATAGAACAGTTTCAAATTCTGTAGGGCAAAGAATAGCATTCAAGAGTTCAATAGGTTGCATAGTTCTGGACAAATTGACAACTCCAAATTTGAGAAAATACCAAATTCAATCCATTTTAAGCAGTTAATTAATAGCTCAAAAATAAAAAGACAGATATGAATATCATGTGCTAGATGTATTTATTAAATGTACAGGAATGAATTGAGGATCGATATGAATATTTAATTTACAAATAAACACTTGCAGAAGAACCTCTATCACAAGACAGGACAAATTAGGGCAGGGGATTTGGATCCTCACAAGTGTGTCAAAGAAAATTGTGGATATATCCACCATTAATTTGAATTAAAAGTGCCACGTAAGGTCGATATACCCGCACTTTTCACTTGGCATCATATCTGAATATCTAACACAATCGCATAAGCCCACTGGTTACTGAATGAACTGCTATTTTAACTTGGTGCAGGTGTCGGTTCCATCTTTCACGAAAGCCAGCTCGGTAACCAATGCAATATGATCACTGCCCCATTTCTGTACAATTGATAGGCAAAGAAAAGCTTAAAAAAAAGCATAAGTTACACATTTCAAGTTAGAGTTTGCAAAATCAAGGGAAATGACAAGGGAAAATTATTCATGAAAAAGGAATCTAGTTCAGTTGTCAACACATACGGCTAGCATGGAAACCTAAATTAAACACCACTTGGTCCTCAAAAATTCAAAACACGTCGCACCTGGAACTAAGAAATTCAAAATATATTCCTAGGATGTCAAATAATTTTCTAAACTTATTACTTACTGACATTTGGGAATTTGGGCCTTAAATATATGCTAATATGACCACTTAACTACTTTCTAAATTTGGGAGCAAAGTGAATGGCAGATTGCACCTTTAGGGTTTTTTTTTTTCTAATTTTCTTATTTTCAGGACTAATATGATAATACCTAAGACTTTTAGGGACCTGAGATGTGGGTAACATAATGATAATGATAGAAAGAAAAGTCCCAAAAACCCACCTATAGATTCCCATTCATCTGCAATATTTCAGACAAATTTAAGTTTTCTTACCTTTGTTGGGAATCCCGGAGTCTGTTCGAAGGCATATTTAGCCATCGGAGCAAGAACTCTGGTTGTTTGAAGACCTTCAGACCGCCTAAGTGACAGATCAAAGGAAAAAATACATTATTAACTCCTTTCATTTATGTAAACATGAGTGTACAGAAAAATTTGAATGCATACTAAAATTCAAACGAATCAATCAGCAATGTTAATGAAAAGAAAGTCATGCATTTACAAGAACTTTAGTCACGACTTCAGAGCAATTATTATCACTTTATGATTCACAATAACGCGGCACAGCAAATCAGTGGCAGATAAACTTGAACAGCTTATAGCACCTACCAAATGTAGTCAACAGTTCCCGAGAAGCGCCTATTATAACTGGTAACAAGGGGCTCTCCACAGGGGTCTCTGGTCCCAGAACGATCCTGCAATTATACAAGTTTACAGGTATTGTGGAAACACAGAATGTAACTGTAGCTTTTAAGTATGAGGTGTAACATGTGCTAGTATGTCAAATAAAAGTAAGGTTCAAAGAAATGTGCAGGCGACGGTTTAGATATACCATTGCCTCAGTGTATGTGCTCCTAAGAAGTAAAGGGTGCTCCATGAAGGTGCAATCTCCATTTCCTGTTGCAGTTTCTATCTCCATAGGGGTCCACAATGCTGGATTATAAGTAGCTTCCTCCGCACAAATAGATTTAGAAATCTGACTAGGAGAGAAGTCATCCTCAACTTCATTGCTTTCTACAGGGACCAACAAGTTAGAAGCAGAATTTAATTCCTTGTATTGATAGGACTTATCAAGATCTGATTTCATTGATGGACTGATGTCAAGAGCAACTCCTTCAGCATTATGTAAGGAAGATACAAAACTGCTGTCCTCACCAATATTTTCATGGTCTGCGATGGTTTTATCTATCTCATCAAAGAATGATTTCTCTTTTTCATCAAGTGGAAAGTTAATGTTAGACAATTGATGCGATTTATCAACTAGATATGCAGTTGATGAGCTATTATTTTGTTCATCAGCGATTTCCTCATGATATGGGGTATCTCCATACTCTGTACAAGGGACTTCAAATGCATTGGAAACTGAAGTTTGGCTGGATGGTTTAGTTGGAGAAATTACTGCATTGTCTAGATCTGTTGACTCAAGAGCAAGCCTCATCCTTGTGAAAGATTGATTATCTTCCTGAAGAGAAGTCGGGGAACAGTCAAACTCAACTTGTTCATTCTCTTGAAGGACATGTAAGTTGGATTTTTTGCTTAATTCTTTATTTGAAGTTGGGACAGCATCTGTCATATGTTCATTGCTTCCCATCCCAGTTTTTTCACTGATAACTGCTTCAGGAGCTGAAGAGGTCACGGGTGTAATGTCATGAATATCATCATTTACAGGAACAATACGGAGCCTACCTTCACTATAAGAAGGATCTTGTTCTTTTATACTACCAACTTCACAAAAGATCTTCGAATGGTCAACAGCAGTTTCCTGAGTATCTTTTCCTGCAAATGCATCATTTTCCTTTCCACACTCAACATCTGTACTAGACTTAACAGACATATCCAAAACTGAGTGAGTGCGTGCATTATCCAAACTTTGACATTTAGTGTCCAGGTCTGTCATGTCCGACCGATAGTTATTTTGGTTAATAACTTCCTTGACACCTTCAGTGGATATGGCCTGAACTGAACCACTAGCAGATATTTCACTGCAAAATTTTAAAACATGTTAATAGGTATTTTTTGTACAAAGCAAGAAACCCAATAAATATCACCATATAAATGTCTCATACGAAAAAGTCTACCCAGCATTAGGACCATAATAGGGCTTTGATGTGCGAACTGCAGAAGCTTGTCCTGATACCTTATTCCTATCTATTCCGGACAGATCTAACTGTAATAATATAAAGATGTCATTTTTATGTCAAATGTCAAAGTCGTAGGAAGAGAAGTGCTAAAGAGTATATATACCTTCTGTTCTGATATGAAGTTGTATAACGGACTCTGGGACAAGATTAAAATCGTTAATGTCAAAATGCTGAGATAACATTTTACTAAAAAAGAAAATGATAAACCATAACAGAAAAAATAACCTTCGGTGTACAATTAAAATCCCCACAGATAACTATAGGGGCATCATTCCAGAGTTTAGAAACAGCTTTAGCCTTATCAAGTAGCACTCGAACCTGCTTGAATTCAATATAAAGGAAAAGGCAATTACAAGAAGAATTTACAGTATCAGATGCATAGACGGCTTCATCAAAATGGAAAAAAGTCATGTCAAGCAGGCAGTGCACACCTGGCCAAGCTTAATCTCTCCCCTGTTAGGATTGTAAAGCACATGAATGTTACAAACTACAACTTTACCCGAGTCTGTCAAGCTGCAGAGAATGACGTTTATGTTATGTTATGCTGAGAATGCAAAAAATATCCCATGGGACGAAAAATGAAAATAAATCATTTAAGGCAACGGTCAACTCAAATAATCCCATAACTTGTAAACCATCTAATATGGATAACAGAATAAAATATTCCCGTGAACCTGTTTGCTAACAAAATGTCTTATTTAAGCAAGATTACGGTCATGTTGAACTTAATTAAAACTACAGTCCACTGATTCATTTTAACCTTTGGCCTTTAACGTTAAAAAGTAAAATAATTTGCTGAATGTAACAGTAACCTTCTCAATCTTTTGTAAAACTGTTTCTACTCTATTTGTTGTTCAGGTGAGATGCTAGATGTGACATCTTTCTTAAGGGGTTAGAGTGTATATTATGGTTTTCCTACTGTTTAAACAATCAGAAGGCAGTATTTCTTCATGCGACGTAACAGGTACTCTAAATGGTTGCAGTAACCAGCCGTTAGAAAAACTTACAGGAAACAACATAAGATCAGGGCACTATAGCACCAGATAAAGAGCAGAGTGGCTTGAGGCTTCTATGGGGGCCCAGTGCTCTATGTTTAAGGGTAACAGATATGACCACAGCCAAAATTACAACAACCTGTCATACTGAATCAAGTTTCATCTTTGCCCCCATTTTCTATGTTTACCAAGATTTTTCAAATATTTCTTTGATTTTCCCTCCACCTTCAGCAATATTAAAAACATCTAGTGTTTATCTAAAACCCACAGCTTGCCAATATTGTGGCTGAGCCTGGGCATTTCTCTGACAATCACAGGTCTATGTTCCTGTTCCTACACACGCACGATTCTCTTTCCATGCATGTATCAACTCAATTTTTGTTTGTGTTCTTTCACTGTGTCCGGTTCCTCATTTCACAGGCTCCCTGTAATTTTTAAATCCCCCTCTTTTCCTTTCTGTGGTATTTATTTGTTACTTATTAAAATGTGACTTTTGATTATTAATTTTGGATATAATATATCCACACACACATTTATATTTAATTCAGGATAATTATTTGTTTTTTAGTATTTATAAGCACATAATTATCTGTCCTGTATCTATAGTCTTTGCCTTTTAGTACAGAAACTATCCCACTATATCATTTTGGGGTTGACCTCTCCACTATCCAGATTTGATAACCATGCATATGAAGCATAGATACTCTTACATCTTCCAAACCAAAATATATACAAACCCAAATAGCCAAAAATTTGAGAGTAATTACCTGGATGGGAGAGATCCATTTCCATTAATGATCTGGAGGATGAAAATATTGGAAAGAAATCGAGGGACATCAATTAAAGAGTGAGTAAGATAATTGAACATTCTAAGTTTATCTCAACAAAATTGAACAAAGCAGATGACGATATGAGAACATTATGTACCTCTAGTACACATAGCTGAGCGACATTGTCCCTAAGTCCCAGCTTATTAAACTCAATGCATTCTTCATATAACAAATTGAACCTGTGATATATCATGAAAATGAGATTATTATGTGTAAAATAATGAAAAATACAAAAAAAAAAAAAATTATTATGGAAGCATCAAGTCAGGACAAGTCAGGCCCTCCACCCCAAAAACAATGTATGGGAAAAGTAATAACGTAATATATAACATAAATGAATAATCACAATGATGCAGATAAATCAACTATCAACAAGATCACATGAAGAAAATACACAAAAAGAAAAGGCCTCCAAAAATACCACATTTGCAGGTATAATAGTTCCAATTTGTCAATATATTACTTAACTACATTACATCTTTACTATGACAGGACTCTGGCATATACATCATATTTCTACACATCATTTTATTGTAGAATACTACACTTTCATATTATCATTCTAAGCTATAAAATTGTATAAGCCAAATAAACAAGGGTAAAAGAAGCATGCACATAAATCAAATTGCAAAAGAAACACATACTTTTGCCTGGCTAAAAAGAAGCTTAACAAAACTACAAATGCACCAATACAGTGAATTTTTAATCATTATTGAAGAAAACAAATTCCATTAAGATAATCAGCAAGTAGCAGTGAAAGGAAAGTAAAGTTGCAGAGAACCTTGAACTTTTCCAAAAGATTGCACAGCCATCAACTGGATTACCTGTACGCATCTATAAGTAGACAGAATGCTATTAGACCTTATAATGCAACAGAAATATTTGTTTTTCTTTCAAAATTTAATTGAAAGGGTACATCAATGTAAAAAGAAAAATACTGCACATAACCAAGTTACAACTTGTTGATTATATTGGAGGGAAGTGAAAAAGTAGCGTATCAATCAACTAGATGATGAAGCACAAATGTAGAAATATCCTCATCAAGTAAAAGCACAGTAACTCTTTGACTTAAATGTGTTTTTAGTCCATCAAATATTTAAGGGAAGTTTCAATAACATTTGAGGGACTAAAAATATCAGTTTAAAATTTCGGGAAGATAAAATTTTATCCAAATTTTAGAAACTAAACAAATATTCTAGCCAAAAACAAATTGAAAATTGTATTTCTATATCATTATTTTAGTGACATGTATCAATGCTGACATGGATGTTGTTAGTCACATCAGCAAGGAATATACCATAGTCACCAGAGGCCAAAAAGAGCATTTTCGGAAATTCAAGAACTAAAAAATTGCTTTTTAATTTGAAGGACTAAAAAAAAAAATACCCAAATTTGAAGGATTAAGAACACATTTAATGTTAATGACAGCATTTGTACTATACACGACGACAAAGATCCATAATGCAAGATGGGAAGTACGTATATATATTTTGAATTTTTGACGGTAAACAAATCATCTAATATCTGATATTCTGATCATTGAATAAAAACAAACACTGTCACTAAAAGCACCTTCTATATAAATTCAAACTAGAAACAGCCTGAAACAAACCAAAGCATATAAAAAAATGCACAAGCAGCATTGAACAGAAAAGTTCAGAATATGGGTTCCATGTCATGTAACCTTAAGGCAAATGGCACTTCTAAGTTCCAACCCACCTTCCAGATGCCACAGTATCCCCTAGGCTTCAACTCCTCTGCCAACTCATGAAATCTATCGACCTCCTGGAAGTTATAACAAAAAATCAAAAAGGGAATAGTTCTATACACAGTCAGTTTTTACAGGTGAAACCCACACACGCAACACAGTAAAAAAAAAATAATATTATTTGACCGCTAAAGAAATAGGTCAAAGAAAAAATTTAAAATTCCAAAGATACAAATCTTACTAAGCTCAGATGTTAATGAAACTCAAAAATCTTGTTTGGAAACAAATGCAAAATGCCATTCTGAAAATGGGGTAAAACAAAAGTCAAAGTCCGTTTTTAACCGTTGGAAGTGAAGAATTGCTCTTGCCATATGTCTTAACTTAAATGTGATTGCCAAGTACAACATCCGTGTTTTATATCATGATTATCCCATAAGCCAAACCAAAATATACAACATAATATGATCACAAACATGTTAAAAAAGCATATTGAGGGAGGAGTAAACATTGGGGTATGTAACATAATCACAAACCTGTAAACATAATATATCAGCCGACCACAGCCCCAGCTCAAAAAGTATGCTTCTCTTTCTCCACTGCCAGTCCAAAATGTATGGAGGTATGTGAAAATAAAGTTTGTTCCGGTGGTCCAAAGCAAGGTAGTCAGCCAATATATTATAGGAAAGAACTTTAAACCGCACTGAGCAAAGGTGAAAAAAATGCATAAGCTAAATCAGTCTGATGACATATAATTCAAAAACAATCAACTATGAGCAACAAGGAACGAAAGGAGTATTGATAAATAATCAAACCACAAGAAGGGACACTGATAAACAATCAATCTCAAGCCTATCCTCCTGTCACTTGCCAATCCAAATTATCAAATGTTAACATTTTCATGCATGTACATTCAGTTCGTACATCAGGCTCACTTTAAGCAAAAAAATTGATATTCTCAACGTTACAATTCTTCTTACCAACAACAAGCCCTCCTCTTTGAATCAAACTTGTCAAATTTGCATGCGAAGCAAGAGCCATTTATCAAACTACTCATCTTAAAATTGTTCCTTACTGGCTTTCGATTTCTCGAATAAAAGAAAATAAGTACTCAAAAGTCAAAACCAAAAGCTAGTGATTGCTATGATCAACGATAACTCCTAGCTAACTACTGAACATTACGTTTTCATAATATGACACGTTGAACAATGCAATGCAGAAACGCCAGGGATCCAAATACTAACATTCAGTATCATACCAAAAAATTGACTTCTTCGGTTCCTCTTAAACCGTAAGGTAGAAATCTAAGTCACAATAGCGCTGCACAAGAGTAAGGTTACCAGAATGAGGAGGCGGCGGCGTCAGGGCAGGTTCCCAGTCTCGATAATATGGCGGCCGCAGCGGGGGATGCGGCTGCGGACGAAACGTCGGCCGGTGCTCAGGCGGAGGATGCTGCCGATACTGAGGGAAATGCGACCGAAAGTGCGGGGAATGAGGTCGATTACGGAACTGAGGCCGCTGATGGTGAAACGACGGTGGGTGAGGCCTCGGATTGTACGGTGGATTCTGATTATGCGGCGTTTGGTTCTCGAAGCTTCCACTCTCGCCTCGCCGGAGTCCTAAATTGGCTTCGCGGACCGAGCTCAAGTGCGTGTCGCCGGAGACGAAGTGGCCTCTGCCGCCAGAGTACCGGCGGCCGGAGAAGCCTCTACCGCGTCCTCGATGCTGCGAAAAATATACGAGAGAGAATTTAAGATGGTTAGTGCATGAATGTGTTGTTACAGTGATAAGCATGTGAGTGAATAGAGAGAGAGAGAGAGAGTGTGTACGGGTGGACGTGAAGACATCGAGGTGGCGGTGGCGGTGGCTGCGGCGGTGTCAGTGGCGGCGAGGAAATGGAGGGAGGGAGGAGTGCGTCGCATTGCAGCAGAAGCAGAGAGCGCGGAGAGGATTTTGTTTTTTTTTCTGCGCCATTTATTGGGGTGTAAAGTCTTCCTGCACCCCATGTTTTCGTCCTGCACCCCTACGGAACTGAGAATACTATTTTACCCTTAATGAAAAAATAAACAAATACATCCTTCTTAATCTTCTTCGTTGCACTCGGTTAATTTTTTTCATCTTTTTAATCTCATCTTCATTCATTTTCTCATACTTCCCTTTTTGTTATTTGAGATTATTTTCACACTCATATTCCTTTATCTAAGGTTATATCTTGTTTCATATAAAAAAATTATATTCTCAATTGTACATTTCAAAATACAAGCTTTATGTTGGGTTGTATATTTTATAATATAAAACTATAAAATTTAAATTTCGAATTGTACCATTCAAAATGTAAATTGTGTATTTCAGATTATTTCAGATTGCACAATCTGAAATACAAATTTTGTATTCCAGAATCAATGGTTACTTTTTCTTTCTCTATTCCAATCGTTACCTCTTTAGATCTCAAAACTTCAACAATCAAAGAAGGAACTCTTTCATAGGTTAAAGAATCGTCTACCTACAAGACATGCACAAGAAAAGTGCAATCTAATGATTAAAATGAAGAATTCAATACTTTGATTGTTTCCTCCAACTGTTTGAGGTGAAAGAAATAATCCTAGAAAAAGGGTTGCATGATATAACTAAGCATTTCAAATTTATACCTAAGTAACTAGATATTATGAACTATTTTTTCCTTTAATATTGAATATCATCTTTCGTTTACGACTTACTTTCTTTAATGACAGACATCGTTTTTTGTGCATGCAATTGCCTTGTGTGATAGACAAAGTCTGCCATAATAGCTTTAACTCGTGATTGACACTTGCAATGTATGTCAGTCTTAATTGCACTGCCACCATTTTGACGTGTTTCAACCTTAACATGTGTGCTCACCTTAACTTACATGTCAATCTTTATTTGTGTGTCATGCTTGGCTTGTATGTCACCCTTTCTTGTGTGTCCCTCTTGACATGCGTGTCCCTCTCCTTTGCCACCATTTACATACATGATTGTCTTAATTCACGTGCTAATATACATGTATATGGTTATCTTAACTCACGTGACACTTTTGCTTCACATAAGCCTTAACATGACTTTGTACACAAATTTCTTCTAGCTTTAAACTTTCTTTGAATTCTCTTCATCCATTAAGAGTTAACTAAGTTCCATTACTTTTCTATTGAGATGACTTCATCAATTCAAGCAATCTTATACAATGTTGGCAAGACTATTAAATGTCCTCACACAGGTGTTATTTTCCAAAGTGCAAAAGTCATCATGGTGGACATTCACAAAGGAATGTTGTTCGAAGCATTCAAATAATAGGTCTTACAAAGATGCGGTTAAGGACCACATGGAGAGTTTTTCCAACCATGTACAAATTTTTCATTTGATTGCTAGTGAAAGTGCCTATTACACCACAAGTTAGCTATATAATGAGGAAGATTTAGACAGTGTCATTGACATCCAAAACGCAAACGCAACTTTGTCTAGCATAGAGTTATGTCCAAAAAGGTAATTCTTCAATTCCTTACATTCAACTCTCACAATCCCACAAAGAACAAGTTCACCAACACCAACACTCACAAGCACAACCTACCCCACCATCATTTGATTTGAACAACACATGTTTAGGAGATTGGAAAACTAATATACAATCCTACCCCCAACTTCTTACTGGTTTATCCACGTGATCATTACAATCCTACACCCAACTTCCCCCACCACCCCTACCACCCAAAAATGAAATTCCTGGAATTCCATCTTCATCATTAGAACCTTTTAGTGATGATGAGGATGACATCTTCACCTAACATGTAGATGACGATAATGACAACATAAGCATCATCATACACAACAACAACAACCTCATGATCATTTACCCCAACCTTACAACCTTCCTAACACTTCCAAACATATATAACACCTTTTTCTAAAGAGAAAAAAATACTAAGTTTGGTCATGCATTTAACCATGAGTCTGTGGAACATCCACCTGGACATTATTTTGTGGAACGCAATTCATCAATAAAGAATAGTTGTTGGACGCACTAAACAGGTTCCGTATAATGAACCATTACACTCACATAACCACACATTCCAACCAAACAAGATTAAGAATGCAGTGTGCTCACCACTATTGTAATTAGAGATGTCGAGCAATTTTGTGCACCAAAGAACAATATTAGGAGATCCAAAAGTGGGAAGGAGTCTGTCAACACCTAATTTCATTCGGGTGGATAAATTTTATTTCAAAAAAGAAGGAAAGTTTCTAACCATGTTGAAAAAAGTTAAGTTTTATTTCTCTTTTAATTTCGTGGTTGTTTTTCTCTTCTCTTTATCGTGATAATAAAAAATAAATTTCTTTTTAGTTTGAATCTAAGATTTTGTCTTATTTTTAAAATTGGATAAATATTTATTTTATTCTTCTTTTATTTTCGTTCTTGAACAAAATATAAACAAATTTGGTTTAATTTCTCATTTTAGGGAAACAAAAATGCAAAAATATTTCTCATCCTTGTAATTATTTTTATCTTTCTATTAGTTTTTTACCTTCGCTATAAAAAATATATAATTCTTTATCATATATAGTTTTATTTTATATTTTTATTATATATTTCTTTGCTTATAAAAAGGTAATAATAAAAAAAGAAAAAGAAAATTTTAAAAAAAGTAGCTTTTCTCTTTTCCATGTTTTTCCCAGAATCATTGAAGATCTTCCGTACACATTGCCTTACCACTCTCATACCACAATCCTCCAAACTTTCCAATTTTCTCACAACTGAACAAGCTGGCGCCTTCCCTCTGTAGCCAGCCTCTCTTCTGTAGCCAGAATAATGTCACCTTGCATTTAAACAGAAGGAGTCAACGTTCCAATGAATAGGTTCAGATCTGTTTGTTTTTCTCTTGTTAAGGATACACAGCATGAGGGAAGCCCCTCTAATTCATAAGCTTCCTTCTATTCTATTGAGCTCTTGTTCCCGCGCTTTGGATAACAAAAAAGGCATACAAAGAACACCCATTTTGGTGTTTTGGTTTCACCCCGGCATAAGTAATAGACTCTCATGAGAGATTGGGGGATACAACTACACAGAAAACCCAATACACTCTCACCTCACCCACATACGCTCGCACAGATCCTTACCATTCACACCCTCCATACCATTATTCTCCCTTCTCACGCCACTAGCTTTCTTCACTAATTGTAGTCAAAAGACAAGGGACGGGAACATAAGAGGCAATAGACGAAGGAAGAAGAAAATATTAAGGGGTAAGTTTTGAAATTTAATGTTTGCCATGGCATGGTGATGCTCTTGTGGTGAGTTAGTGTTATCTTTGCTCTATTATGCATCATGTTTATCTTCGCCCATCACTCTAACCATACATTCACATATTTGTAAATCTCATCATCCTTCCATTCCATAATAGAACAAACAAATCCATAAAGAGACAAAACCAAACTATAACAATTTGAACTCAAAAAGAAAAAAGAGAAGGGATAGAAAGCTGGACATTCATTCCCTGCAATCTGCCGGTTCTACCACCTTAAGTGGCAGAGCGACACCTCTGCCTTACCACAATAGGCTTTTGACTCACCATTCCAAAACACCGCTCCTTCACCCTCCATGTCCCTCCTCACGCGACATCTCTCACCTCATATCCACTTAGCACTCACGTTTTTCTTCCACCGATTCATACAAAACCACTCATCCACTCACTCTCGAAGAATACAAGCATACCACCCCTACGCAAGTCAACAAAACACCTCCACCATGTGCCTCCCACACAGCCCCAAATACCACTCAAAATCACCATGAAACTGCCCCTCCAAACAACTCCACCATGCCTCCCACACAGCCCTAAATACCACTCAAAATCACCATGAAACTGCACCTCCAAATAGCTCCACCATGCCTCCCACATAGCCTCAAATACCATCCAAAATCACAATGAAACTGCACCTCCAAATAGTTCCACCATGCCTCTCACACAGTCCCAAATACCACCTAATCACCATTTAACTGCACCTCCAAACAGCTTCACCATGCCTCTCACTCAAGCCACCTTACACCTCCACCATGCCTCCCACGCACCTCCACAACAACCCCATCTCCAAGCTTAAACACTTCCACAACGCCCCAAAGAAACCATCATGAAACCTCCACCATGCACCTCCATACACCAAAATGCCATGAACCTTCTCCCACACACCTCTAACCACAACGGCGACGCCCTCTTCCCAGCAAGTCGCCGTTGCACGCTTGCTCCTCCACCTCGCCGTTGAGTTAGCTCGAACAACGCCGCACCTTCATTGGTCCCTCAAACAACACCTTGTACACGTCTAACCTTAATTGGGTTTTATTTAGCGGGGTTACTTCTTACACCTCACAAATTAGGATCTACACCTACCAATCTCCTAAAATCCAAAATTACCCTAGACTTTTTAATTTAAAAAATTAAAAAAAAAAACTTTGACAGTTTGATATTGGGCTATTTCTTTCTACCATACTTATTCTCTCTATCTTGTTTGAACCTATTTTTCATATTTATTCTTGCTTTATTTAAAAAAAGATGTTTTATTTTAAATAAATTTTTGATTAAATTCTTAAGTAACCGTTCGCATTATATAGGATTTAATTCAAAAAAAAATTAATTTCGTTTGGAATATCAGAGAACCGTACGCGTCAAGCGATATCCAAAATAAAGTTTAATTTTCAAAAACACTAAATTTTTCCAAAATAAAAAAAATATAAAAAATTTTAAAATATATATATATATATATAT
>Ga0123340_1003994_pt1 | contig 13925 bp, 10 predicted proteins | sample SirMexnodulemix_FD_89961 | JGI IMG/M metagenome (GOLD analysis project Ga0123340, IMG submission 89961) | Root nodule microbial communities of legume samples collected from Mexico - Siratro Mexico nodule mix | ecosystem: Host-associated > Plants > Roots > Nodule | place: Mexico: Nepantla... | reverse complement strand
ATATAATATATATATAACAGATGATGAAATACTGTTTTTATGTTTCATGCTAATTCATTATTTTCTATGATTAAAAAACTATTTACACTTCTAATATCTCTTTTATTGTTGACCAATTTTATGTGTTCAAGATATTATATTTTCTTCATCTTCTTTCTTATTAATATTATCATTAAATAAAAAGAATTTTCTCAATACTTATCTTTTTCTCAATATCTAAAATTATGAAAAGAGGAGCATAGATGGCTAAAAAAGAGAGAAGCACGACCCATGAACGGGAAAATATACCTCCAAAATTTTGTTAATGCTTTTTCTTTTCCTTATATAATTGTCTATTTTATTTCATTTTATATTACTAACTAATTTACCCACTAATCTTATTGAATACATATAATCCAATAAGTTAAATTATCATCTCGGAACTTAACTTGCAGTTTAAAGTTAATTTATCGCCTAACAATTAGTTTAACTAAAAATAGTCAAAATATAAGTTTTGAACTATTTGAGAACTTTTAATTATTTTTTTAAATAAAAAAAGTTATGATTAAGTTTTTAACTACAACAATCTTTTACTAAATTAGTAAGATTGTCATAAACTACTTGTTTTTTTAAAATAGCCATAAATCAACTTCAAAAATCAATTACAAAGAAAAACTCAAATATAAACCTTTTTTAATTTAAAACCTTAATTAAAATTTCTCAAAAAATTGGTAACCTATTATTGTATGAGAGCTAAAAAGTAAAGGTAGAAGAACCTAATTTTTAGTGCGCGTGTTAAGATGGTGACATTGTTTAAACAAGTTTTCATGTGAGGACAAAGGAAAAGTCTAGTACGTAACATGTACAGAGGAATTTCCGCATGGAAGAACTGTTACCAAAATTTGGGTGGGTTCGTTTGTTATGGTTTGTGATAAAGTATTGGTTATATAATTTGACAATGAATAACGCACGTGAAGATCTGCTTTAGTAGTCGCCGTACCATGTGGCATTGCAGCTGTACTATCCTACCTCAGATACCCACTCCACCGTATAATCATTCCTTTATTTTTCTTCCCATGCCAAATATGCCGCTGCCCCTTTTTACCTTTCCTGGGTTTCTTACAAACGTATAAAGGCAACTTTAAAAATTAGAATTAATTAACATATTAAGGAGGTTTTTTCTTTTTTTATTCTGTTTGCAATACTTTACAAAATTTTTAGAATGCGCAACAAGAAAAATATTTTTATTTTGGATAAATTGTGTCAAATTAACGTGATTTTATTACAAAAGAAATAATGAAAATGTGACTTTATGATACAATATCAAAAAATAAATTGAAATTTGTATCACATTATCACCATGTAATAAAATTTATCATATTAACATTTTAGAATTAAAATTGTGCTTTTAATTTCAGAATAATTAAAATAGTGTTATAACAACACAATTTCCGAAGTGACACAATTTTCATTAATGTTATAATTTACATTAAAACTGTGTCATAATGCTATAATTTTATCTTAAATTAAATAAATGAGTAGTTATACTTTGACAATCTCATGTAGCACACATTCATTTTATAACCTTATATGGTGCTGATGTGGCCAAGATAAATAATGTGTAAAAAACATTCCAGTGTGGACACTAAGAGTTATTTTTAGAGTTTACATGTGTGGGGTTTATCTAAAACGTTGCCCAGCATATTTCATCAAGGGTCAAGGGCTGAGAAGCAAAGTGAGTTTGACTCTCAAATCTCGCCACTGTTGTCGCTGCCGTTGCTGTCACCGAAGCTGCTGTCGCCGTTGTCGATTCTCTCACCACCGTCAATGGTCTCCCACCATCACTCGCCACCACAACCAATCTCACACGAAATCTCCCTTATGCAAATGGGTGAACTTAACTCCTATCACGTTTTAAATCTTAAAATATAATTATGCCTTTTCATAACAAAATACTCTAAATCTCCTTCAAAAAGAAAAGTCCAAGAAAAGTCTTGTTTTATCCTTATCTATGTGTACAATTAAACTAAGTCAGTAGTTAGCATATGTTGTATGACAGCTATGATTGTCAAAACAAAATTTTTCTAAATAAAATCAGTATTATAATCACATAATTTTTTATAATAAAATAGTGTTAACGTGACACGATTTATCTATAATAGAAATTAAAAAAAAATTATCCGTTATTAAAATTTTGTAAAAAAGTTATACTAAAAAAAAAATAATTAAGTAATTATTTGTTATTTAAAATCTGTTTTTTAATTAATATATGAACTAATTTAATATTAGAAAATAAAAGAAAAAAATTGCAACAAGGGCAAAAGCATAAGGAAGGGAGGGCAAAACGACTGACATTGACACGTTGGTCATCACCTGCGACCAAACTCAAAGCTTTACGCTTTCAACAGAAGATCGAAACTACCCACACTGCCCCACAGACGCAGCAAACACTGCTTTGCTTCCAGTTAACAACCTTAACACAACCAATCCAATACCAGAATGTTCCATTGACTTTCACCATCGTTGCGCCACCATGGAACCACCCAACTTCTTCGATCTCCTCGCCAAGGACCTTCTATACACCATCCTCGACCACCTCCGCGACGACCCTTCTGCCCCAAAGTTCTTCTCCCAAGCCTGCAAGTCCTTCTACGCGCTCGAGTCAACGCATCGCACCGCTCTCAGGCCGCGTCGCCTTGACTTCCTCCCCAGAGCCCCTCTGCGCTACCCTTCCATCTTGCACCTCGACCTCACGCTATGTCCCTGTGTCGACGATTTCGCCCTCAAGGCCCTCTCTTTCGCTTGGCGGGCTTCCCTGCGATCCGTTGACCTCTCCAGGTGCAAGTTCTTCTCGCACGTGGGACTCTCCGCTCTCGCTCTCAACTGCACGTGCCTGGTGGAGGTTGACCTGTCCAACAGGCCCGACCTCACTGACGTGGCGGCCAAGGCAATCGCCGAGGCTGTGAACTTGGAGAGGCTGCGTTTGGGAAGGTGTAAGGGAATAACGGACATGGGGATTGGGTGCATAGCTGTCCGGTGTGGCAGGTTGAGGCATGTTGGGTTGAGGTGGTGCATTCGGGTCACTGATTTTGGTGCTGGTTTGATTGCTATAAAGTGCAAGGAGATTCGAAGCTTGGATCTTTCTTATATGCCGGTAATGATTTCGATGTTTAATGATTGTGAAATGTTTAATAGATCAGTGCTTTCGTTGAGTCTGATAACTGTTGTGTGTGTTTTGGTGATCATTAATCGCGTCCTATTCAATAGCTGTATTGTCCTTGTCGTGGTGTTTGAGATGGTTGGCTCTATGTCCTTCAAAATCGCAATGGGAATTTGCTAAATTGTTCCGTGGTATTAGTTTTATGGTTTTACATTATGGTTGCAGTTTCCTTGATACTAAAGAAAAATGCAGACAAACGTATCTGATGAGGCTATAATTGGTGTTGTGGAGAGTGTGAAAATTGTGATGTTTTGGCTATAATTTTAGTTGTGAGCTGTGGTTTAAGACCTAGTTAGTTTGATTCCTTTCGTGAATGTTTTACTAGAGTGATTAATCTGTGGAATGTTGTGGATTTAGCATGTTGTTTGCTCGTTTAATTGGTGATGGATATTGATTGAGTGCAGATTCAATAATGGTAAACTTATGACCAATTTTGATTCAGATGATTGGTTTCTTTAGTATCATGAGTATAATTATCATGTTATTGCTGATAAAGTCAGCTTCTCATACAGATTACTATTCTGCCTACCTTCATTTTATTTATTGCTCCTTATATAAGCGTTTAACTGTTAATACAGCACTCAGAAGCATATGTTTTTGACGCTAATATTGAAGCATGCCTACTGCAAGTTTATCGTTAATTTTTGGAAGATATACATGAGGATTTTTTGTTTGTGGGACTGATATTTCAATGTTCAATTCGTTGACGTAGCAGATCACAGAAAGATGTCTTAATCATATCCTTCAATTAGAACATCTAGAAGAATTGGTTCTTGAGCATTGTCTGGGCATTGAGGATCAAGGCCTTGCAACCCTCCAAGCAAACTGCAAGTCAATGAAGGTATCCCTTTTGGTTTTCCATTTCCTTCCACAACCCACTGGAGGCAGTGGGGGGTTTCCCCCTTTGTAACTCAGTTGTTATTAGGATTTAGGATAATGTTAAAAGATCACCTTATGCTCACCCCTACGCCCTATGCTTAAATAGACTAAGTGCTTTTATCATGTAAACTTTTATTTGATTATTGTATGCCTGTTTTTTATCTTTTTAATAGAGAAAAGTAATATTGTGGCCAAGCAATGGATACTGACTGAAATGCTTGTGGATTTTCAACGTATAAGAAATTGTACTTATTTTTTGTCTGTCATATTCATTCAAACATCTACTAAGTGAATCATGTGGATTCTGTAAGTTGTTTATGGATCTAGTTTAAGTATGCATTTCGGAAAGGAGAGGGGACACATTAACCTTCCCTGTTTGATAACACTCATGTTCTCTCTTTTCTTGACAGATGCTTAACTTGTCAAAATGTCAAAACATTAGTCATATTGGCATAGCTTCTCTTACAAATGGTGCTCAGAATTTAGAAAAGCTTATCCTATCCTCCAGCCTGGTTGTAAGTTGTGAATCTGGCTAATCATTTGTGGTAATCATTTTATGGACTATGCCTTGTTCTGCAGCCACTAATTTTATGTACTCAGGTTACTGCTGATCTAGCAAAATGTCTGCAAAGGTTTCCAAGACTGCAATTGGTTAAACTCGACGGTTGTTTGGGTATAGAGTCAGGATTAAAAGCCCTCGGTAACTCGTGCAACTCACTCAAAGAATTGAACTTAAGTAAATGCGTTGGAGTCACTGATGAGAATCTCTCCTTCCTTGTGAAAACAAACAAAAATCTAGAGAAGTTAGACATAACCTGCTGTCGTACAGTAACACAAGAATTCATATCCAGCCTAACAAATTCATGTTCACGGCTTAGATCCCTTAGAATGGAATCTTGTAGCTTGATCAACAGAGAAGGTTTCTTGTTTATTGGACGGTTTCAACTTTTGGAAGAATTAGATGTCACGGATACTGAAATCGATGACATAGGTTGAATTTCTTACTTACATTTACATTATAAAATGTTTTACCTTCAGTGCATGATTTATTCATCTTGATTTGTGTAGGGCTTTGTTCGATCTCAAGATGTACCAAACTTTCTAGTCTGAAGTTGGGCATATGTTTGATGATAACTGATAAAGGACTTAAGCATATTGCTAGCAGTTGTTCAGAGCTCAAACATCTTGATCTTTACAGGTTCTTGTTTCTCAACTTTGTTAAATTTAAATCCAACTTAAACATTAATGGGAGAAAATTTGCAACCTTTTGAAGTGAGATGAGGGAAAAGGCTTCATGAAACTTCATTATAAAGCATATGTAAACTGAAAAAGATTAGTTTTGATTGCTCATAGACATTAGACCATTCTGATCTCATGTAAAGATTGTGGTTCTAGATAAGTGGTTACAACTTTTTAACAATTTCCTTTGTTTTTCTTTATAATTTGCTCTGTTTTATTTCACAGGAGCTCAAGAATAACTGATGAGGGAATTGTTGCAATTACTCTTGGCTGTCCTTCACTTGAGGTTATTAACATTGCTTACAACAGCAACATCACAGATTCTTCCCTAGCATTTCTTTCAAAATGCCAGAAACTAAGAACTCTAGAAATCCGAGGATGCCCTCATATTTCACCACAGGGTCTCTCAAATATTGTTGCCGGTTGTAAGAATCTTGAGAGTCTGGACCTGAAGAAGTGCCGTAAAATTAATGATACTGGAATGATTGAGCTGGCTCAACATTCTCAAAGCCTAAAACAAGTAGGCTCTTATTCCTTACTTGTCCAATACATTTGAAGATTCTTTTGTATGCTAGTATTTATGAAGTTATTGTCATTAATACCTGATGTACTATGGTTTCAAATCCCCCACTGTGTATTTAACAACTAACTAGCATTGATTTACTTGAATTACAGATAAAGCTGTCATATTGCTCAGTAACAGATGTGGGGCTCGTTGCACTTGCTAGCATAAGCTGCCTGCAGTATATATCCATTTTTCACGTGGAGGGTTTAACTTCAAATGGCCTAGTAGCTTTTCTTCTGGCTTGTCAAAATTTAACTAAAGCGAAGTTGCACGCATGCTTTGAGTCATTAATTCCTCAACAAATTCTAAAATACATGGAAGCTCGTGGATGTGTGCTTGTTTGGAGGGAAAAAACGTTTGAAACCTCTTGGTACCTTTTGAATTTCAGCCTTTATTTCAAGCTAGTTATAAGCAGGAATTGAATCATCTGTGATATGCATGAATCCTTGAAGTTGGTGTTCAATTAAAACCACTAGAAGTGTTGCATAGTGAGGACAAGATTATATCTCTACAAATGAGATACAATTTTGATTAACCGGGACAAAAGTAGATATGTTGATACCTGTAACTATAAAATTTAAAATACTTTATTTGAATTCTAAAACGACAATACAAGATATTCTGAAATCTTAACATTCTTTTATGTAAATATTCAGCATGTCTTAACTGGAAGCTGTGAACATCTGTGACAGGTGGGACTAGGTTCAGAAGGATGGAACTACACACTTGAAGGAGCATGCAAGCTCAGTAAGTAAGTTTTAGTTTTGTTGGCAATTGGCTTCTCAAAAGGTTTGGATGTTTAATTTTTACTTGTACATTTTTATTCAGGTAGTGAATGTCTTTGAACTAATATTGGCAACAAAAATGTTATGCCAAATCTTTGGAAACTAACAGCAAAGTTACAAAGGGAGATGAAGTTGTAGCTGCTAGGCTTGTCTTGTGTCAACATAGGAGGAAGGGATGAAGAAATTTCCCAAGGGGATGGAGCAAAAAGTACATTAGGCTCAGTCAAAGATTTTTATTGTTGGCTTTTCAAAATCATAGATGGTCAAAATGGATATGATATGCCCCATTTGCTACAAGTTATAGTATTTTGACGGGTTCAATATAGTTTCCCTCCGTCAAAAGTCATTGCAAAACATTGTTTTCAAGTGTATTATGACGATGTTGTTTTCACACAAATGTGGAGGGGCCAGGAAATGGATTGGTTAAATAAATACAGTATGGACTCACTTTTTGTGGGAAGTAAAAGCTTTTTGAAAAGCGCGTTTAAATATTATGATAATGCTGATGCTAATGCACCAGCCATAATACGCATCTGCATTCAAATCAGCATTGCAAATCATATGAAAATACTGATAAAATCATTCTATATTGCAGCTCAACTATGACCATGGACAAAATTATTATGACTGTATGTTGTTCTTAATCGACCTTTTATTTATAAAAATATTTAAGATTTTGAAAAGAACAAAAGATTAAATTTTTCTCATCTGAATAAAAAACTATTTTTTCCCATTAGATTTTGCTGTTCACAGCTTGAAAGTCAGAATTTGGTGAAATCCTAGATGGTTAAGTGTGAACATGTGACTGTTGGTATTTGACCTTTTCTCTCTTCACATCACAAAACGACAATTTATGAAGCAGCTGAAACGGTCAAAGAAAATGAAATCTAGAAGGGGCACCGTCGAATAGTGCTTTCCCTGCTGCTACTGATTATTGCATTTACTTAACTACAATGCTTTTCAAGTTTAACTTTAACTTTGGTTTAAGATAGGTTATTTTTATTATTTTTGGTTTAGGAATCAAGTGAAAATAGTGTTCAAGTTGGTTCGGGTTTAAAACTAAACCAAGTTAATTTGATCACCAATGAGTTTGTTTTATTTGGATTGTCGAGTTCGTGTATGAAAAAAACTTGTTGCATAAAATATAGAAGAATACACGTGAGTCTTATAAATGCATAATTTTGTGATAAAAAATTATTAAAAAGATATACGAAGTCTTCATCAAATAAATAAAGCAAGGATTCATATCCGTTTGGAAAATGAATGATAATGACTTATGGCAAATTGTGATCAAGAAGCTTCATATATCTTAAGAAAAAAAAGACTTCTCGAAAATGAATATCAAGATTCGTGACCAATAGTAAAATTATAATATTTCGTTTTGGTATAAATTAGATATGCTTTTTATTGGAGAAAATATTATTCGAATCCAATAGGATTCTAATAGATGGTAAAACTTTTTCTTCAAATATTTGTGACTCAAAATTAAAATCTTGTATTCGGAACTGTAAACAAAACTCTAAAATGAAGCAAAAGAAAAAAAAATTCCATCAACAGTAAAATGTTTGCAATAGTACATGACATTAAAATAACCTCGATACAGATTTTATTATTTTTTCTATTATAGTTCTGTGATACATGTCACACATATACCCTTAAAGGGAAATCACCTTTCTTGTTTATGACAATAAGATTAGAGAAAAAAACCAATAACAGTGAAGCATAATCAACACGATTCACTCTCAATAATTTACTAGATCCATTTGGTTTGACGAGGCATTAGTGACATGTTTTCAATAAATAGGACCTTGACAACACCATTTAACTGCTTAAATTTAAAACTCTTGTAATCAAGCAAGAGTCAATAAAGGTTGCATGGGAGTGGTTTGGTTTTGCTTTCTTTTAATACCTTTTTATCTTCCAATACAAACAATGACCTTGATTAAGATGCAATTCCAAATGCCGACACCTTTCGAGGATCAGAATCTAACTAAATGTTAATCCACAGTTCACAACTTTCTAGATATTATTATAAAGTGGCAACTTGGCATAAAACGAAGCAAACCAAGGGCGTTTACTTGGGAAAACCACAAGTCAAAAAATAATAATAGTGTAAACAAGTATGTGTGGCTTGTCTCACTATTGGACAAAACAAAAGGTTATTTTATAAGGCTCTGATCAAACAAAGAATTGAACAACCAATGCTATGTAAACTTTGTGAGGTTATTGAGTTGACTTCATTTTCTTTGGTCGTGGCCAGACAATAATAGTAGAAAAACTTACATTTGTTTGTTTGGACATGATTGATACCTTTTTCTAGATATGTTTTATCATAAGTATGTGTTCTGACAAAGTTATACTTGAACTATGACATCAAATGTGAGAGTTATCAAGCCTCATTGGATGTCATCACACCAATTTACACATGTTTGATACCTTTTTCTAGTTTAATATAAATTTTCCCAAGTATAAATTTCAAAATATCTCATGAGCTTTGAAAACTATCTTAGTAATTTAGCAAGATGCTAGGAAATAATTGATTATGGGATCAAATTTTTTATTTTGTTGGATTATTTTCTGTTATGCTAATTTATTTTGAGAGCAATATAGAGAATTTACTTTTGTTTTAAAATGTTTATAATCTCTAAAAGAACAACAACATACTTGTAAAGTGGTGAACTAGTTAAAACATTGTCCTTCTACTTCTTTCTCTTTTGACTTGTAATTTCAAAGTGTTTATCTTATCTTATACTATTTGTGTTTATTTTGTAATGTTATGTTTTACCATCAACAATTAAAAAAAAACTAACTTATCGATAATGGATGTAGAAATTATGTGACTTATGATCAATAAATCTTTAAAAAAAGTCAACAAAATTGTTATTTCCAAAGTTGGATTGGAAAATGAAACACGTTATCATGAAAGGCGAACGAATAATGAATTAAAAGTCATTCATGATTGAAATTAATGAATGATATTATATATATTCTTGAAATTAATCAAAATATTGAAGTAATATTGCTTTCCAAAAAAAAACTTGAAAGTGTTGTTCAAACATAAAAATGTGATTAAAGAGAGAAAAAAAAGTAGAAGTTTCCTAAGTTCCATTGGAATGAAAACATATTGATTTATGTGTAGGATTATAATTAAAACAAAGCACATTTTAAAGAAAGTTCATCTATAGAACAAAACTTAAGATATGAATGAAGATCCTGTAAATAAGGATATAATCTTGTTATCATGAATCCTTTATGATATGAAAAATTTACAATAAACAAATATAATGAAGGAGAAAATCGTGATGATTAAAAATAATAAAACACGGTAAAAATAGAAAAAATACATTTAACCGCGATTCTACAAGGCTTATAATCATAATTTCGAAATCGCGGTAGATCTAATTGCGGTAAAAAGTAATGAAGCTACCATCGCGGTTGTATAAAAATCGTGGTGGTATGGCTTGCCGCTTATCCGCCACACTTCTGCGCCTCACCGCCTCATAGCCAAACGTGGAGGAACCACCACCATTGTCTCTAGCATTGCCTTCGAACTCCCTGAGGACCAGATCTGAGCCCAAACCAGACTCTCCAGCACCTCTACATGTTACCGACACGAGTCGCGAGCTGCCAGCGGTCCTCACTGTTGACCTTTTTCGGAAAGTATACCGAGTCAAAAGTAATATAGATTTATAAAGTAAGGATGTCGATCCCACAAAAACAATTTTGCTATTAAATCTCAAATTCACGACTCACTAAGCAAATAAAAGTTTCAAGATGATTTGATTATAATTTAAATTGATAAACAATAAAGACAATTAAAGAATAAATAACAATTATAAAAAGAAATTTTCAAGATCTAGAAAGATTATGAGATTGAACTTCATCTATCTCCCTCATTCATATTTTGGATTTGATAATAAAATACAATATTAGTAACTACTCACTATTGATACACATATAATAATCATTCACACCGATTCCTCTGATATGAAATTCATAAGGTAATTTCCTAAACATTGATCCCTCGACTATTTAATAAATTATCCAGCATTAAGAATAGATGTTATAGCAATCAATACAGCCTATCCCTAGTATTCAAATATATTGAGTATTTTCATCTAGGTCAGAAACTTCAAAGTATTTCCCAGTTAAATTCAAGAATCAAAATCAAGACTCTATTGATCAGATAAAATCTAGCATTAAGTGCAAGATGAAAATACCAATGGAGTAGAAACTCAATATCATATTTAAAATCACCAAAATACGAATGAGTTCAAAAGATTACATTCAACCCCAAAGATGAAGAATTTAGCTACTCGTGATAGCCATTACAAACCAATGAAAGGAAGATTGCAAGAGAAGAAGAGAATCTTGATTCTAGTCGCCTGCCTCTATCCTCTGGGTCTTAATGCCTCCCAAAATCCTAAAAATCTCTTTTTAAACTTGATTTTGGGCCTAGGTTAAGTGACTTTTCTCTTGGGTTGTTTTCCATTTTAAACTTTTTATTTCTTTTCTTCATGAATCTTCCAATCTATCATTTTCTTCATTCTTTTATACCTGAAATTTCACAATAATTGGGATTAAATTATTTCCTTTAACTCAGGACTCAGAACATAAATTTAAATCCAAAAACTCTAAAATTAGGAGTAATTACTATTTTAAATAACACTTAAACCCACAAGTACTCAATATTTCTCATGTATAAAAACACTCAAAATTGGTACTTATCACTTACCACCACTTCTCCCAATTCGTCACATCTCCACACCCTCTTAGCACCTTTCGTGCACGCTGCCACCATCTTTAAGACCAAGCCAACATGCTCACCCTCATATGTCAAAATCGCACCTCTTCCGTCACCGTAGCCAACGCTCACCTCTTCTGTCACCATGTTTAGGACAATCGCTGTCATCATAAACCCTAATGTTGCCTCCACTAACCCAAACTCCCTTACCACCGTTTTCACTTGTGTTTGTGCTGATTTGCTTTAGGGTTGGAAAGTCTCATACACCTGCCAAAATGAACAATTATACCATAATTAAAAACAATGGACAATTCTTTTCTTGTTTAATTTGAGCGTTAAAACTGGAGTCAACAGAAGAGGTAGAAAATGAAGAAGAGAAAATAGAGAGAAAGAGAATCTAGAGTTTGGAATGGAAAAGAAGGAAGAGAAAAAGGCGGTTAGAAGGAAGAGAGGGTTAGATCCATGAGAGACGGCGACGATGGCGATAGTGAGAGACGACGGGACGACGGTGAGACACTTCTAGGGACGACAGTGAGAGACGGTGAGGGACGAGAGTGCTGCGCGAGAGAGAGGGAAGATGAAAGTGTAAACGAAAAAGTGAACACGGGTTCCTTAAAATAGGGGACACGACCACGGTACTCCCAAACAACCGCAGTCGTATCCACATACCACCACAATTTTGGCACCAACCGCAGTCGTATCCTCCCTGCAGAATAATTTTAAAATTATTTATGTGCTTACCACCGCGGTTCTGGAAACAACCGCGGTGGTATCTCCCTGCAACATTTCTTTTTTAAATATTTGTGTGTCTTACCACCGCGATTCTCTCACCAATCGTGGTGGTATCTCCTGCAACGTTAATACGACTGCGGTTGTTGTAGACAACCGCAGTGATATCATTGTACCTAATTTCAAAATTGTCACCACATTTTTTTCGAATGTGATTCCCTCTTAACCACGATGATATCCTGTCGTAGAATGTGTTTTTTCTACTAGTGAAGAAGTAAACTTATGAAATTTGATTGGATCTTTAAAAAAAGAAAGATAAAGAGAAAAATTATTTGAAATGGTGAAAACATTTACTTACAAAATATTTTATGTACCACTTAAAAGGGTAAATAATAAGAGAGATTATTATTAAAGGATTACAAAAACAAAGACTATAATAAAATTATAACCTTCCACTTAACTTAAAATAATAGATTTTATTTTGTCTTTTTCACTTGTATATTTTTCAACTTGCTCAATTTTATACAATATGAAATTCCAACTCACATTGAATCTCCCCCTCAAGTGTAAGTCTCTTTTAGATTTGTGTGTTCCTTCTCAAGTGGAAACATTTCTTAATCAAAGTACGTGGTGAGTCTCACTTATACTATTATTTACCGTTCAATTTTATTTCTGTTTTCCTTTTTTTTTTCTTAGCATTTTAAGCTGACGTGCCTAGCATGTGTTTCCCAATTTGTTTGTTCTTATCTTTAGCTTATGTATGCAACTTTTGTTCTTCCACCATTTTCATTTTTTTTTTGTCATGAATATCAATTACTTGCAATGGAGTGGAAATTGCTTCAATGATTCTTAGAGTTAAACTCTTCTTACATGGCAATGGTTTATCTTTTAGGAAACGATGATTAAAGAACATGAATATCATTAAAATAAATACTTGCATACAAAATTAAGAGTGTAAAGATTTTTGGAACAAAAAAAAACTTTGGTCACTTTAGTTTTCAATCAAATAAAGGAGTATGAGTGCAGACCATTTGATGCAGTGTCTTGGATTGTTTGGTGTTCATCATAAACCATCTATTGCATGAAAGTCAATATAATTATAATATAGATAGAGTTAGTTAACCTCATATCGTCTCCTAACGAATCCAGTTAAACTCAACAGAAAAGAGTTCAAAAATCGTCTCCAACCAGTTTGAGTTAATAAGAACATTTAATTAAAAAAGAAAGTTACTTGCTATTGAAGACAGAAAATTAAAAAAACGAGACTAAAGCAAATAAAATAACAAATTGACTATCGAGTTCATCTATTATTATTGAATCCTTCATCAGTTGACATCTATATCATTAATCTGATTTCAAAAAAGAAGTGAATTAACCAAACAAGTATACATCAATTTGCGAATTAGTCAAATAAGCATCAATCAATTCATGAAATTCCTCATCCGTGTCCAACCATGTACATGTGAGAATTTTAGTCTTTTATTTCTTGAATTAAGCAAACAAGATATTTTTCAAAATAAAAGCAAATTAAACAAAATTCCAATTAAAGAATATGATTGAATTATCAATAAACAGTTAAAATGACTAAACTGTCTAATATAATTGAATACAAAAATTAAAAAACAAAACTGAATTGTAGAAGACTTTATAATTTAATGTGAAATCACAAGAAAATTAATCAAAACGATTTATCCTTTCATACATAGGCAAAATAAAAAGAATTACAAAGAAGAAAATATAAGACTAATAAAAATTATACAACTAGGTTAGAACATCTTATAGGTT
>Ga0123340_1003992_pt1 | contig 13930 bp, 9 predicted proteins | sample SirMexnodulemix_FD_89961 | JGI IMG/M metagenome (GOLD analysis project Ga0123340, IMG submission 89961) | Root nodule microbial communities of legume samples collected from Mexico - Siratro Mexico nodule mix | ecosystem: Host-associated > Plants > Roots > Nodule | place: Mexico: Nepantla... | reverse complement strand
TATATATATATATATTTATCTTAGAATTCAACGTTTCAACTTACAAAGATAAAAATAAGCTTAAAATTAAAGTTATGAAACCTATTTGAACCAAGTTATTAAAGGAGTTAATGTGTGCGTGGAAGTTGTTAACAGCTGAAGGTAAAAGGTTTTTATCAAAAAATTACTAATGAGAATATATGAATTAATAGCAAGAATGTGGCTTAAAGAGATGGGAGAATGAATATGAATGGATTTAAATTAAATTGTGATTAATTTTAGGTTAACAGGGGTAAAACATTGAATTTATTTCCATTGAGATAAAGTGTGCTGTAGTTGACCGAAGAGAAAGAAAAGACATTTGGGTTTGGGTTTAAGGAGGGGAAGGAAAGAAAGAAAGAAATTGATTCTTTTATCTTTGGGAAGGGAAGAAGAAAGAAAGAAAAACATTGAATCTGATCGAAAGAGGAAGTAATGAAAATGGGGATTTCCAAGACAAGCACTGAGGTTAGCGACAATTCCAATTCCAATAGCAATATCAATAGCAATAGCAGCAATAGCAATAGCAACAGCAGCAGCGGCACTCAGACTGAAACTGACAACCATATCTCCATTCCTGCTCCCTACGCCGAAGGAGAGAAGCTCTTAGCCACCCACTCTGATTATCTTTACATAGCCAAGGTTTCCTTCTTCCTTTTCTCTTTTCTTTACCCCAAATTCCAAAAGTATCATTCTTGAAACCCAAGTCTTTGTCTTGTTTAAAAGGTTAGGCAAGTTGAGTATAACAACGCTGAAGGCTGGCAGTTCCTCGTTCATTATCTCGTAACCTTCTCAACGTTTCTCTCCTTTTACTCTCCCCTAAACATTTTCTCAATCTTATTTCTTCTTGTATTTTTGTTCCTTTTTATTTTCAGGGTTGGAAGAAAAGGTGAGCGTGTATACTACATATTGTCTTGTTCAACGTTCTGTTGAGTGGTTCTGACTTGGTTCTCAAGTGTTTATTTTCTGCTGCAGTTGGGATGAATGGGTTGGAATGGATCGTTTGATGAAACACACTGAGGAAAATATGCGCAAAAAACATGCCCTTGATGAGAAGCATGGCAATGATAGGAATCCGAAAGTCCCACGTGGCCCTCTGGTTAAATCCAAGAGTACTAACGGTCAGAAAGTTCTCTTCTGCACTTTTATTGCTTAAATCCCAATGACTTCCTGTGTTTCTTGTCTCTGGTGGAGGTTGCGACTGTGTGAAAGCCAAATTAATTAATGGCATAGCACTAGAATTAGATTATGCATGTGCTGTGTCAGCAGGAGAGTGCAGAGGTTGATGTTGTCTGACTTGCCATTTAGGAATCCTACCAAAAGGTTCATCATAGTTTTCTTGGTGCAGTCTGAGTTGCAGATGACTCAATGTCTTTTGTGTATGCCGGTGGAGAAATTATTTGGTGGTTTTGGAACACCACTTGTTCATGGTACTAACTAAAGTCTGTATATATATTCAATTTTATAATTTATGAGAAAGAATTAATAACACTTGATTATATGTCTTGTAAAGATCAACGGGAATTTAGTAGTCTAGAACCACCAACTAATTTCTCTAACTGGGATGGGGCTGATGATGAGGATTTTTTTTTTTTTGAGTTTGTGCATTTTTTTTTGTAGATTAGAAGCGAAGTAGTTCTTGAATGATGCTCTGTATTTCGTTTCTAGAGAGGCATTTCTATACACAATAATCAATATGCATGGTAAGAAACAGTTTGTTGAGGACCTTCACGGTGTTCAGGAATTGGGAGCCTCTCATGTTTGGGCCTGTGGGAATTGGGGAGTAATTGACATTACTTGATGGTTACAATAGCAGTTGGGTTTGTCATCAAACTGGTTGTTTCTTTTTACAATCTATATACATAATTACAGACACCCACACAGACACACACATATATATTATGTGCTTTATCTCTAACTCAACTTTTTATAGTATCCTAGTTCAGTGGTTGACCCAAAAAGATTTCTGCAATGAGGAAAATATTATTTCTCTTTGACTTATTTTTTTTTATGTCAATATATGTTGAAAACAGAGTGTTTTTGCTTTGGTTGGAGTAAGATACTGGAGGAATATGACTTGGAAGTACAATTGGAAGATGTCACACCACAAGTTTCTCAGTTAAATTTTTGTGATCAATACTACAAAAGGATGGAGAAATTGATAAAGATGTCACATAGGATACAAGTGGGATGATTAAAATGTAGAAAGACATTGTGGGTTATTTGTGATTGCAATGTACCTACCAAATTCAAAGGAATCTTTATCATACTACTATGCAATTGACTATACTCTGTGGTAGTGAATGTTGGGCCTTAAAAGGACAACAAGAGGAACATGTCGGGGTGAAAGAAATGAGAATATTAAAATGGACTTATAGTCACAAAAGACAAAACGGGATACAAAATAGATTGTACACAAGTTAAGATTGGTGTAATTAATTGAGGAAAAGATCATCGAAAATTGGTTAAGGTAGTTTGGACACATACAAAGAAGGCCACGAGAGATACAGGTGAGAAAAGTTGGTTGTATGATTTGTGGTCCTGTGAAGAGGAAAGAGATATCAAGGACATGGAGGAAGTCTTCAAGTGGAATCTCATGATAAGTAATATATTGAATGACATCGTATGATTCATTTAGTCAATCTTATGTTAGAGACAGAAGGCTTTGTTGTTTTGAATTAGTCACTATACCCAATAATGGTGAGTTAATAAAGGACATAGAAGAGCGAGGAGCTTATTTCTTATGGATTACACAATACTGATAATAATCTTGCGAGAACCACACTACAAAAGCTAACGTTTGTTGATGGATAGCTCAAGATTGTAAACCCCACTTTAGAATCCCATACTTCAATTTGAGTCTCAAGTTCCATACCTATATCCTAACACTTACACTACTTACAATAAATAATTTTAGGCCCTTTTTCAATAAACTACAAGCAACTTCCAAGCAGTCTATGTCTAAGAATTTGTGAAAAGTAATTCTCTTGAATTTTCATTAATAGTTACCACTGCCGCTTTATTGGATGGGGCGAGTTCCAAAATAAGACAATCTGTATTACCGGTCTAATTAGCTAATATGTAAAGTATAATGACTTATCTTTAACAATATTGCATTCCATGAGGAATTTCTATGCAAATATTGGGGCCAATGACAACAAATCACTGTGCTTGGTTGGAGCATCACACACTCAACTCAACATAGATCTGGCCACGTGCAATGCCTCGTGTCTGTGCTAAGTTCTTCTCTTGACTTAAAAGTTGGTTGTCATTTGATCTAATACTCAATGCATTCCTTGTTTTAATTTAGTTATTATTGTAGTTTATGCTGTAAATTAAAAGGACTTTATGGTTTGTGACCTGATGCAAATATGTAAAATTAAACTTTTACTTTGTTTGTGTTCCTAATATTCCTGAGATGTTTCCGGAAAAGGAAATGCAGTTTCAAGAGGCAGGAAGCGACGAAATGAATCTATCAAGGTACTCTCCCATTGTAAATTTCAATTTACATAAGGCACTTGTCATACATCCACTCTTGGAAGTTCACGTAACTTCAACATCAATACAAATTGTTAGTCAAATTAGTTGGACAATTCGTGTGTAAATCATTGCAAACCTTTTTAACTAATGTTTTGTCCCGTAAGGAGGTAAGGTGATGGTTCTTAACAATTCTTTTTTCCTAAAAGTAGCAGTTTAGTTGATTTTATTGTTTGATTATTTGTAGCCAAAACCCGATCTTGATCCTGACAAGCTTGTCAGCATTCAAATTCCTCCAACACTGAAGAAACAATTAGTTGATGATTGCGAGTTTATTACCCATCTCGGCAAGGTAGCAAGATCATCTTGAATATATTAATATAATTTATGACGATTACTGAGTGCTTCATTTTCGTTAGGAGAAAGTGTATATGCATATTTAGTTTGTTAATAGTTACAGAAAACAGTTTTACTTTCGAGAAGTCATTTTCAAATTGTTAAATATATGTTTTTTCCTATGCAGCTCGTTAAACTTCCTCGTTCTCCTAGTGTGAAAGACATATTGAAAAATTATTTTGATTACAGATTGAAGAAATGTGGCTCGTAAGTTTATGCTGACACACCCCTCCATTTTTTAAGCTTGATGTAGAAATACTTTTTTCTATATTGTGAAGTGAAGTGTGTGTAAAATTATTTCAAAGAGTTAAGCAATTTGAACGGAAACCTGGAGCCAGCAATTATTTTAACTGAAGTTACTATTATTTAGAATAACCCCCTGCCTCATAGCCTATTCACTAACCATTTACACTTCTTTTTAAGTATTGTTTTGGAATATAATTTTGATTTTTGGGCCGGTCAATGCATATTCAAGTGGAAGTTTCAGTTTAGCTTCTTGAATTTCATTACTACTCCAGCTCTCTGTTTTTGATACAACTACAGTGTATACTTTTTACTCACTGTTCTTATGGCTACTATTTGAAATAGGATGGCTGATTCAGTTGAAGAAATCATGAAAGGATTGTGTCGTTACTTTGATAAAGCACTGCCAGTGATGCTCTTGTACAAGACCGAGCGCCAACAGTACCAAGAAGCTTGTCCAGCCAATGTCTTTCCTTCTGCTATATATGGGGCTGAGCATTTGTTACGCCTCTTTGGTATGCTCGATTGTCTGCCACCAGACAAACTTACTATATGACGCGTTTCTACTTTAGCTTATTGTTGCATCAAGTTGTAACGGAAATACAGACGCTGATGTGGTTATTCTGCTCTGAGTGGACAGCAAAATGCTGGCCCTTTTGGTTCAGCCTTACACAAGTTTATTTCTATGTGCTTATGTTTCTGTCAAATCTGCATCTTGTAGATCTTTATTATGTTTAGTGTTAATATTGTTATTATGATTATTATGCTTAAAGATTCCAATTATTGGGGCCTCATTTTTTCTGAATTTGAATTTTGAAGTTAAGTTGCCCGAGTTATTATTCCACGCTAGCATTGAAGAGGAGACGTTGATAGAGCTTCAGGCACAATTACTTGACTTTCTCAGGTTCCAATGTTGTTTCGTAATGGATTTAAACGAGAAAATAAATCCGTTGGCAGTTGACATTTTACTAACAAATTTTAATGCATAACTATCCACTTTATGTTGCAGGTTCTTGCAAAAAAACCAGAGCTCGTTTTTCCTTTCCACTTATCATGTTGCTGAAGATATTGAGATCAGCTCCAACAAAGGTGATTAGGCTTGTCGGCAACAATGGATTTTGCTTTGTACATAGTTTCACGGAGCTGCTGCTGGTATAGAATGTTTGTCACTGTTGCACTTTACCTATATTTCTATCAATATGATGTGAAATTTGAGTTGGTGAGTGTAAACCTACTTTTGGGAAATCACGTTTTCAGAGGGTACGGATAGTGTACCAATTTTGGAAGGAAAATGCTAACTGATCCTTAATTTCAAACACCAGTTGATTTTCTGAGTTTTGCTTCAGATTTTAATGTTTTCCAAATAATGCCCGTGGATTCCCAGTTCAATCCATGCTCTTAAAAATCAAATTCTACTTTCCTAACTTCCCACTGCGGCCCCAACATGATAAACTTTATGCTGACAAATTAGGTTATCGTGAATGGTGTGTAGTTGTAAAATGATTCTTACTCCAATGTTGAACTTGGCAAAGAGTTTTGTAAGTATGAGGATGAACTTGGATGATCACGAGGCTGTGTTCGAATGTAGTTATTTATTATGATAAAAATGGGTAAGTAGAATTTCCTTAGTTTAGTTAATTAGATTATAAGTTATGTATTCTGCTTATTCTGCATTCTTGTTTTCTCTTCCCTCTCTTCAAAACCCCTGTTATGTGGGTTTTCGTTCAGAACAAAATGAAAAAGAATTTTTTTTTATTATGTAATTGGAAAAGTAATGTGCTCGTGTGAGATAAGAAAAGTGAGGAAGTGTTATAAACACAATTGTGATTCCATTTCTTCTAGGGATCTCATAAAATGAGAAAGTTTAGTAAGTCAAACATTTCTTTCTACCCAGAGATACAAGACTAGAATAGCAGGGTCAACCAAAAAGAAAAAAAATCTATTATATATAAAAGCATTAAATATTTTTTATAAAGATAATCAAAACATAAATTATATTAGTAATTTATTAAAATATTAAAATAAATGTATTTATTAATAAGATTAAATATTTTTAAAATAATATTATCAATGTTACTAATTAGTGTTCTATGCTACCAATAACTTTTTTTTTTCTCTAAAAAGAATTCTAATAATTACGTTTCAAAAAATATAGTAAATTAATTGTCATTTTTTATGATAATTAATCAATAACCAGTTAAGAATAATTTGCTACTTTGTGGTTGAAAATGAGAAAAGAGTGCTATCGTTGCCTTGAAAAATATTTTTTTCGAACTTTCAATATATTTCAATAATATTTATTATTTCACCAAAAGTTTCAATAATATTTATTATTTCACCAAAAGTTATGTGCAACGTATCTGAATTTATGCATCTAGGAGTGTATAATAATTATGGGCGTGTATCATAATTCAAATTGTTAATCTCCTATGTAATATTCTTAACTATGTCCAAACTGTACATTTGTAATCAAAATAGTTGATAGATGATATTTAATTTTTTTTTGAAAAAAGATAATCAAAATAAGAAAAAAAAATGTTAGTAAAACGTTCAATCACGCATACAATAATTTGTAACATTTAAAATAGTAATAACTAATTCTTAAAAAATACCGTCAAAAATATAAGTAATTCTCAAATAGTTAATCTAAAAAAATGAAAGAACAAATTGCCTTTACAAAAAATATATAAAAAAAAACATAATATTTGTTTAAAATATAAAAGAATGCAATTATCTTTAATATAAAAGTAAATGATTTTAAAAATTAATTATCTTCTAACTAAATTATTATATTATATTCTATTAATTATACTTTATTATCTTTTATATATATATACTATTTATTTTAATTAAAATCGAAGAAGTCAGGGACCTTGGCCCCGCGGATCGAAGTAGATTCGCCTTTGGATCTTGTCTAGAATAAAGTTCATGATATGATAACAAAGTTTCTGGCCATTGAAGTGACTAAGTCTGTGATTGGATGAAAATGAGTTATTAATGTTATTTTCGAAATTTAATGCTTATTAAATTGATGGAGTGCAATATGAGTATGTACATAAACAATGGAGATTAAAAAACTTACAAATTCAAACTAAACTATGAAATCATTCACCTAGATTTTTTTTTTTAATTGTCGTGATCATAATAATTGAATCACAAATCACCATGAATATGTTATCACGTCTACCAATTATCCTCACTTTTATTATCATTATTGAACTATTTTTATGAGGTATTCTTAACAAGATGATGATTATTATTAAATGTAGTCATGAGGTAGATTATTATTATTAAATATTTTTATGAGGTCTAGTATTTAAATCTTAATCATAAAACTCTGAATGGAAAATAAATTATGTTAGAAAATAGTACCATTATATTGGTTCAAAGTCTACGACTTAATGATAAATATTTTACAACAAAATCCTCTTGATAAGAAAAATCTCATGTAAACAAGTATTTAGAGACATTTATATATCTTTTAGACGGGTGAATTCCTTTTGAGTTATTTTATTCAATAACTATATATATATATAGATATATTGAATTTTGATAATTCAAAAATTAAATTAGAATAATTTTATATTTAACATGGATAACCCAAAAGATAAATTAGAAGCTTTTACTAAGCAGACCAAATACACATCTTTATAAATAAAAATGTGATATTTTTATATTAAATAAAAATATTCTGTATAATTTATCTAAAACTTGCTATGTATTACTATTGAGATGATATTAAAATATTAAACGTAAAATTAATAAAATTTAATATCTAAAGCGGGACTCACCAACATTCTTGGCATGATGAGACACCATTTGCAAGCTCCTTGTTGAACGCTGTAGGAGGAGAGTTTGTCATCTTCCTCAACTGTCCATTGCCCTCTTTTCACTTTGTCTTTCTCACGTAATGGAACACTCTCTAATTTCATGGTACCAAAAATTTTCAATTAAGAATTGTGGTTGGCATAATCTTTAAAACGATTATTATAATCAAAGTCAATAAATTTGTCATAGTTTAGGGTTTGAATAAGAATGTAAAATTCTTAGACTATCGTACAGACTATTTATTCTAATTTTTATATATTCCCTTGCGACATAATGTATGATCATATTTATGAGACTATCCCAGAATACAAGATTCCTTGATGGTTGTCTTGAGAAGAAGACAACGATATGTATGAGAAAAATAAGAAAACGTTAAACACGATGATATATTTTATTTGCCATGGAATTTATACAAAAATTAGAATATCATGAGTCTTGGATTATATTCTTTTTGTTGATTATTCTCAACATATACCATGATTGTTTTAATGAGAATATAAATATCCCTGTCAAAGAGACTGCGCAGGGAAATAGGACCAAGCCAATGCCAAAACCAGGAAGCAACAATTTATATATGAAGCTAAATAATAGTCAACTGATCAGATGAAAGGGACTCTAATAAAATCATAAACAGCATTGCAAGCAGAAGAATATATATATATGTGCATTGAGAGTGATGAACGTGGATTATCACTATATACTTTTCACTCAGTTGTTACCATGTGGTTCATCCTTCTCCCTCTCCTTATGTCTCTGCAACTTTCATCTTCAGCAGTAGAAACCCTGCATCAAGGTTCATCCCTCTCAGTGGATGACCCCAATGATGTCATGCTCTCACCAAATGCCATCTTCTGTGCCGGTTTCTATGCCGTTGGCCAAAACGCATATTCCTTCGCCGTTTGGTTCTCGCAACCCAACTGCCAAACCCGGAATGGAACCCTCGTATGGATGGCAAACCGTGACTACCCCGTAAACGGCAAGGGCTCCAAGCTTTCCCTTCTTCACAACGGCAACCTCGCCTTAACGGACGCTGACGACTCCCACGTTTGGTCCACAAACACCGTTTCACTGTCGTCTGTGCAACTGTTTCTCGACGACACTGGCAACCTTGTTCTGCGTGAAACGAAGGGTGGCGGGGTCGTCTTCTGGCAGAGCTTTGATTTCCCTACGGACACGCTTTTGCCTCAACAAGTGTTCACGAGAAACGCGAAACTGGTCTCTTCTAGAAGCGAAAGCAACGTTTCCTCCGGTTTCTACACCTTGTTCTTCGACAACGACAACATTCTTCGTCTTCTTTACGATGGTCCTGAAGTTTCTGGCCTTTACTGGCCAGATCCATGGTTGGCCCCTTGGGACGCTGGACGTGCCACTTACAACAACAGTAGAGTTGCGGTGATGGACACACTCGGCAATTTTAGTTCTTCAGATGATTTCTCCTTTGTGACATCTGATTTCGGCACTGTGATCCAAAGAAGATTAGTGCTTGATCATGATGGAAACATTCGTGTTTATAGTCGCAGACAAGGTGGAGAGAAATGGTCTGTTACGTGGCAGGCCAAATCAAGACAGTGTAATATTCATGGTATTTGTGGCCCTAACAGTTTGTGCTCTTATCATCAAAATTCTAGTGTGAAGTGCTCTTGCCTTCCCGGGTACAAGTGGAAGAATGATCAGGATTGGTCTTATGGATGTGAACCGAAATTCTCTACGCTTTGCAACAAAGTCGATTCGCGGTTTTTGTATATAAGCAACGTGGAGTTATATGGCTATGACTATGGGATTTTGACAAATTACACTCTCCGTCAGTGTCAGGAGTTATGCCTTCAATTATGCAACTGTAAAGGCATCCAGTATACGTATGTCTTTGGCAGTGGCACTTATACTTGTTACCCGAAGTTGCAGTTGCGAAATGCGTATCGGACATCGTATTTCAACGCTGATTTGTACTTGAAACTACCGGCAAATAGTTCATATTCTTTTGAAGGATCCAAAGATGAGCACGGTCCTGAGTGTTCTTCGAGTTTGAGGACGACGCAGCTTGAGAGAGCGTATGACATGAGTCATGAAAACAGATATATTAAGTTCTTGCTTTGGTTTGTAGGAGGGGTGGGGGCGTTTGAAGTTTTGTGCATATTTGTGATTTGTTTTTTTGTGGTGAGAACAAGGGAGCGAAAATACTCCGGTGTGGATAGACGAGTGTATAATTTGGCAATGAATGGTTTCAAAAAGTTCAGTTATTCTGAACTGAAACAAGCCACGAAAGGGTTTCGTGAGGAGATAGGAAGGGGTGCAGGAGGGGTTGTATTCAAAGGTGTGTTGCTGGATCAAAGAGTTGCGGCTGTGAAGAGACTCAAGGATGCTAATCAAGGAGAAGAAGAGTTCCTCGCAGAAGTAAGCAGCATTGGAAGGCTTAACCATATGAACTTGATTGAGATGTGGGGGTATTGTGCTGAGGGAAAACATAGACTATTGGTGTATGAGTACATGGAGCATGGGTCTCTAGCACAAAATATCGAGTCTGATGAATTGGACTGGAGCAAAAGGTTTGACATAGCCCTAGGTACAGCAAGAGGGTTGGCTTATGTTCACGAGGAGTGTTTGGAGTGGATTCTACACTGTGATGTAAAGCCCCAAAACATTCTTCTAGATTCCAACTATCATCCAAAGGTAGCAGATTTTGGGCTGTCCAAGCTGCAAAACAGAAATGATACTAGTGCATACTCCAGTTTTTCACGGATACGAGGAACAAGAGGCTACATGGCTCCTGAGTGGGTTTTAAACCTACGAATCACGTCCAAAGTTGATGTTTATAGTTATGGGATTGTTGTTTTGGAAATGGTGACTGGAAAGAGTGCAACAAAGGACGTTGATGGTGCAGATAATGGAGTGGAGCAACAGCATCTGAGTATGGTGGCGTGGCTAAAAGATAAACAGAAAAATGAAAGTGGTTGGGTTGGTGAAATCTTGAAACCTAATGTAAAAGGTGTTTATGAGGAGGATAAGATGGAAGCTTTGGTGAGAGTGGCTCTGCAATGCATTGAGGAAGAAAAGGACAAGAGACCCACAATGAGTCAAGTTGTTGAAACCCTTCAGAAATGTAGCCGCCAAGATGATAATCTGCTATCATCACAAATGAGTGTCATCTCATAATTCATCCTATCCATGATCAGATTACACAGAAACTTAAGTGATTTGAACAAGTGAACTAGTTTATTTTCTCTTCTCAAAAATAAAAGTAAAATAAAGAGTGTGATTTGATTGTATAAATATGTATCAGATGGTTAAGATATCATTACAATTATGGATAATGCGTTTCAATCATAATCACCATACTTCTCATAGGAGATTAATGTTACATGTCTTCAATTCTGTTATTTTAAAATTAGTATTGTGTTTCCATGGGTATCCATCTTCTTTTTAATGACAATAAAAAAATTAATTATCATAACAATTATTAAAGTAAAAAAGGTTATTAAGTTTATATTGAAGTTATAAAAATTATATTAAACACATAAACTAAGTTTTTTACTATTTTTTATAATATTAAAATTATATAATAGAAACACTTGGTAATTTTTTTATGATGGCTAATTTCTTACTAGTGATTAAATCCACAAAGTTTGTTAAGTTGATAAGGATACAAATAGTCAAATGTCTACATAATAAAAGGGCTAAGAAAAACAATTTCCTCTCTATAATAGATTAAATAAATTTTATAATAATTAAAAAGATAAGAAATAGCCAAAAGAAAATAATGAATACAAAAGTTGACTGTGAAACGATAAAAAGAAAAAGGTATTTATAAAAAATTATAAAATTTTCAATACAAATTTATTCTTTTGTCAACGACTACAATTTAGTGGAATGGTTTGCCCACACAAAATAATAATTATAAGTCCCAAATGCTAAATGTGAATTTATCAGCTGAGTTCCTTATCAATAAAGTGAACAGATATAAGTAAGTTACATCCATATTTACTTACGACATATACACCTTAAAATAGTAAAACTCTTAAAACACATTTTCTTTCAAAAATATTTTATTTTTTTCTTTGAATATGAAATTTTATAATTTATAAGAAACTTAAATATATTAAATTTGAGTTATTTTTATTTCAAATTATTTAAATTTTCAAATATTTTATTTGGATAACGTATAATTGAAATTTATTAAATTTTAATTTTTTATTTAGATGGAGTATATTAAACTTATAACTAAATAAAGTGGCTTTAGTTAAAGAGTAATTCATGTAAACATCGATTAAAAATGAAAGACTTCAATAGAACTTATTAAACATGGATGGAAATGTCAACTATAAATATAGTCTTTTCTTATATTGATAGAGATACATAATCTCAACAATATTAATAGGAAAATATTTTTTAACCCCCGACTAAAAACCTTAATTAATATTACCAAAAAATAATTTTCTTAATATTAGTTGAAAATTTTTTAATTTAATATTGATTGGTAAATAATTTTAACATACGCTGGCACAAAATAATCTTGACTGGCATAAACTAAAAATAAATCTTAATTAATATCAACTAAAACATTACATCAACGAAAAAAAAAATATAATTGATGTTAATAATAAAAAGTCTTATTTCTGTAAAAAAAAAACATTAATGTGTAGGTAAAAAAGTAATATTAATACATATTGATAAAAAAATTAATATTATTCTGTTTTGAAAATATTCTAATTTGATCTTTAGAGTTGATGTCATTAGAAATGTTACATGTAATATAATCATTTAGGACCTTTTGAAACTTATAAAATTTGAAATCATAATTCATATTTACCAATCAACTATCACAAAATAAAACTTTATTTTTTTAAAGCACCTTCAATCCTCCCACCACATGACAAAATTCCATACCCCTCTTCAGTTCACAACAACATTCAATCTTGTTTAAAATCAAAGTGGATCATCAATTGTGATTATTGATCAATTTAGGTAGCAATATACCTTCCACTATGAAGGCCCATTCAATATTGGTTGTAGTAATCTCTTTACCACAGATAATGCAGGCTCCATCACTTCTGCATACCCATTTAAATTTATATATTTAATACGCCTAAATATTAAATTACTTAGAGTTTAGAACTCACGATTTTCAGAATTGTAATTCAGAAAACTTTAATATATTTCAGATTATGGTTTTGAGAAAATATAAGGATTTCAAGAAGTTGTTTTTGTCATTATACTATAACAAGGAAGTGCAGGAAGAAAATGCAGAGTTGTGGGAAGTAATTTTCAAAATCATGTCACCAGATAATGAAGAACTTGAGGCCCAATAAAAATTTTTTGGAGGATTTTTATCCTTCCACCTGCTTTTATTTGTAGCTTCTAGAGATACATAAACAAAAGAAGAATACCTATGACATGCAAACCTCAATTCTCACATATTTCGTACCCCTTTGTTCCAAATTTTGGTACAATTTCTTAAAAGACTTTGAGAAACAATTTTTCACATGCCACTCATCCTGTCAAAAATCATGCTTTTATTAATTATATAGAATTTATTAATTAAATTTATAAAACTCATTAATTATAAACCATTGATACGTTTTCTGTTGTATTTTTACCCACTAAAATTGTGCTACACTTGCAAGATTACTTTTCAATTTTTTCCATCAAAATCTTGTGATATTGGTAAGATATGAATTAAAATTACGTTCTTCTATTTTTGTAAAAAGGAAAAAATAAAAACACCTATTTCAATAATTACCTAAAATTATTGTACCAAAATTGTGAAAAAAAAAAATTACACCAAACACCTCCATGTAAAATTAACTCTGATGTTATATAAAGAGGTTATGAAAAAAATGATAACAATTTCATCAATTAGTTGTTAAAGCTTTAAAAAGAAAAATAACAATTTCATCACTCTTAATTAGCTACTAAAGCTTCAATAATTCACCTACCACAAAGAGGAAAACACTATTATATATATATATATATC
>Ga0123340_1003989_pt1 | contig 13934 bp, 10 predicted proteins | sample SirMexnodulemix_FD_89961 | JGI IMG/M metagenome (GOLD analysis project Ga0123340, IMG submission 89961) | Root nodule microbial communities of legume samples collected from Mexico - Siratro Mexico nodule mix | ecosystem: Host-associated > Plants > Roots > Nodule | place: Mexico: Nepantla... | reverse complement strand
TTTATATACTTTGTTTAATGAACATTCTTAGTGGTTGAAATAAAAAAAAATACAAATATCAAAATTTAAGCATCATTTTTTAAAAAAACACGATAAAGGTGAAAAAAACTAAAAAAATTATTTTATAGAAAGATCATAATAGATAAAACTAAAAACAAAAAGATAAATTAGTTAAAAACATTTAAGTAAATGTGTAGCAAACAAAAAAAAATTATTTAAAATATCCATAATATCTTATTCGAATATATATTAACATAGTTGCTAAAAACCCAAAACATCAAAAAGACGACTCAAGGTCTATATATTGGTTATATTTAACATTCTCTTTCAATTTTGTGTGTATAAACCATATAAATTAAACTTGTTACAAATATAATCAATTTTAGGACCTCACAATAATTTAGTCAAAATATCTCTTAACTAATCATTGGAGTATTAACAAATTGAGTGGTGATGTCTCCAGATTGAATCTTTTCTCAGATAAAGCGACAATTTACCTTAATATGTTTAGTCCTCTCTTGAAATACAAGATTTTAGGAAATAAGTATAGCAACTTGATTATCACATATAAGAGTCATGTGTGTGAAATCTCTAAATCTCAGTTTTTTAAGCAATTACTTGAGCCAGATGGGCTCACGGATGACAGAGGTTATAACTCTATATTATGTTTCTGCATTATATCTTGTTATTATAGTCTACCTATTTCTTGCTTTTTTAGGAGATCAAATTGTCGCCAATAAAGACATAATATTTAGAGGTGGATCTCTTATCAGACAATGACCTAACCCAATATGCATTTGAATGACTGACAACATGAGTGTGATTATTATAGTCGTATAACAAATCTTTTCTAGGGACACCTTTAATAAAATATGTGAATTACTGTGTTCCAATGTCTTATACATGGATGATTTGGAAAACAGCTTACTACATTATCTGCAAAAGAAATGTCAAGACTTGTAACTATGCGATAATTCAATTTTTCAATGAATTTTCTATATTTACCAGGACTAGTTAGTCAATGGCTCCCCTAACTAGATAGAAAATTGGAATCCATAGTTGAGTCAATGGACTTGGAATTTATTGGTCCAAATTCCTCTAAAATATCCCATGCATAGTTCATTTTAGAAATGACAAATTCCATTATTGAATCATGTTGTAACAACCTATAAAATATGTCATTTGAGTAGAAATGGTAGAACTGGAATGAGCACTTGATTACTATATTATTAAATTGAAAATGCGTATTTATAGAAAAAGTAAGTAGTCAAGTCTCATCTTCACTCAAGTCATCATCTCTCTAAAGATCCTAACTCTCTTTTTCCTCTGCCTTCTCTCTAAGTCTCCGCTTCCGTACCTCAGCAGTTTCTCAAGCGGAGCTCACCGTTGGACTCGTGACGGAGAATAGAGCAAGTCTACCCGATCAAAATCTCTGTTAGAGTAAGTTCGTTTTCTGCCCTCTTCCCTTAGAGCCATTTTTAGGTTTTCGTTTTCCTCTCCCTTATAAGCTTGCATGTGGCCTCTGACTTATCAGATAGTGCCTTTGTGAGCTCAGTTTCCTAGTGTTTTAGTCTGATAGTTGATCAGAAGTCCTTTGGTGCAGATTCGAGTTTTTGAAGATCTTAGGCTTTGGGGCTGTTGAGAGAACTTCTAGTTCAATTCAGGTAAGAGAAACAGACTTGCATGTTACTTGATTTCAGTTTGTTTGTGATTTAAGGTTTCATTTATAATATGTTTGTCAGAATGCATCTGTGATGGTTTACGTGCTGGCATGAAACTTAAGTTGAGTTCTAGATTGTTTATTCATTCTGGTATGTATGATGAGTATGCGGTAATTGATGGAATGCAAGTTGAATTTCTAGTTAAGTTAGTCATCTCAGACATGTGTAGTAGCTTTGTGATAGTAAAAACTGCATAAATTGTCTGATAACCGATGTTTTCTATATAATTCGCCCAGGCGACATCATCTCCCCCAGGCGAGAATGGTTTCGAGTAGCAAGTGTGCTCTCTGGACTGTTTTTGTCCAGGTGGGAAGTTCCTTACCCAAGCGAGAAAGTAGTTTCGCTCAAGCAAGGGTACAGTCGCCCAGGCGAGAAAACCCCTGGAGCAAGTGTGCTCTCTGGAGTGTTTTCGCCTAGGCGAGAAATCTTTCGCCCAAGCGATGAGGTATTCTCGTCCAGGTGAGAGTATTTTCGCTAAGGCGAAAAAAGACCCTGCTCTCTGGACTATTTTCGCCCAAGCGATAAAATTTTCGCTCAGGCGAGGGATATTTTCACTCGGGTGAAATTGGTCTAGCTCAAGCTAAAAAAAAAATTTTTTTTGGCTTTTTATTTTTGATTATTTAACTCTTTTAGAATGCAATATATGTATTTAATAAAATAGATTAATTGATAATTTAAGTTTAATTAGATTAATGATTTAGTGACTTCTTTGAAATATTGAGATTGAAGTGAAAATTGAGATTTGAAAGTGAATGAATGCATGAGTAGAGATCTATATTGTGATGTGATATTGTTAAAAGTGTTGATAAAGTTGGTCAAAGCCTAGGTTTCAGGAAAGAAAACACCCGTGTCTTGGTTAACTAGAAAGTGCATTGTCTAAGGATCTGATCAATAACGATTGATATCCTGACTCTACTAGTAATAGGAAGGAATCAAATAGATGATCATTACTAGGTGGTAAGAGTCGAAGGAGGTCTGAACTGGGTGACTGCAGCTTAAAACATAGCTGGTCAGAAAAGTCTCAGGGGGACTAACCCTGTGATACATGATTGATGATTCATTTATGTGGAGGCTGTGTGGATTCACAGCGTGGAGATGCATGACAGGTGCATATCTCGAGGTTTATTCAATGCACGAGTCTTCCGAAAGTAGAGTCATGTTTGTAGTGTGTTAGATTCTTATATTGTAATGATACATGAAATTGAATGTTTTTGAATTGTTAAAATTTGGTTAGCTTACCATTTGTTTTTGGTTGTATTGTGTTTAATTTTCTATCTGTGATGATCGTGTCTTGACACGGGAGCAAATAGTGTTGCAGATGGATCTTTAATTTTGTAATCTTAATGCATGTTAACTATGAAGTACTGTAAGATATTCAATGATGTTAATACTTTAGTTGCCTTAATAGAAACTTTAATTTTGTGGGGTGTTACACATGCTACCCCAATTCTTAAGCAATATCTAAATTTGCCAACGTATTTTTGTTTGAAAATGACAACAGATGTGTTGTTTTATCTAAAGGATGTCATAATTATCACTGTCTGTAAAAACAATGTCATAAATGTTTTCTCAACACTTTAAAGATAAAACATGTGCGAGTTTAACTTACTTATCTCATCTTTGAAGTAAAAATTCATTTTCATTCTTATAATAGGTACGAATTTTGTTGTCTCATCCTTATCAAGAAAATGATATACTCTTAGCCATCCTTTTACCGTCCCAACTATTAATTAACTATTTTTTTAAAATAAAAGTCATTGCAAAATAAACATGATATTATCAAAGATTTAATATTAAAAAGATATCCATCTTTTTTTTCATTGTCAAATATAAAAAAAGAAATTAGATAAAAGGTTAATTAATTATAAAAAGGAATAAAAATAATCATATGTATAACTTAAAAAAAATTATGAAACTAAGGACTAAAGACAAATTAATAAAAGTTTTTTTAAGTTACCCGTGTTTTAATAATTTAAAATAGAAATAAGTATAAACGAGAATGAATATTGAGATGACTATCGACGAAAATAGATAATATCCCTATACTTACTTTAAAAAATCTACCAGCTAATGTGAGAATTTTTGGTCGAGATAAATTAAAACTCTCAAAGGAAACAAATTTATGTCATTCCAGCTGAGATCAAACTAAAATATACGCACTTATGATCTCAATCCCCAGTTATATATTGAACTATTTTATTTTCATATAACGATGTGGAGAACTGAGGACTTATTATGCCCCATTTTTCTTTAGAACATTATGGAGAATCAGTAATTCTTTTGCTTTGACTTTTTATTTTTTTGGCTTTTATCTCATTAAATTAGCATTTTAAGGACACTAGTTTTACGCAACTTATTTTGGTCGCTAAAGCTTCATTAGGTTAGCAAATTTAATAATTTGACTAGGTTACATGATATAAAAAGTTATAATAAAATGCGTTTTAGATCCTTAAAATTTTGATAAAAAAAAGTTAAACAAGTTTAAAAGATTATATTTTCGAAAATGTGATAGATTTCCTTCCAGATTAAGTCAAAATGAAATACAAGGTAAATAACTAAATATTGAAACAAAGTTCAAAACATAAGAATTAAAGCCAATTTAAAAATATAGAAGTTAAAAAAAAATTAAAATATAAGTATTAAATCAAGTTAAAAATATAAAACCATTTTGAACATAATATTTAAACTTTAAAGGCCTAATAATCATTTTGCCCTAAATTTTATAATTGGTATAATGAATTTCAGTATGTTGCTCTGAAATTTTATTATATATCGTTGGGGCAATTTTCTTTTGCCCCATTTATTTCTGCCTCTAACTCGATCAACACTTTTAAGATACAGTTTTTTTTTTGGGCCCATTACTACAAATACTAAGAACTTTTTTTAACTCGCCTGTTACCACAACCAGATACACTCCATATGCTGCCAACACCTCACTATGATATTGACAAGATGGGCAATTCAAGCTACAAGACCATGCTTAAATGCAAAAAGTAATCATTTATTTTTCATAAGTTTCTCCCAACAAAAAAAAAATAGTAATTGTTTTTAAAATTAGTTAAAACAAAATATATAATACAGTCAAATGTACAAAGAGTCGGCAATTCACGAATACCATACCATTAATTCAAGTCTGTAATGTAACACTTGCTCAGAAATGAAGCATGCCTTGAGTTATAAAAAAGGATTATGCTCCAATACAAATCAACGGTGTTCGCATTCACTCAACTTGGAGGCACATCCTCTTCCAAAATTACCCTGTTCCAAACTGTAATATATTCTAAAAGGAAACTTCCTGTCAAAGCCACAGTTTTTTTTATGATCACTGTACTGCAGAACTGAGTGCCACAACATTTTAACATGCAGCATTTGTTATAATGGAATCTTTATTGGTTGTACAATTGCGGAATCAACCAGTACGAGTAACAAATTTGTGGACACCATGGCCAAACCTTTATGTAGAACACAACCACCTCTGAATAGTGGGAGCCTTAGTTTCACTAACCCCACTGCTATAGCGTGCTATTTAACATAGACAGAAGGTTAAGCACAAATGACCGGTTATATTCTATCACAGATATTTGGTTCAGACAGCACAGACACTCTCAGAAAAGGGCTGTGATAAAAAAAGTGGAAATCCAACATTTGTTTACGGAGGAAAAATTGATTTCTGAACGTAATGGATTGTACATCTTAGAATGAAACCACAGTGAACACGCATAGAACTTCCCTATACATAGAAATTGCATATACTTCAATGAATATTACAAAGAACTTCTAACTGCCTAAATCCCTAATTCCCAACATGTGGGGTTTACCACATTTTTATACAGGCTCGATAAGAAAAAGCACCTCCCTAAACATAACCAAGTGCCACATAAATTGTGAAACTCTTGTCCTTAGTGTTAGTGTTAGGAAATACGCTTCTGCCAAATCACAAGTGTCTAAGAATCTACCCCTGAAAATTCAAAAAAAGAAAGGGGTATCTCGGGAGGAGATGGTGTTGCTGCCACACATTTGAACTGTACCAAAACATCCAATGCAACTAGAATCAGCATATTTCTCCATTGTGACAGAGAATGAAAATTAATACTGTGTTAAAAAAAGTGACTTAAAAAATATTACATCCTTTAAATAATATATGGTAGCAGGAAAAGTGTAAAGCATTACCTTATGCTGTTTGTATTTCTCTCTCACAGCTTGCAAAGAAGACCCCCTCCTTCTTAGGCACAACTCATGTATGTTTAGTATACACTCCTTCAAGTCAGCGGGTTTATATGTAGTGAGTTGTTGGAGGGCCGAATTCTGTAAAGAAATAATTTAGCAACATCCTCCACAGTCCACATGGATTTCAAATACACATCTAAAACAAAATTATTACCCAAGGATGTTTCCTTGTGCTTAACATAAATCTTGCTAAGAATACAACAGATGCTGCCACCAAAGACGGTAAGAACTTTACACAGTAATAATCCAACAAACTGAGCTCTGCAAGGTAGCAGCTAAGGAACTCAAACCGGAGATCAGAAGTCTGCACAGTGGGATAAGCTTATAAGCCAAATGATGAAAGCACGGTTATGAAAACCAAACCAAACAGTTTTAGTCAAGTCAAGGTACTAGGTTAATAGTTGATCCGGTAAGTCATTGATTGAACTATATAAACCAAGAAATGTTAAATTTATAAATTTTATATTTATTTTAAAGATACACACACAATATGCTAATTACTCATTTTCACAAAGTTGTATTAGTTGAGACTGCAGTGCAGGTTTAATGATTTAACAAAATAAATTAAAATGAAAAGTCACAGTTTTAACAAAATCAAATTATATAAATTAAAAGAGTAGCGGCAGCTGTCAGGTTGACGCAGGCCTAGTTCAGTAGCCAGTTTATCACAGTAAAATGCGAGCAGACCAGCCAAGTGAAATAACCAATTGTTCCGGATGATCGATTTTTTACTGTACCGACTACATAACCGATACAAACAGTCAGCCGGCTATAGTTCCCGTTTCGGGTAAGACACGGTTCGATTTGAATAACACATTTTTCACACACAATAAATTAAAATGTGTCTGTTAGTCTTATCAATAGCAGCAAAAGGTATAAAGCAATAATTTGCCACACCATATAGCAGAGTGGGTCACAGGCAAACAACAGAAGTCATATGCATAGCGGTATATAAAATCAGGTACCGAAATCAAGATTCAATCAGTGCATTGTAATTGTAAAGCTAATTTTTGAATCATCAATCATAATTTGTAGTAAATCATAAAATTCAATAAACAATAAAAAAATTGCTTCAAATATGTCATATAGATTATACAGCATTTAATGCAAGAAATTTCAAATAAAAGTGAAGCAATAAATTATCCAAATAGAATGACTGCATGAACGAGTTGGTAAGAAAAGTGATTATAAGCTGACTTCTCTCTTTTTTTACATTCCCTTTACAGCTCAAAACATTATTATTTTATAAAAAATATAACATTTTATTAAAAAAACAGATGTAATATCTTTTAAATAGTAATGTCAAATAATATTTATCCTAATAAGAAAATAAAGTAAGAGAATAATCAAATTAAATAAGATATGTTCAAATGTGTTTTTTCAAATCTTTTCCGTTTGACAATTTAGGTTTATACAACTTTCCAAACTTCTACATGGGAATTGCTTAGTGTATATAATCTGTATCAACAATACAAATCCATTCACATATTGCAAGATAAAAAGTGATTTAATATTCTTATTATCATATGAATCTTGATTGACAGCTGAGTTATAATGTGCACAAATTTAAATCATGAATATAACACAACTATATTTGTAAGAGAATAGGTTGTATACAAATTTTTAAAAAAATCATAAAATAAGCATAATACTAACTAAAAAGCTTAATTGGTCAAAGACTTGCTATAAAATGACAACAGAATGAAGAACTCGTTCTGCAAGCACAACACCATTGCGTACATTAGAGATGGAATCTAAGAAAAAGATTTCCAAATTCTATTGAATTGAGCAACTGAGCAAAATTGTTTTCTTGGCAATTCTCCAAATATAGAGTTAGTAGCTGCTAATAAAATCACTTTTAAGCCCGTGTATAAGCTTAACAAATGGGTCGAAACAATAGCTAACTTACATCAACACCTTCTTGACCAACTCCACAGAATCTCCTACACCACCGCAAAGCAAACAGAGTGAACCAACAAGCCAGGAGAAAACAACAAAAACAAGACAAATCAATGCTACAAGGCCACAGAATCAACAAATAAACACACCTCAAGAACGTCCTCACTGTAGGAGCACCCAATTCAAACTTCAAAGCCATTAATACATCTGCTTCCATATTCAACACCTTCACCACCAAAAAATTGCAAAAATCAGCAAAACCCAGAACCAAAAAAAGCAGTAACAGCAACAATACACAAAACACAAGAACCACCTCTTCCTTAGAGTATGTATGATCCGCAATGTAGCAAAACTCCTCCACCGCGGGTGGCTTAACCTCTTCATATTTCCTATTTGCAAAACACAACAAAAACAAAATTACTTAAAAAATCATCAATCACTACCCAAAACTCACATCCAGATCAGAAAAACTCACGAAGCAATGAGCATTGCAGCAACCCCAAGCAACTGCAACCTCTGTCTGGAAATTACATTCAACGATAAAAACCTATCTATATAAGCCACACAAAAGTACAATGTATCCGAAACCAGTTCGTACTCTTCTGCAACCTCAACCAACCAATCCACCACAACACCGCGCATGTTATCATCCACGTCGTTCTGAACCTTCTGAACATAATCCGGCATGGGTCTGAAATTAGGAACAACCTGAGCCAGAAAAAGAAACCCTCACATCATTCCCAAAACGACACAGTTTTAGCTATCAGAAAAACTGAATACGAAAAACCCAAAACCCTAGTGTTACCTCCAATGCGCAAAGGTACTGGTGTATATCAGAACCGTAAGGCCCACATTGTTGAGGGTCGCTTCTTTCATCGATATTCTTGAGTTTAACTTTTTTCCGTTTCGGAATATCTTCCGAAACGGCGACGTTTGAGACATTTGTGAGGTCTCCCAAAACGACGCGTTTCTTCTTGGCATTTCCGAGCAGTTCGCATATGGCAGCTGCAGCAATCTTCTTCGCCTCGCGCTGGGGACGCGTGGTGTTGGTTTTGTCCTCTGAGAGCGATGCCATTTGGGGTTTAATTCAGAGAGAAAGACAAAGAAAACGTTTTTTTTTTTTTTTGCCCCTTTTGTTTTTAATTTTTTGAGGAATAACACTTCAATATTTAACCAAAACTCTGGTGATTTTAAAAAAAATCTATATCCTTATATTTCTTTTTATATTAGATGATACACTTTTTATGATTATATTGATGATATTTCTTAACTAAATAATTTTATGTTTTTTTAACAAATAAAAATATTTTTATTTAATAAAATATGCAGTTATACCATTTATATTACTTTTTACTTAAAAATAATCACTGTTACATTTTTTTAAACAATTTTTATAAAATTATTATTTTAATATAATAAAAACATGATCTCAAAACTAAAATCAAGTATGCTTCCTTGGTGTTAATATAATAGTTTTACAGGAATGACAATAGTATGTGTCCAGATAAATGTTTTATAAAAGCTTTTATATTTTAATTTTGTTTTATGTATTTGTTTAAGCCATTTCAGGTTGATTTTAGTCCATTTAACTTTCTCAGGAAAAAGAATTACGATGTAACTAGTTATTTAGAAAAAAAAATTACAATTCTTAAAAACAATTCGTCATAATGCTTAGTAGTTATTTACAAATTGAAGCCACTTATCGAATTTGTTGATTGATGATTACAAATTTAAAGCATCCACTTATTTTTTTTTCCAAGTCAAATACATGAAGCAATTACAAAATACCTAATTAAATAATATTACACTAAGTTTATTGGTAAAAAAAAAATATAGTCTGAGTAAATCTTTGTCGTATTACATTCTTTCACGCCTCCACCGTCATCCACCAACACTCTTCTCCATTTTCACAAAACCATAATAAACTTCATTTCTTTTTTTTTATATTATAACAAGGGTATTTGTGGAATTACAAAAGACTGATGGAGTATAGAAAACAAATGTGGGAGTGAAAGAAGCAATTGCCCAATTTTATATCTTTTTATGTAAGTTGGGTCTTACCCAATCCATTTCTTTATCGTCCCCACTTTTTATCGCCCCCACTCCTCCGCTTTCACTATTTGTTGTTGTTGCCCTTCAATGTCGTTGTTGTCACCATTAATAGCTCCTCCACCCTCATTCACCAACGCTTTTTCCAATTTTCACAAAACCACAACAAACCTCATTTCTGCTTTTGTACATTCTGACAAGGATATTTGTGGAATTATAAAAAACTGATAAGGTGCAGTGACAAGGATATTTTTGTGGAATTATAAAAAACTGATGAGGTGCAGTGACAAGGATATGAAAAACTGATGAGGTGCAGAAAGCAAATGTGGGAGTGAAAGAAGCAATTTCCCAATTTTATTTTATTTTTATGTAAGTTGGGCCTTACCCAATCCATTTCTTTAATTTAACGCCTTTTGACAAGTATTTCCTGCACCTCACCAATTATTTTCTGCATCCCATCAATGAAAGGAAAAGACTGAAGTATTCCTATGAGTTAACATAAAAAGGATAAGACTGAAGTATTCCTATGAGTTAACATAAAAAGGACTAAGGTTTTGGAAAATCATTGTTGAATTGTCAGAAGTGAAGCAATATATTATTAATTTTTGTATATGTTAATTACCATAAAAATATCTAATAATACAAATGGAGGGTATACAAAAAATAATCAACAATTAATATATAAAAAATTAAATTTGTGTTTCTCATAACTAAAACCAAAGATTTAAATGGAGAATTTTTTTAATCAAAATCTCTATAAAACACATTAAGAAAATTAAAGATCCTCGCTAACATTTTCCTTCATTGTAGTTTTATATATAAAGTAAAAGATGAAGCTTTATCTACAGTAGACAAGAAGCTCATCTACTCCATGCTTTATCTGATCACCAAGAACATAATTGCTTCAAATTAATGCGACTTTTGATACACAATAAAAATTCGATAATTATGAAATATTTATGAAATATAAGGATTAATATTGACATCAATTTTAAATTTAAAAAAATGTGTTTATGTGAATTATGCGTTATTTTTCATACAGTGTTCAACTTTTTAATTTTAACCAGTGAAACTTAATTAGAATCGTGTTTGGATTCCTATAAATAACGAAAAAACATTTCTCACAAACCAGAAGGTGAATTTTCAAAATTTACAAACAAATACAACCACGAGAATTCACTTTTATTAAGTGTCCACAAAACCTAATTGAGAGAGACAAAATCCACAAAAGTAGAAAGAGGACCCATTTATTCCCATTTCGTCATGCACAAACACCCGATACAACTTCAGTGACCAAATTTCTCTCTCTATACACAATACACAAACACACAAAGAACCAAAACCTAATCAACTAGAAGGGTCATGGTGTACTGATATCTCTGAAGACGGAGATACATGCACGGTGTGTAGAAGGTTCGAAGATGGTAAAAGAAAATTAAGGGCACTTTCCCTTGCCCTTAGAGTTCTTCAAGTCCCTGTAACAAGGGCACTCGTGCTTGTTGCCATAAGTCCCAGAAGGAACACACTTGCACTTGCTGCAGCAGATTCCGCAGAACTTCAAGCACCTGTCCTTCATCCCTGCCTTTGAGCACCTCTGCGCGCACTTGGCGGCGCAGAAACCTGGTTCCAAGGTTAAGTCAACATCAAAAGGGACATATCACAATACAATTACGTTTAAATACCTGAATTAATGTAGTTTAAACTGTTATTTAATCTTGCATGAAAATGTGTTACTTTTTGTAATAAAGTTATTTTTAGAATTAATTGATCATGAATAAACTTATATTACTCAACCGACTTTAAATTTCAATTTAATAGAAAGTAGAAGACAGAATTTTAACTTTTTGTTTTTGAAAATAAATTTTTCTTTTTAATTTTCTTCCATTTTTCTTTGATCAACCAAAGACACATTATACCTTTTTTTTTCTGCTCAACAAAACATGAGAGCTGTTAATAATATAATTCTTTTCACCATATTCTTTACTGTTAGCTGATTTTTTTTAAATTACAAATTTTAAAGAGTGTTTAGTCTTAATTTGTATCAAAAGTGTATTAGTCTAACTCAAATATCTCAAATTGTTTACATGTATAAGATTAACTTGACAGAGGTTTTAAAGGAAATTAATTTAAATTTTTGTTTGAAAATATAATAATAAGATATTTTTAAGGAAATAAATTCATGATTTCTAATTTTTAGTTAGAAAATCCGATTATTTACACAAAAACCAGTTCTTACAAGTGAAAATCATGTCAACCTCCTCCAATAAGAAATCTTACACAAAGAACTTGCATCATAGATGTTAATGCATGACAATTAAAACTATCATTATATAGTTAATCGATGATGAAAACTTAAACAACAAATTGACCTGCAGATGAGACTTGGAGCAAGGAGGAGCTGAGGACAAGGCACAGAAGTAGCATAGCAGCAAATGACAGCTTCATCTTGGTTTGACAGTGAAGGAGAAGAAAAAGTGTGTGCAGATGAAGAGGGTCTGTGAGAATTGATTAGAGTGGCACACACTACAAGCTGTGATCTGAAGGCTACGAAAGAGTGGGGGTATTTATAGTGAGAAAAGTTAAGGGTAGGTGAAAAGTATTAGAAGCAGAATTTATGAGTTGTTACTAGCCTGATCCAGTTGAATCACTAGACTTCAAAATACACAGCTGGCTAGTGATTTTGGTTTTGGTGCATACTGGGTGGAATCTGCGTACCCTTTGGCTTTATTAACCTCAAACATTTAAAGGGTCACTTGTCCCCTATATATGTGTGTGATGGACATGGACGTAGCATTGCATGTTGATATTGGCAATTTGCCACATTCATTGCATTTTCTATGAGCTGTTCTTTCTTCCAAGAAACACCACTATGCCTTTGTTTACGTGGCTACACTTTGGTCCCTCCACCCTACTTTTTCTCTCTCTTGTTTTCTTTCTTCAAAAATCTTTAAGGTGATAACGTAAGGTGGGCCTTTTTAAGGGTCACTCGTCCTATTTGAATGTCAGATTGTGGCAGTAAATGCTTCGTGAATTTCAAACACTTCATCTACAAAGTTTCTCTAAGAATCCAATTTGAAAACTATTTTCTTCTCCTCATTAGTAACTGTTTGATGCAGTAAATGGTCACTGGCTAAGGGATGAAGCACATGGTAATGATAATGTTACGGTGGCACTGATTTTGGTTAAATAGTTTTAGGATAATGATTGGTTCACACTTTGACTTTGAGGAGAAAGATAAAAAATAGACAAAATAAACAAATGTGATCTTTGATTACAGAAAGATACAATTAAATATAATAAAAAGTAGGGTTAAACAATACAGAATCTGCAGATCATGTGTTATCTTTCTCTGTATAAAAGAGATCACGAAAACAAAGCATAATCTTTGGTGTCTAAAACTATCACTGTCCTACTGCCAAATGCCTCTATTTTTTTCTTCTTTTTATCAAAGGATGGAATGTTGTATAAGGAGGAGAAGAGATAACTTGCATAAATGTAAGGTTATTTGCATAGGTTAATTTATATGAGTTGTCAAAGTTGTCACATTTTTTAATAATAAGGTTATCCAACCTATTTAAAAAAGAAAAACTCACACACAATTAAAGAATTTTTCAACATATAAAAAATTTCAATATATCTAACTTAACTCTTCACATATACATGAGAAAATAATTTAATAAATAACCAATACGATCATAAAACATTTCCAACATCAAAACAACGACATCAAACCACTGAGTCTTTTTATAAATTTTTGTAAAACAATTAAACATTTGCTTGTAAATTCGTCTCATTTACACTCTGCATAATCAAAACAACAATCAACCAACTAACAAATAAATAAATCAAAACAAAATCATTGTGTCGTGACTGCAATTGAATTTCAAGACACATCTCTTACAGAACTGGTGTTACACATACCCTCACCGTCAATACTTAAACGGTATTACTTAATCTTTTCACACTTAACTCTTATATTTGATAGGAAAGTCAATTTGATTGATAGACTTTATATATATATATATATATATATATATA
>Ga0123340_1003987_pt1 | contig 13939 bp, 7 predicted proteins | sample SirMexnodulemix_FD_89961 | JGI IMG/M metagenome (GOLD analysis project Ga0123340, IMG submission 89961) | Root nodule microbial communities of legume samples collected from Mexico - Siratro Mexico nodule mix | ecosystem: Host-associated > Plants > Roots > Nodule | place: Mexico: Nepantla... | reverse complement strand
TCTCTTGGTGAATAAGAACATCATTGTGACAGAGCTGAGTGATAAAGTGGTGGCAGATCTTTTCAATGGGATGAGCACATCCATTAGGCCTACCAACACTCCTGAACTGGAAGATGTGATTAATAAAGTCAAAACCAAGTTCGAAGATAGCCAGTGGCTACAGAGCCAGGCGAAAATTTGCATGAAGTATTCTTGGAAGATTGTGAGAGTTATTGCGGCTCTTTCATTTCTCATTCTGACGGTTGTACAAACCTATTGCTCTATTAATGGCTGCGCTTCTCGTTCCTCATCAACTTTTGGTAGACTTCCAGCAGTATCGGATAATGGTTTAATAAGTTCTATATAAGTTTTTGAGTACAGTTTGAATGCGTGTATTTCGTAATTGTACGTGGTTGTTTGTGTGTGTGTGCCATGTGTACTGTGCTCTCATTTGCAAAAGTGAAATAATTCAGTTGCCTTTGGGCTCTTCCAAGGTATTCAGTTATATTTATAACATTATTTCTGAACTCATATCCCCAAACAAAATTTTCAAGCAACCCTTAAGTAGTTAATTATTTTATATTTAAACTTGGTAATGATATATAATAATATTATTGATATAAGTGAATAACAAGTTAATTATTCTATTATAAAATTTTTAACTAAAAGTTAATTATCTTTTTTGTAAAAGTTTAATCAATTTTTTGTGGTCAAAAAAGTTAATTGTAAACTAAGATTGGAGTAATTCATGTTAGATATTTTTAGTTGATCCTTCGTTGAAAAAAATAATATTCTTTCTTACTCTTGTGGAATTGAAATGGTCTCCACAAATGTGAGAAAGTTATATTGAGTTCCATTACAACCTAATATATCTTCATTAAACACATTTAATGCATTTAATACCATAATGTCATAATTTTGAATTTGCAGTGCCATTGGTTGTCAATTTAACAAGTTTTGTACAGTTTAGAATTTTGACAGTTTGAATCATGGCCTAAAGGCACTAATGTCTTATTCATTGTCCTTGTCCTTAAAATAGAAAATTCTCAAAATCTAGATGAATGCAGGCCAAGGCCAATCTTGAAAGTGTTTATAAAATTATATCATAAATCTTAGACAAAAAGACTTAAAAAAAAGTGTTTAATGATGTGATTGTTGTCAAGCAGTTTGCATTTTTAAAATGAAGATGTCTATTAGAAAGTGTAGTTGTAGCTAATGTGGTGATGGACCAAGTTAAACGAAAAAAGTTTGATTGCCTTGTTTTTATGGTTGATTTTGAGAAGGCTTATGACATGGTAGATTGGGAATTTCTTGGTTACATGATGGAAAGAATGGGTTTAATTTTGAGTGGATAAATTGGATTAAGGGTTGCTTAGAATCATCGACAATATACGTATTGGTGAATGATAGCCCGACTAGAGAGTTTAAACTTTAAAAAGGTTTAAGATAAGGGACCCACTAGTACCATTTTTATTTTTGAAAGTGGTAGAAGGGTTGTCACGAGCGGTCATGGAATTAGAGAGGAAGGGATTCTTGGATGACCTGAAAATAAGAAGAGTTGAAGTAAGTATCAATGTGTTGCAATTTGCAAACGATACTATGTTCATGTGCAATGTCATCAATTAGAATGTAATGACCATCAGGGTATTCTAAGATGCTTTGAGATGGCGTCACGCCTTAAAGTTAACCTTCTTAACACCAAATTGGGAGGAATATGGGTACAACCACTGACTATACAGGGGTTTGCGACAGTTCTAAGTTCTAAATTGTAAGATTATGAAATTGTTGTTTTCTTATTTAGGAGTACCCATTAGTGGCAATCAATCTAGAACAATATTTTGGAAGGATATGGTAGTAAAGATTAAGAAGAAACTCTTTAAATGGAAAGGAAAATTTGTGTCAATGCCAGGTAGAGTGACCCTTACTAAATTTGTCTTGTCCTCAATGCCACTGTTCCTTATGTTTATCTTTAAGATGCCTCACTTCGTGATTGAAGGAGGTAACAAAGTTAGAGAGACAGTTTCTATAGGGATTGGGGTATGAAGGGAAAATGGTGGCTTGGGTTAAGTGGGAAACGATATGTAAGAGTAAGGAAAGTGGTGGTCTAAGAAATAAGAATTTATCTTGCTTCAATAAGGCACTCCTAAGCAAGTGGAAGTGGAGGTTAGGTAAAGACATCATGTCAAAATATGAATCTTGGAAGAGTTTGGATAGTAATATTGACAAGCCTCCTGGATCTATATGGTGGAGAGATTTGAGAAGCATATGTGGTAAAAGGAATAATGGGAATTGGTTTATTGCTAATATTAAGGGGTTGGTTGGAAATGGGAGTGACATATCCTTTTGGGAAAACCTGTGGATTAGGGAAAATCCTCTAAGAAGTATGTATCCTAGACAATTGCAAATTTTTCAAATCAAATAGGGATGAAGGTAGGTGACATGGGGGTATGGAATGGACCAGTTTGGGAATAGACTTTGAAATGGAGAAGAGAATGGTTTGAGTGGGAAAAACCAATAGTAGAGGAATTCTTACACTTTATTCAGGGTTGTATCATGAGAATAGATGCACATGATCAATGGGTTTGGGCATGGGCTGCTCATGGTGAATATAAAGTAAGAGAAACTTATAATACCTTAAGAAAGGCTATTGGTGGTCAAAATAACAAGGTTTTTGAGAAATTGTGAAGGTCTAAAGGCCCGTCCACTGCCCAGTTGTGTGCATGGAGGGTGTTGCATAATAAAGTTCCAACCTGGGATAAGTTGCACAAGAGAGGGATCTAAATAAACAATATTAACTGCATTTTCCGCAACTCATGTGGCGAAATTGTAGATTATGTATTTTTTTCTTGTAAGAAAACCAGTAGTATTTGACAATTATGTGACAAATGGGTTGGGGTACAAAAATGCACCACAATGAAGCTCACAGTCACTAGTTAGGATTTGAGTTGGCTAGATTGGGTGGTAAGCATACATATGGATAATGGTTTGGATGTCAATCATATGGGACACTTGGAAGCAGAGAAATGACGTTATTTTTAAAAATAAGAAGTGTAACGTGTTGGAGGTGTTAGCGGTTACTCAGGTTAATACGTAGGCTTCATTGTTGGCAAATATGGTAAATCAAGAATCTCATTTTCTGACTAGTGTATCGATCCACTAACTTGTTTAAGACTTTTAGATTAATATAGCTTTGGGGGATGTGAGCTGGGAAATGGGCAAGTTAGTTGAATTGACTTTATATAGGTTAGAAGTATGAACTAGAGAGTTGTGTGACACGAGTGAGATATTGCAAACCACTAGCAAGATTTGCAATTCAAGATAATGACAAGGGCTACATGTTTTTCTGTGAGTTTTGTGTATGCATTGTGTTTTTGCAGGTATTAAGGCAATATTATAGGAAGATGAGTTGGAAGAAAGAACGAGGCATCAATAGTTGTGTGATTGTATCATCAAGGTGTTCTCAAAGATGACATTACAAGGGTGAGGTGCTGGGAAGCTGGATGCATATCATTGTGTTTGTGAATTTTGGGATGTTATGTTTTGTTATTAGTGATTTTTGGAAGCCTGCATGGTTGTAGTAGGTGTTATGTGTATATATTTTTTTGTGTAAGGGTTGGAACATCCTAAATGTTCTCATTTATTTTATTCCTTTGTTGATTAAAAAAAAAGACTGTCTCAAGAATGATGATGGTTGACTTAACAAAATTGACATTTCCATATAATAGGCAAATTTAGCATTTTCAATGCATGTAATTAATTGATCCTAATATACTTTTTCAAAATCAAGTGTCTTTTTGTTGGGCTCCTAGGTAGTTATCTCCAAATAAATATTGCACTAATGGTTTATATAAATTATTGTAAGTATTATACTACAATACTTTTACCAATTGAATATATTCACACTACTAGTGAAAGCCGACACTACATTTATATAGAGTTGTTCTTTAAATTCCATGTACCTTTAGTGTGAAGTAATAATCGTGATTTTTAAGAGTTTATACAATTATTAGAAAGACATCCCTCAACATATGAAATCTTCTATAAAGCTCAGTTTTTATATACAAATATGAATTTTAGAAAGACATCCCTGAACATATGAAATATCCTATAAAACTCAGTTTTTATATACAAATATGAATTTTAGAAAAATAATTATTGAACAATCAATCATGATCTTGTTCACAATTTTGTGTGTCATCTTTCTTCTTCACCTGTCATTGTTAATATTGTTGATTCATTGATTTTCCAGTATTAACTTGACGACTTCTTCATTAATGTTACCTTTGAACTTTTCATGTATGACTTGATCAACATTGTATCTAAATTGATGCTTTTGAAACCCATATGGATGATTGAAGTCTTACTAGAGATTGGAGAATGAGACTAGATTGCAAAAGTATATAGGTTACTTTTAGGAATAAGGTGGTTATAGTGGGTGGCTATTGTGTCCGAGATTTAGAACCATAGGAATAAGGTGGTTTTCAATAATGGAATAGTGGTTCAATCATAAGATGAAGATAATAACTTTTTCTTATTTGGATTGGCACTTTGCCCTAGTGAAGTGTCTTGAATCTTTGGCTTAGTCATAATTCCTTGTGGTAGAGGTGTTTGGTGGGGGCTACGATGGCTAACTGTTGGTGAGTAAATGTATGGAATCATTAGTACAGTCAAATTGGAATTTGTTGCCTGCAGGTTGGTTTTTATACTAGGGAGTGTGGACTATAACAAGTAACAGGTTGAAGCGATTGACTCAAGGGTGCATTCGTACCACAATAAAGGCAACTTAGAGTTGCTATGTTTGTGCTAAGAAAGCAAATCACTTAGCTTTGTTTGGGGTTTCTTGGCATGCTAGTATAGAGATGTTTATAAAAAAATTTATTTGACTGTGTTCACCTTAGTGTATCAAGCCCTCTATTGTTAGGGTGCTCATATATGTATTTGTTCCCTATCTTGTGTTAGTCTGGTTCTAAACTATAATATGTATAATATGGGTACGCGGTCTATTGTCCCAGATTCCCACAGATTGTATAAGGGTTGGAGCACCCTAAAATGCTTCCTTCTATTTATTTTATTTTTAGTTGTTTAAAAAACTTTTATAACAACCAATTTCATAATAACTACCTTTATAACAACTAGTTTCATAACGAATAATTTTATAACAAGTTTCATAATCAAAATGAAAAAAAAAAGTAAACAAAATCGTTGGTTAAAAATTTGATTAGTTGATAATATATAATAATATAGCAATGATAACTTTTGTGGTTTTCCTGTTACTTGACATGTTAGATATATCTTTCATGAGACTTTCGTATTCCAAATGGATTTCTTGGAAGTAAATTTCTCTATTTTTTTTTTGTAAATTTGTGCTAGATAGATGAATATGAAGACTAGTGTAAAACAAGTTTTGGCCGAGTTCAAGAAAGGGGATGAATTGAACTTTTGAAAATTTTTCGCAAAAGTATCTTTAAAATATGAGGAATAAAGATTCTTTAAAGAAACTATTAAAAATGATATGAAGAAGCAACCAGTAAGGGTTCAAATATATTCTAAAACAAGAACAGACACACTGAAACAATAAACTGATAACAGATTTTAGTTCTGAAAAAACAGTATGATGTTCAATAAATTCTAAAAACTAGTTGTTCAAAAACACTTCAAGAACTCAAAGAAATATCTTGAATAAGTGCTTAAAAGAATTTTCAATATAAAGAAACAATTATTAAACAGAGTAAATTTGATATGTGGTTTATAAACTGAAGAAACTAGATTATTAAAAAATTTGCTTTTCTAGAAAATCGGATTGATGAACAGTAAACTTAGTGGATTAGAAAACAGTACAGTTCCAAAAATGGACTGAATAGATTGTTTTTAGATGATTTAACAGATTCAAGAAAAATCAAAATATTATCATAATGGTAATCAATTAATTCAGTTAATGAATTTTGATCAGATTCTGAAAACAAGAAAATCAGTAAGAACTTTCAAGAAGTGAGCAAGAAAGAACAAGAACACAAGATTTTATCCTGGTTCACCCTTCTTCAAGGGCTACGTCCAGTCCCTTACTAATCAGCAAGGATTTCCACTACTCAAGATCACAACGATCAATTTACAACAATACAAACTCCCGCACTCAGCAAGAACACATTGTTCCTAGCAGTGACCAATCTACTGAACCCTTCAACAGATCACAGAACTATACAGACACCACTGTATATCCTAGAAATCACCTTACTGAACCCTTCAGCAAGTTAAACACACTACAGAACCCAATGTACTCACAGAATTACAACACTATGTAATTCACAACACCACAGTTTTATATACAAAGAAAGAATCACGATCAACCCAGCAAACAAGCACTTCTATACTCAACAAATTACAAAAGTAATTAAAGAAAGGGTATAGAAGACTTAGTCTAGTGATCAAATCAGTGTAGTATCAAATCTCAAAGCTCCAGAATCAGATGTATTCAGTTCTTGAAGTATATAACTCAATTGAAATTGATCACTAGGTAGAGTGTTTTTCCGTGTCTGTTTCAAAATGTGCGCCAACCTTATATAGACAACCGTCTTTAAAATTCAATCGATTGTTTTAATCATTCAATCGATTGTTTTTGTTTAACAGATAAAATAGTTGTAAAAACATGTTCTGATTTTAATAATTTCTTAAAGACTTTGTTAATCAGAATTTATTATTGGAGCTTTTTGTGAATGATATATATGCACCACTGATTTGAGACCAAACCAAACACACACAAACACACAACCTAAGTTCTAGACCAAACTTCACAAATCTTCATGAAGTCTTCAAGTGATCCACTCATAAGCGATAGGTCTGGAACTTCATCAAGTTGTTGACTTCATCAAATCTTCTAGCAACTCCTGGTGCTAACAACTAGCACTTGCATTAATTTTTTCTTTGCTCTTTTTTAAGCTACCTTTTATCCAATATAGTGAGATATTTTTGATAGTTTGACCTTCATCGGCTATCTTTTATCTGATAGAGTGAGATATTTTTGATGGTGTGACCTTAATCGTCTTTAACGGGTGTCTCCATGTTAAAACAACAACATTACATTTTTTTTTTTTTTATCGAAAATGGACTAGAACCTTTCGAGGTGGAATAGGATTGACTTTGAGAAAATCAAAATTTGACTAGGTGTCAAAGTTTAACCAAGCTATATATTCTTTGTTAATAGTTGCAAACCAAGCTATATATTGTTTGTTAATAGTTGTAGAGCCTAGTTGATGAAACACCGAGTGGAGATGATCTCCACAAGATTCTCCGATGCTCAAGTCAATAAGAGCATAAAAATAATATATGTGAATAAATATAAGATTGAGCGTGTACTCCCTGTAAGATTGATCTCTATTTATAGTTCCTTTAGTGGGTCAAGGCTGAGTTATTCCTAATAAATAGGAATTATGGAGATTGACAACATAATATATGTTATATAATTTATCATTATAAACATACCCTTAATCGTCATAAATATATTGAATGATATTAAATTGCATTAGATTCGAATGAACCTGGTAGAAATATGCAGGTAGGTACATAAGCCCCCCAAGTTTGGAATCCGTAAATAAGGTAGGGTGGACTGAGTTGATGGATAAGTAGGGTTACTTTGAGATGATTGACTTTGAGATGATTGACTTGTAACCAAATTATCTTTAACTTGGCTAAAGTTGATTTGATAACTTTGATTTGATCTTTATTCTTTTCCTTTTCGAACAATATCTAATCGAATTTACCCTGACCCGATTAAGTCAAATTACTTTATGTTATAATCTGATGTGATAGTCATTTATTACAAACATTTTAGGCTGAGGATAAACCCAAGTCATCTTTTCATGACTTACCTTACATCACTTTGCAACCCTCGTCGAGCTCATGAGATTGAGCTTTAGAACTACTATTTTCTAGTTCTTTTAGTGGATACAACCCTTCGAAGATGAACCTTCATCGAGTCGTATTGACTAAGTCTTTGGCTAATTCTTTGGTATGTTTGGGTGGTGTGGTTGTATTAGTATGAGCCTACTTGTCTGGTTTTTTTGTTGCTAACATTTATCAAGCTAAAAACCCTATATTGGTTAATATTGTTATTGCATATTGGTAAATTTAGAACGATTAAAGTGCACGTGAGTAATGGAATCTATGATGGGGGTTGATGCATTTTGGAGAAAGTACCATGATGGAATAACTGATATAGTAAATGTAGTTTCACATTGGTTGATCATAGGCCTTAGAAGTTGTTTGGTTAAAGACATTGTTGTTACTTAAATGAATATGGTTGTAGTTGTTATACTATGGAGATTTCATATGCAGGTGGTGGATGGTCATCCCATAACATCGAGAGTATCTGTGTTGCATTGAACAAGGCTTGAAGGTCAAAGTTAGTTCCCTTTTGTTCAATATTGTTCAAGTCATTTTATAGCAGATTCTCTGTTTAAGGGTTATTTATAGGAGTCAATGGTTCTTCTCTTTGTAATTTAGGTGCTAGGTTGAAACATCCTTTTAAGTATTTTTTATTTATTTATTTCTTATTGCTGATAAAAAATATCATAATCAAATTGCTTACCACAATAAGAAGAAAAACTCATGATAATTCAAACTAATTGGTAGTATACAACATAATTAACTAAATTAATACGACCTTCAACTATGATTTAGGACTGATCTTTAATTATAGCTCCTAAAAATTAATAATAAAAAGCTTAATTGACCATTGATAACAACATTTTAGTGTTTTAGTTTCAAATTTAAATATAAAATCAATCATATGTATGGATGAATCAATATATAATGGAATAATAAATTAAGATGTGTTCAATATAAAATTCAGAAGTTGTGTTGTTTTTGTTGACAAAGAAGTTACACAGAGTAAAAATTGCATAAATTGCATGCATGACAATAAAACATATTCTACTTGAAAAAAAGAAGAAAAGTGTCATAATATACGAAAATCCAAAAATTTCATAAAGTGGAAAAAATATATATACAAGAGTAAGAATATATTAAATTTAACATGGAAATCCATAATGAAAAGGAAAAAAGCTACAAAATCTAATCTAGAAAAATCTTCACTATAAAATATCAAAGAGTACTACACAAATCTTTTAAAAAAAAAAAAAATCACAAATAAATGTTCTACTTATTGACAAATTGTGGAAATTGCTAGTTCATAAAATCACTAACATAAATGCACAACAGATAAATAAAATGTATTTAAATAGTGAGAGAAATGAAAATTCAAATATACCAGATCTATGCCTAGCATTGTCTTAAAATTTTAAGATAAAGGTGGTGTTAATATCTTATGTAAATTTAACTAAGATTTCGTTTTTCGAATATCTCCTCGATATTTCCTATTTTAATTTACTTAATTATTTTTATGTTGGTACAGTGAACTATGTGAGTTGCCTAAAAGAATCTTAGAGATTATGGCTTAAGGTTAGACTTTCAAATCCAACTCACATGTTGGGTTCTATCACATAACATATAGAAATATAATGTTTAACATAAATAAGTTGGTAAAAAAATGGGAACAACTACAACAACAATTAGTTAATGTGTGTCAAATTTAGTCTTACGACAAACTTCCCTAGATGTGTCGCTACTTAATAAGTTCTTTGACAATTACGGGATTTCAATTTGTAAAGTCTAATTCCAAGAATAATAAGTTGTGAAATGATAAGGGAAATGGACAAATAGTGGTATTATTACATAGATCTATGACATCAACATGCATGAGGTACCTTAATTAATAAGTTCTCCATTGACTTGAATTGCTTGCCGACTACAGTTCTTTTGTTCCAAAGGCTTGAAAATATTTATGGATTTCTCTAGTTATAAAAGTTCTGAAAGAGAAGGAAGTGCACTCACTACTTGAAACAAATCTAAGTTTTATATGAAGTTTTATATGAAGGTTTGGATATCCAATTAAGTTATCTATCTAAATAACATAGTTGTACCTTATTGGAGTTGGATTTTGTAGACGTTGGTTTCTTGTAGAAACTCATGGTTCAACACATTTTGTTAATGTATATTTATTATGTATATAAGGGTTGGAGTATTAAAAAAATGTTCCTATTTATCTTATTTTTTTATTGTTCATAAAAAAATAACATAGTTGTACCCAATTAATTATATCCCCTACTATCTTACCTCTTTAGATTATTATAAGTTTTTAATATTTGATTTATTTTTCATTCTCGTCTTCTTTATTAACCCGCACCATATCATATCTATGTGTAGAAAGTAATTATCTCAATTAATCCTAAGTCCTAACAAGACAATTTTTTCATAACCATTTTTAAGAAGATTTTACATAGATTAAATAAAAAATTCCTACATATTAAGTGTATTTTTTATTTAATAAATATATATAAAAATTTAATTTAACAAGGTTGTTTACAACTATACTTCATATTAGTTTAATAGTTGATTTGATCTTAGTCTTTATCTAATAAATATTAAACTACTCGAATATCTTTTGAAAATTGAGTTTGAATTAGTAAAGAATTTTGACACTTGAACTTATAATATTTATATTATTAATTGTTTTGGTTCAAATTAGTATTAATATAACTGTAACGAATTCACATTTGATGAATCCAACTCAATTGAAGATTTTGATGACTAGTTTTCTAGTGTGTGTTTTTATAGTGTGTTCCCTGCTACATGCTCTTATATCCATAAAAAGTTTTAAGCAAGGGTTTTTAAATGTATTCATAAAGATATTTAAGAAAATTACGTTGTTAGTGCTTTTAATAGGTTGAAGGTTTAATATGATCAATTGATTTCATTTAAGTGAAATCAATTAACTCAATTGAAGATGACAATTGAAGATGACAGTATTCAAATTTTATAAATAACTGTCTTTCATTATTTTTAGGATCCATCTTGAAATTTATTTTTGTGAAAGAAAAATTTCTCTAAGTAGTTAAAATTTGTGGAGTGTTTAAGTTGGATCCTTTTGAGTCTTGGGGTGCTACTCTGTGTACATATGAAAAGTTTTGCTACCTTTGGGTGCTTCATGCAAGCATTCTCAATTCTCAATGCATCTCTATCCTTGACATTCTTTCTTTTTAGGTCTCCATCTCTCTTTTTACAGTTTCATCATTAATTCCATTTAGTCAACATATTTGTCTCAGATATCTTCTTTGTTATGTTTATTATCTTTGTTATGTTTATTGTTGATCATGTTTCAGGTATTATTCAAGTAATTCTTTCGTATGAGTTTTCTTCGATTGTATGGTGGGTGTCAAAATGTTTTTACAAGACTTAATCAACCCACCTGATTATTATGATTATAATCTCTTCCTTCTCTATCTTTTTTTGCTCTTAGTCTTAGGCATAGTTTCTAAAGGTACTTGTGTTTATAATCTGATGCTAAGTCAGTTAAAGAAATAATAATTTTAATGAATTTTCAAATAATCATTATTTTTTTCTTTAATGCATATATCTATTTATACTACCTAAGTTAGTGGCTAGGCATAGAAATGATTAATTCAGGCCTAGACGTAACATCTCTTTAATAATGGCTATAAAGTTGATTTATATTTAATTATTGACTTGAGTGATTATTTATCAAGGTTAAATAGTGACTTGTAAGCATTTATGATAGGAATCGACATGTGCATGTCAGATAGTACAATTACTTATTTTATTAAATAAAAAATTCATTTTTATTTATTAAAAAATAAAATTATTTAATTAGAAATTAGAAAAAGTAAAGAAAATACATGTTTTATATGATCGTATAGACAAATAATTAAGTTATATAAATCACATTCGTTTTATTAAACCAACTCAATAAGTGATTATGAGCTCTTTTTCTTCCTTTTGTATAGAAGGGAATTGAAAAAATAAAGTAGCATGCTACTAGCTTCTGTACTCACAATCTTGTATTTTGAGTGTTCTAAGAAGTAGAAGGTCCTCATTCTGGTTTCAACAACTTTAATTGTTCTCTACTGCACAAATTTGGATACTCTTCTGTCTAGGGTTGGAAATGCAGGTATAGTCATAAGGGTCCACTAGCCACCCCAAAAAAATTATGCGCCACATTTCAAGAAAACTCTTGCATAGGCTTACTTGGTATATTTTGCCGATTCTGCTCAAAATAAGAGAGTTTGTCTTATTATGCAGTTATAAATATTTTTATTTTATTTTATCATTATATATAATTATTTAAATATTCAATATAGCTAAATATTTTTTTACTATTATATTATATATATATATATATATATATATATTTTATTTATTGATGGTTGAAAATTGATTGTATTCAAAAATTAATAATCAATTCAGTGGTAAATTTAGTAATCAATAGAGTGATATCAATTATGAGTTATTTATATTTATTTATACTATTTCATGTATAACTAAATGTATATTTTATTCATTATTATACTTTAAGTTTTTAAGGTTTAATACCACTCTTGGTAACAATTTAAATAGTTAAAAATTGATTTGATTTCTCAATTTTTAATTTTGTTTAGTATGGTTCTAGATTTTATTTTTAAATGATTCAATCTGGTCCTTTTTCATTAAAGTAGTGTTTGGTTCTACTTATAGAAAGATAGGGAGCGATGGATTGCGGAAAAAGTCCAAAATTAACTTAAAATTAACTTAAAATTTAATTTTAGAGATAAATAAGATAACAACTATTTTTTTTAATAGGAAAGTTGTTTAAGTAAAAGTTAGTTATTTATTTTTTATTTTTATAAAAACCACCAACTCTCTCTCCCTCTAATAAGATATTCTGTTTTATTCTAATAAAAAACCACCAACTATTTTTAAGAAGATATCCTATTTTATTCTTATAAAAACTACCAACTCTCTCTAAGAAAATATACGGTTTCATTATTACGAAACTATCATCTGTCAAACAATTTCTCTTTAAAGTTTTGTACCTTCTCTCTAGATTTGTGATCTCATAGGTTATCAGATTCACAATCAGAGGACATCCCTAGATTCCTAGCATTGAGTAGATCAAGAGTGTCCGATCAGATTCTTGAACAGAGTTAGGTTGCCTGTGATTTTAAGGTTTTTGAGTATCTCTACTCTATAGAGGTAAGGGAAGCTAGTTTGAATGTTTTTAATAAATATTATAATTACTTGTTTTGTGAATTTGGGTAAGGGAAGCTAGTTTAAATATTTTTAATGGATATTGTAATTATTTATTTTATTATATATGAATTCAATGAATTTGAATTGAATGGAATGAATATTTATGGATGGTACGATGTAGTATCAATGTTTGTGAATGATGTGATGTGTGATCGAGACATAGTATCTTCAGGAAAGGAGATACCCGTGTTGAGATTATTAGGATATGCATTGCTTGGGGATTCGATCTATCTAAAGAGGTATCCTTACTCTACTGGTACATTGGATTCATATAGATGAAGTTTACCAGTTGGTGAAGAGTCGAAGGAGGTTCATATGGATTAACCCTGTGCGTATGGGAACTGTACCCGAGGTTTGAAATAGGAATTGATCGGGATAGACTGTATCCGAGGTTTGAAATATGAGCTGATCGGAACATATGGATGGTATATGATAGGTGCACACCTCTGAGTCTAACTCAATGCACTAGTGTCTTCCGGATGTAGAGAGTCTAGTGTCTTTGTTTGTGAGTCAGTGTATGTATGATATGAGATGAATTATGAAAAATTGAATTGTTGTTGTTTTGTTGAGATAAAATCCAATTTATGAAAATATATATTGTTTTGAAAACTCTCTAGCTTACTATTCTTTTTGTGTGTTGTTTGTTTTGTTTATAAAACTGCGATGATCGTGTATATTACACGGGAGCAGAGAATTTGACAGGTGGTGTGAGTCCTAGTGAATTGTGATGGAGAAGCTTCATTTTATTTTATTTGTAATTTTACAAAGATATTTTATTAAATCTTATGCGGAGAAGTATAATTTGAAATACATCATGAATGTA
>Ga0123340_1003984_pt1 | contig 13940 bp, 7 predicted proteins | sample SirMexnodulemix_FD_89961 | JGI IMG/M metagenome (GOLD analysis project Ga0123340, IMG submission 89961) | Root nodule microbial communities of legume samples collected from Mexico - Siratro Mexico nodule mix | ecosystem: Host-associated > Plants > Roots > Nodule | place: Mexico: Nepantla... | reverse complement strand
ATATATATATAATATATATATATTTAACAAACTTCTAAACATATATTTAACAAACTTTATAGAGAATCATAGCATGTATTACTCAGCATAATTCGTAACCTACTTCACATTTAGACTTAAAGAAAACACAATAGGCACACTATATGATAGACATAGTTGGCATGCAAGATGACCTTCAATCAAATAAATATATATACAAGACGTGTTTCACTTAACAGGTAGACAAAACAATCTTTACTCAATAGATATACAAGATGCTCTTTACCAGACAAGTAGAAGGGAAGACCTTTACCAAACAGTTACACTAGGTGTTCTTTACCTAACAAGTAAACAAGACATTTTTTTCTAGATAGGTAGACGAGTCATTGTTCACTCAATAGGTACATTAGACGACTTTCACTAGATACCCCTTGAAGAGTAAACAACCACATGCTATCAAACAACCTTTTTCTAAAACAATTTCTATAAATCTACAACTTCTGAGCAAGACTTGCTTCATTTGTCACTAAGTTCATCATAACCTTAATAACAAATTAATAAGATCAAATTCAAACAATGAAAGAACTTGCTACCTAACAAGACTTTTGTAATCATATAAAATGGATTATAATTTGTTAAGACCTTCATTACCTTCACATAGCATCTAGCAATCACCTTATAGAATGTAGCTTGATGTTAATATGCTTCATTCTTTCATGGTAAACTTGATTTTTCTATAACTCGGACACTTATTATCACAATAGACAATGACAACTTGATCTTGCACCCTTAGGTCTTTAGCTAGATCCCTCAACTACAAGTTTTCCTTCACAACTTTCGTAATTGCAATGTACTCAAGGTTAGTTGTCAAGAAAGCCATTGTCTTCTATAGACTAACCTTCCAACTAATATCAATGTCATACAAAGTAAACACATATTGTGAGAAATGTTTTGGTGTTTAAACATCCAACATAGTCTGAGTCTACAAACCCTTCAATTCGAATATCTCTATCCTTACCTATAACTCCACCCTAAACTAAAACTCTTCCAGACCCCTTCAAGTATCTTAGGATCTATTTAAGAGTTTGCCAATAAGATCCCCTAGGATTTTCCATGAACCTATAAACAACATTCACAAAATGTCAAGATGAATGCATATGAAAAACATCCATATATAATTATAGTCCTCCATCATCTGAAGAGACTTTGACCATTTAACTTGTAATGCTGAGTTAGAGGTATGGAAATAGGTTTGAAGTTTGTCAAGCCAAAAATTTTCTAGGGTTTATTTGAGGTATGTCTCATGTGACACGTATAGGCATTTACACACATCATCTAATGGTCTCAATCCTCAATATCTTCTTAGCAGCTCGAAGATCCTTCATATCAAATTCTTCATTCAACTAAGCTTTAACCTTATTAGCCTCATGCTATCAAAATGTCATTAACATACAACAATACAATAAAGTGATCATCTACTAGAAACTTAAAGTAAACACATTTATAGTATTTACTCCTTTTAAAGTATATGCTTATAATGAACTCATCAAAATGTTGTTCCATTGAATTAGGATTACTTTATACCATGAAAGATGTATTTAACTTACAAAAGAAAATATCTTCTTAACTTCTATGACAAATCCTTTTTCTTTCTTCAAGGATAAGTTCTACTACCATGACTAACAACATCTTAATGGATCTATGTTTTCCATTAGAGAGATTGTATCCTTTTAATCAATTATTTCCTTTTGGGTAAAGTCTCTAGTCACCAATCTCAACTTGAATTTCTTCTTATTAGTTTTTGGAATTTCATCATTTCATTTGAAAATTCATTTATAACTAAAAAATCTTGAACCCATAAATCTTCAAACTAAAGGTCAAGTATTGTTCAAATGAAGTGAATTTATCTTCTCTTTCATCATGTCTAACCATTGATTCTAATACTTGCTAGAGCAGATGACATGTTTATTGGTCCATCGTTTAACACCTCACTATAAGCTATTGAGGAGAATGCAATTAGCTTTACATATCTATACATTTTTTACGCTTTGATTGTTCTTCATGTTCTACCATGGGAAATATGATATCCATCATTAACTTTTTTGTCTTTAGTTTCATCATTGGACTTTTCTTCTCATCTAGTTCATCATTCCATAGAAATCAAATGTTTTGCCAATATCCACCTTATTGTTAACCTTCTTAGCCTCGTAACTACTCCCAAACTCACATTATAAAACTTTTGACTTATAAGTCATTTCAGTTTCATTAAGGATGACATTCTTGTTGATGATACACTTCTTGAATCCAAGCTCAAAACACCATAATTTATAAGTCTTCACTCCTTTTGGATATCCTAGAACCATGCATTTAACTACATGTGCTTATAACTTTCCATTCCTAAAGTAAGCATAAACAACAAAACCAAAGATTTGTAAGTTCTTAAGGTCTAGGAATGACCTAACCAAATTTCCTTCCACGTCATCATATTAAGAGCATTTAGAGGACATCTATTAATCAAGTAGGCATCAAAGTAGTAACTTCAATTCAAAATACCTTTGGGATTGATAGAATAGGCCCTCACCACCCAAGCTACAAAATAAAGATGTCATTGAGTTAGAGACTTGATCTAGAACTTAATAGGTATTGTGCCTCATTGAGCTTGTTCGGGCCTCCAATAAAGCTTTTGGGTCCAAGTTCAACTCTGAAGACCACTCTAAAAATAGTGAAGCATCAAGATTACAAGATATCTACTTATAAAAATTATAGAATAGGATTTTCTAGGCCTTGTATTTTGCGTCATGTAGTGTAGGGTTTTAATTTTGGACATTGTAATTAGCCCAAGGTTTGTATAGGGCAAACCCTAACCCTAGGAGGGAGAAATAGGCATAAGCTAGGTCAAAAACCTTAGATTGTCATGCAAGCTAGGGTTAGCACCCAAGAGAAGCTAAGTAGCACCACATGTCATGCTTCTTATGCCTCATTGCCACATGGCATTCTCCCAATGGAGAGGATCCTCTCTAATCCTAATTTGACATTTGTCAACCTCTCATTTGAGAGGATTTTGAGAAACTTCTAAGACAAGTTAGGGTTAGGATTAGCGTTAGGTTATGGTTAGTTTTAGGTTAGTCATATTTTTGCCTATAAATAGAGGTGTTCTCTACATGTAAAATTAAGCTTGGAATTAGTAATGATATGTTGCCCGTTTTTGGCCATTCTACTTGCTCCTAAGTCCTCCCTAGGATAGTCTTCTTCATATACTCTACCTAGACTCCTCCTAGAAGTGTTGGCTTAACCTCACCCTAGTCTTCACCATTAACAATCACAAACCAATACATTGTTACACCTCATACATGCTTCCACAAATTCAACCTCCATATCCATTGAAGAAATTCAAACCAAAACATACTTGAAGAAGAAGAACATGCTTGACCCAAGCTACATGGAAGTCCTTCTTCCATCAGGGACTCCAACAGTCAACATCATACATCTTTCCATTTCTATAATGGTCCTATTAAATCTCTGTTCTAGCTCATTTTGTTGAGGACTCCAAGCCATTCCTTGATGTAATCCTTGGTAGGATAGCAAGATCTTAATCAACTCAAGAGGTGTTAGAGAACTCTAGAATCATGAAAGAACATAATGACAACCATGTTACAAATCTAAAATCGTATTTTAATATAATAACTATAAATTTAATAATGAATCATGAAAAATCAACTTCATAGTATGTTTAAGCAATAACTAAAAGTTTGTAAACTGTATCAAAGTTTCATTATTATTGACAATAAAGAAATTTTAAAACTAAATTTCATTGGCACACACTCAACAAAATATATTTGTGAATATTTTACATGACTAATTTTAGGGTGGATGTAGTACTTCATGCAGTATGTATTATGGTTCTAGATTAATTTGGAACTTATACATGATACACCATCCAAATCATATTATTTTGCATTTTCCTAAATTTAAACTATTTTTAACTATCATTTTATTGTGTGTTTCAAGAAGCAATTATTAACAACAACATTTCTTTTCCTTTCTTTTTTACTTCCTTTCTCATTTGTATTTTTGTTTGATGTAAAAAATGGATTATGAAAAAAAAGTTAATAATTTACTTAACTTTCAATTTATGATATGCTTTAATTATTGCTAGAAAATTACTTATGAAATTGTATAAATTTATGAGTTCATGCACACAATTACAACACTTGTTTGTATGAATGATTTTATCTCCAATAAAGAATATAAAACATTATTGTGAAAAAACATGAAAAACACAAAAAGGAGGCTTAAATTGTGTTATAATTAATTTTAAAATCTTTTCAAAAATGTCATTTGATAATGATTACTCAGACGATGATGATTACAAAGATGGTTTTGTACACTAAAATGAGCTAAAGTTTTTCAACGAATAGAAACAAATTCACAATCACTACTTTCTTTGGAGTGACACTACATTGTATTGTGCTTGAAATGTTGCCAAATTTTTTGTGCTCAAGAAAGCTTTATAGAAGAACATTGATCGTGTTTTATCAACCAACTAGAAGAGGGAGTAAAAACATCATATACGTCGATGAGCGATAATCCTCTCTACTGATCATATTGTGTGATGTGTTAATCACCACTTATATTACTTATGTACTTTAGTCAAGAGCGGTTATTTGGAAAACAATACTTGGTTATTATCCAAGAGTGGTTGTTGTTGAAAGAATACTTGATTAAGTCAGGAGTAGCTTTAGAAAGAATATTTGTTAAGCCAAGAGTGACTTGTGAAAAAAATACTTAATTAAGACAGAAGTGGCTTCAAATGGAGTCAACCAGAACTGGTTGCAAGCCAAAATAATACTCATTAAACCAAGAGTGTCTTGTACAAGAATATTTAAGGGATTAGCCAAGGGTGTTTATGAGCCCAAAGAATACTTGCATTGTACTTCATAGTGATAGTCTAGCATGTCGAACTTGACTGATTAGTCGAGAACCGGATGTAGTCCGTAGGGACAAACAAATCAATATAAAATTACCTAGTGTCCTTCTTCTTTTCACTTTTCTACTTTACATTTCACCTTATTATAATCTATAATAACTTGGGAAGGAAAGGTATTGTGAGAATACATGTTTAAGAACATCTTAGCCAAGAAAATAGTTAAATTATAAAGTTGCATTTGTTATACATCATAAAATGTAGAACTCTCAGTCTCATCATTTGTCTCAATAAAACATCGTCTGACTAATAATTATTGGATGATATTTTAAAAAGACTGTAAAATTAATTAAAATACAATTCAATCCTCTTTTCTTATGTTTTTTTCTTTTTTCTTATAAAAAAAGGCCTTTTCAGTGTCATTTCCTTAAAAGGAAAATCAACATTGTGAAATTAAATTAGTTAAGGTATTTTAAGTAGTATGTATTATCTAAAGAGCCCATCTCAATTTCACAAGAAAACATTCTAATGTAAAATTGATGGGATTGCTCTTGCCTCATGAATTCGTTCCCTCCAGTGTATTGAAATTGGCTTGGGAATATAATAAGAAAAATGTGGTAGGCTGAGTACAGTACTCAATTGTTACATCAAAGTACATCTTTAGACTTCGATGATTTCCAACTAAATCTAAAACCATAATATTGTTAGGCATTGAATTTTCCAATCTTTTCCTAAACCTCTACAACATAGGTTTTAGTAAGATGTTAATTTATACTCCTCCATCAACCAAAATTCTCTCAGAGAATTTCCCTTCAATTTATGCATTAATAATCAAAGACATCAAATGCATCTTCCTCTCAATGGTTGGGTGTTTACTATATGTAGTCTCTTTCTTAGGTTTCACACATGAAACCTCATTTAACTAAATTATTTTGGGCTCTATCTCATTATCCACAAGAAAATCCTTAAGCAAAATATTCCTCTATTTTATCGCTCATAATCCTTATTTCGTACTCATGAACTAGAATGATCAAAATAACCCCAATTCCCATGTTGAACAACTCTTCACACAATCACTTAAAGGAAATACTTCATGACTTGGAGAATATTATTTGATATCTAATCCATTATTCATTCTGAATGGAGAAGGTTGTTGTCCATTAGGTTTTCAACATATTACCAACCCAAGGGTGTTCACCATATTGAGCTCTTTGGTAAGTAGGTAAAATTTGAGAAATTTTAAGTCCTTGAGGAACGCCATCAAAACTTACTTTGTTCCAATCTTTCTCACCCATTAACATGTTGGCACATTTGATCTAGGTAAAAACTTGCCCCCAATTCTCGAATTAGATCTCACAGTTATTTACCCACTCTACTTTCCTTTAAAATTAAAGTTTTGTTGTTGGTGTTGGTTTAGCTTGAGCTTGACTAAGATTAAAAGCTTTTGTCATTGTTTCATCGAATACAAGACTACACCTTGGACATAAGACCACATCATGGTCATTTTCTTTCTTTTGAGTCAAACACTCAAGCAAAGATTCCCCTAGTTATTAGGATACACTTTTCCTCTTACTCAAAGAGAGTAAACTCCTTCTCAGATAGTTTTTTCAGTGGCTTCTAACCTTACATTTCTTAGGTTAACATTAGAAATGAATGACACTTGATCTTCGAAAGGATTAGTGTCTACATTCATCAATTTCTACTCAAACTTTAGTCTTCCTTTTTTCAATTGTGTCTTAAATCATGTTCTTGAAATGTATACAATTGTAAGTAAAATGACCAAACAAATTGTGATACTTATAATATTTCTTGTCTTTATTTTGTTCATATGAAGAAAGTTTATTGTCATTACACAATTGAATATATTTTATCTTTAAGGAGAATATAGAAAATCTTATCAACTATAGTAACATCAAAGTTATATGTTCCCATCACTAACTCATGTTTTATTTCTCAAGGTGATAATAATTTTCAAACATAAGGAGGTCCATTTTATAATCAAATCATATTATCTCTTTTTTGATTCTATAATATGTCTCCTCTCGATATTCATGTACTTAACCTCAAGCCTAATATCCACTAAACCAACTTTTTCTTTTCTCGAATGTTTCTCGAATCTTTTAAATCTTTCTTTCTTAAAGTAATTTGTTCGATTCTCCTTACTTTAACTGTTAATTAAACCATGTCCCTCAAAGGTTGATTTACTATTTTTTTTTTCTCATTGAGAACTCTTATTCAACAACTTCCATTCTAACTAATTCATACTTAGGGATTTGTATATAACATTAGAGATTTGTATATAAATTCTTGTTTTCATTTGTCCTAATCGATTTAAGTAACAATGTATGTTCTCATTATGGTAGCCCTTATCATGCATTAAATCAATAAGATTTATCCGCCTTTGCCCTATAGAATTGATCATGCAAATTCCTTTCTAATTTATTCCAATTAAGGATCTAATTAGGAGATATAGTTGTGAACCAAGTGAAAGCATTATTAGTTAAAGAACTTGGAAATATTTCATTTTTAAATACTTATTAATTTTTGTATCTCCATACTCAATTTGGTATCTAGCTACATGTTCCAAAGTAGATTGACTTGTTTCTTCTGCAAATTTAGTAAATTTAGGTACTTTATATCCTTGAGGCAAGTCAATTCTCAAAACTACTTCTACAATGGAGAAATAAAATAAGGTTGATTCATATTTTCTAATGCAATCCCTTATTCATTGAGAAATTGTTCAAAAACATTATTCATCCTATGTTGATTAATTTTCCCTAAATTTGGATAGTTACCCAAAAGTATTATTCAAAAATAATCACGCATTATTTCTCATTTGATGTAACAACACATCAACATTTTGTCTTGTATGTGTAATATGTGTCACGACCTAAATCACGACAGGATGACGATCTGAAAGAGAAAATGAGATGAAGATGAAATGAAAGAGATAGAGTTGCCACGGTAGTTTATTATGGAAAACCAAGAAAAAGGAAAAGGATGATCTGTGAAATAGATATGGGTTCGTGAGTCAGTTACGTACCATGTATGTCCTAAGATAGTACCATTAATCAAATGAGTAAAATTGAATGTGGTTTACTAAATGTTTATTTTTCCCAAATAAGAAATAAAATGCAAATAAGAATAAAAAATAATTTTTAAATTAAAGGACCCGCCAAGGATTGACCTTTGTCCTATGTATTTCCATCCGTGATGAGAAAATCAGGGCTTACATAGTTCTAAAAGAAAATGTTTGTTTGAGTCTGATGTTTTTTAGTTTTTGAATTTTTTTTTATTTAGAAAATATTTCTAGAAAAGCATTCTGATTTTTTTTGCATTCATTCTGCATGGGAATTTAATTCCGCATAGCACATTCAGTACCGTATCAAGATACAGTTCAAAATCTTGATCTTGATGTTTTAGGCATTCGGTGCCACATTGGGGCATTCGGTACCGCATTGGGATACAGTGTCGTATTAGCATAGGTTCCATATTAGCATACATCATTTGGCTTGGTGTGTTAGGCACCTAATAACACTTTGGGCATTAGGTGCCGCATGGGGCATTCGATCAGTGTAGAGATACGACAATCGAAATACGCATGTGATACAACATTCGGCCAATGTAGAGATATGACAATAGAAATGCGCATGTGATGCGGGTTCGATCATGTCTAAGAGATACGAGAATGTTTTTGTTACACGGTTTTGTGGGTAGGATGATGTCATTTTGCTTCTGTATGGCGTCATATGGTTTTGGGTTAACGCAGATGCGGTTCTGTGTTGAAAAAGAGGTGGTTTTAAATGTGGGATGATGTTATTCGGCACTGAGATGCTATCATATTGTTCTGGGTTGAGGAAGATGTGGTTCTAAATGTAGGATGACATCACTCAACTCCGAGATGGCGCCATACGGATTTAGATGGAGGGAAGTGTAGTTTTGTGTTGAAAGAGAAGTGGTTTTGTGTTCAGGATGACATCATTCGACTCCGAGATGACATCATATGGTTTTGGGTTTAGGGAGATGCGGTTCTTGGTTGAGGAAATACAGTTCTGCGTTAGAAGTTTTGGATGACGTCATATAACATTAATCACGTCATACTTCTTGGGTGACATTATGATGTTGGAGTTTTTGGAAAGCGCCATACGACTGGCGTGTGACATTATGATAGTGAAGGTTATGGATGACATCATACAGCTGACGTGTGACATTATCGACTTGTTTTTTAGGTTAAATGTGTTATATGGTTTTGCGCAAAAGGCATATGGCTTAAGGTTCGGGTGTTGCGGTTTTGATAGGAAGCATGTTGTAAAAGGTATAGTGATATGGTTAAGGGCTATGGTGATGCAGGTTTGGGTTGCAATGATATGGTTCAGGGCAAAGGTAATGAGTTTCGGTAAGAAGCATGTGGTTTGGGATAGGATGTGCAATAAAGGCTAAGGCAATGTGGTTGACGAGTATGCTGATACTATTTAGGTAAGTGACATGCAATAAAGGCTAAGGTTTAGCATGATGAGGTTTAGATTATAGTGATACAATTTAGGGTATAGCTATTTGGCAAAGGGGTATGGTAACACAATTTTAGGATAGGATGATGTCATTCGGTCGTGAGTGATGTCATACACTATGGGTTTAAATTATGCAGTTCTAAAAATTAAATATGCATGAAGGTTAAGGGACTGCAATGTGAATTCAACGGAGTGCAAGGATAGGTATCGATCTCCATACCAAGATTGTTCCCATGGCAGCAATCATTCCTTACAATATTGTTGTTGAAGGTTTTTAAAATTAACTAAAACATCCAGTTTTGGGTTTTCAAGGTATTTGGGGGAGATTCGTAGGCGTTTGGATAAAAGTTAAGGTATGAGTGAAGATGAAACTGTCACTCTTAAAATTAACGCTTCAATACAGATTGGGTACTTGCACTAGAGAAAGATTCATATAATTGGAATGAAAGCATTGCATGCTCTCCCGACATCAACATTGTCACTCTCTTTTCTTTCGTTCTAATCGCTTCTGTCTTCTTTCTGGTTCTTGGTTTTTCATTTGATTTTTATCATTGAAGGGCGTGGGTAACACAGATTCACATACAAAGTTCAAGAACAATTTTCATAATCAAAATGTGTCTGTGCCAGCAATTGTCTTTGAATAATTACAATTTTCATAGAAAGAGAGGATTTCAAGATTAAACGTTCAACACTCTATTATCTATATTAAAATTCTGGAGAGAGAAACCCTACTGTTCTTTGCTCATATGTCACTAAAGAACATAAATGCAGAAACATAATCATATAATAGATACAAAGACAAACACGTCAATTGGAATTAAGATCGAGAAGACGAATAAAGATTAACATTCACGCTCTCATAACATTGAGATTTTGGACGTACCTCTTGAAGCTCCCAGAACCCTTGTTCTTGTTGTTTTTTTGTTCTTTCTTTACCTCTACAATTGCCTTTTGATTAACTTCTTCCTCTGAAATCAAGTCGCTCTTAGTGTCAAATCCTCAGTGTGGATTACAGTTATTCCTTTGATTCTCTAAGTACTTCTACCTCTAAAATTCTCGTTGTTTTCTGAATTTTCTATGATTTCCCTCTTTTTCAATCCTCATATTTTTACCTTTTAAATGCACTTTTTGACAATTCATTTCACTGCACTCAGATTCAACGAACAAGAGACTCATCATTGAGTGCAATGAGTGCAATCAACTGGAAAAGTACTAATTCTGTTTTTTGTTAAATAATTGAACCATGCACATTCATTTTCTTGTCCAAATTCATTCACTGTCAATTAAACCAAAAGTGTAATTAATGAATCATGCAAATAACGTTCAGTGTAATCAACGTAAGTGGATTATGTTAATTTAAAATAAAAGAATATTTCTCAAAAGAATTGCACTTGTTAAAATAGGCAAAAAGAAAAGAATAAAATGGTGAAATTGAAAATTGGACCAACGCCCAAAATAAAAGGTGTATATTAGAAAATGCAGGGTGCAAGTTAAAAACAAGAGTACAAATAGCAAAAATTATTTTTGTTATTTCTTATTTCACCCGGACGAAATTGGGTGTTGACAACATGTAAATTTTGCTCTCGATGAGTTTGATTATTTATTATGTGACTACGTATATTGTTATCTTCTTGAGGAAAGGCAAAAGCCTCACCCAATTTAGCTTTTTGATTTATCAATAGTCTTAAACTATCAAATGTTGTTTGCACTAAAGGGTCAAGCACAATGGTCATTCTACACACAACATATCAGTCATCTCAAAATTATTGTGATCCATTTGTTGGCTTAACACTTACAAAGTTGCACACAAAATACTACTATTTAACTTATCATTCTTGATATTTCCAGTATAGCCAAAATTTCAACTTCTATTAACTATCGATCCTCTAGTATTTCTTAACCTTGTCATTTTGGTATTTAGCCAACGTGATATTTGTCAAGGATACCTTTGAGTAGATGATGTCATTGCCCCGTTTGAAGGAATAATAGAGAATGGTGAAATTAGTTTCCATTTTGAGTCATCATCACATAATTAAGTGGCATCACTACTAGTGAGCACTAGAATAGCCAAGGATGTCGATATTGTACTGGACATGATGATTGTTATTGTACTATTTATATTTGTATTTGTTTCTTATTGATTATTTGTATTACTGATGTTGTTAGTCTGAATTATGAGTCATATTTAATATTTTACCACTATGTAATCACATATAGCAATACTAATATCAAATAATATGCAAACAACATACTACTAATATTAAACCACTTAACTAAAAGTAACATTAAATCACAAAAACTAATCATCACATACGTCAAAATCAAATATTTGTCTGACAGTTGTGTCTATTTATTTGATTTAAAAAGTGCCTATTTATTTGATGTAAAAAGAAAATTTTGGAAAATGGATAACAATTTACTTAACTTTCAATTTATAATTTTATGCTTTAATTATTATTGTTAGAAAATTACTTCTAAAACTATACGAGTTCATGTACACAATTACCACATTTATATTTATATGATTGATTTGATATCCAATTAATAATATAGATAAATCCTAAAACCTAAACCATATTAACTTATTATACATAATCTTAAAATAACTATGTAACTTATTGAGAAGATATATATGAAAAGAAGATTAACAAAATACATTAGAGTTGTAATTCCTTTATTGTCATTGTGTTTGGGACATTTTATATAAGTGAATTTTACAATGTATTTTTGTTTGACTTGCTCTTCTAATAACTACTTCGTTGATTCTTGATTCAATCCTCCTTAAACTAATTTTTTTTTTTTTTTGAACTCCTTGAGTTGTCAAACTAATTTTCTCTTGAACTCATTGAGTTTTCTCAAAAATATCTTGAAATAGACTTTCTTCTTCTTAAATATATTTTTAATAATATTTCTTCTTAAGATATACATATATAAGATATACATATATAATGAAGGTGTGATTAGTTTCAAAAAAAGATTTGAATAGAGTTTACAAACTCGATTCACAACGGATCACAACGGATCGTAACAATCAAATCCAAGGCATACAAGATTTGTCATGTTTCCCTCAAACTTGAGTTACATCCAATTCTCTTAAGCAACTGAGCTTTTACTAATCAAATTGATTATAACAAGTATTATCATCTCTCCGGATTATATTAATCTTTCTTTTCCACGTATTTTTTCCTTTTCAAAAAATACAAATATTCTCTCATCTTCAAGCAATATCCTCTTGATTTCTACCTCAGACCAAGACTTTTTATAAATAAGCATTCTTACAAAAAGAAAAATAAAAATTCACTAGATACGAATTTACAAGATGGAAAATAATTTAAAAACTTAACCTATAATATATTTTTATTCATTGTTCAAAGATTTTAATTAACCTTTAAATATTTAGCTTACTTTAGTGCATTAGTTGTGCTTCACTACATCCTGATTATATATGCTAGAACCAAAATGTAGCTTGAATAAGTTTTATTTCTTTTCAATCCTGATACTTAATTTTTGAATGTATTGTATGCTATATCTTCAATCTTTCGAGAATTATGATTTTATCTCTTATTTCCTTTTGTTTTAAGTTAACTGACAAACATTACGCATGAAAAACTAGAACAAATTTCGAAAATTTGGCCAAAACTATCACGTTTCATTTTACATCTTTTCCGAAAATGTTGAAAGACAGATAAACTCTCACTGTATCATCTTCGGAAATAATGAGACAATAAATATAGTTTCATACTACTATTAAAAAATTACACCTATTTCACACCTGCAATAAAATATTGTATTTTAATAAAATAATATTATTTTCAAATAATGATAAATTACTATTAAGAGTGTCAACGTATCGGTGCTTAAAAAATAAGGCGCAAATTTTTTTAATGGTTTGAATTCAACGCTCAACCAGCATAAAAAATACGCATTTAAATTCTATATCGAAAATATTCGAAATTTAGATTAGGTAAACACAACATCTTCGAAATTCATGGAATAGTACATAATCTGAACGGAATGCTTCAATTTAGGAAGAAAAACGTTATTTTAACACTCCAATTCACACCATACACTCATTTCACACTATTTTTATTAATAAAATATTATATATTAATAAAATAATAATATATATAAATATTAAATGAGAGTGAAAAATGAACAATAATCTTAAAATAATACCCCCCGTTTAGAAATGTCTCAGACATGAACTTTTTAATCATAACACATCAAATCAAAACTGCAGTACCGTGAATAACAAACCAGATTTACATACATGTACCGTGCTGGAAATTCAAATGTGAAAAAGATAGGTACAAGGTCAAATCTGATCCATAAAATTGAATGGATAAACATATGGAAAAATAAATAAATATGGTGCAGAAGGTTATTTTGAATGCAGCATTACAAATATCACTCTCACTTATTATGAGGCAAATTTTTATTTTAGTTCAATAAATTAAAATTATTAAACTATTAAATCATAAAGATATAAATTTTGACAATCTATTCCTAAATAAATTATTTAATCATTT
>Ga0123340_1003981_pt1 | contig 13942 bp, 8 predicted proteins | sample SirMexnodulemix_FD_89961 | JGI IMG/M metagenome (GOLD analysis project Ga0123340, IMG submission 89961) | Root nodule microbial communities of legume samples collected from Mexico - Siratro Mexico nodule mix | ecosystem: Host-associated > Plants > Roots > Nodule | place: Mexico: Nepantla... | reverse complement strand
TTGTTATATTTTATTCAATACTTATTTTTTATAGAGTAGAAGAGATGATGTATTGATTTTATTAATATAAGAGAGGTCTTTATTAGTATTTTTTTTAATATGTACAACTATGTTTCATCTAATTCTTTTTATTTTTATTTCTAATATTCATATTTTGTATATCTTTATCAACTTTTAAGAATTTTTATTGGTTCACATTTTAATATATATTCTGAATAAAATTCAATGATTTTTTTTAATATAACTCTTATAAGATGTTTGTATCCGGTCATCGATTGTGCAAGAGCAAGGAAAAGAGTAGAAATCTCAAATTTCCATAAATAAAATATTTATTTTTTGTAAAAATCGAGAAGCGGGTGAGTGAATTTTTTTTCTTCGCATCTAGCGAAGATTCACAGAAAGTGCACCACACAAATTAAATTTATTTTTAAATTTTTTATTTAATATTTTCATAATTTTTTTAAAATATTAGTAATTACATTAAATAAATAAATTAAATTTTATTTTTAATTTTAAGAATAAATTTATAATTTATTATATTAAAATATTACTATATCTATCACATCATTCACAAATTTTTACAAACTTTTCACTCAAATCTTAACATCTTTTCCTTAATACAAACAACTAAACTTTTCACACACTTTCATCTTAAATCATTTCAAACCCACTCCCTCAAATCCACTCTCTAATCCAAATACACCCTTAATAATTGAAGTTTATGGATGATATTAATTCTTTACATATCTTTTTCAGATCTTTTTATATCTCACAATAGAATATATCAAGCTATATAATCAAATCTCCCTAATTAAATGAACTAGTAAATGTACTATGATATCAAAAATAAAGGTGTAAAATATATTTTCAAATATTGCTTTATTTTGCAACTCAATTATTCAAAATCAAGCTAAAAAATATTTGAACTCTTTATGCATTATTGTTGTGACAATATGTGCATAAGCTTAGTTGAAAACGAGCCAGCAGTCTATTGTTCAGCATAAGCTTGTACAGTTCATTCAATTGGTGGCTCGTTTTCAAGTTGTAGACACTTTGTCAAAGTCTTTATTGAGCTCTTCTTTTCACTCATTCAAGCATACGTTTATGGTTGTATCTCATCCCACCATAAGCATACGTTTCTGATATATGTTTTCAGTTATAAGCCCCTTCAAGAATATGTATATATATATTGGGTACCGTTTTTCTGTTTGATATATAGTAATATGCATGTTTGATATATAGTAATAATATACCGTTTTCTTTTTCTTCTTTCCTGTCTCTTCCCTATTCTCTCCTCATCATTTACTTGATTCTCAAAACTCAATCTCTTCTCATTTTTCCTGTCATCTTTTAAATTCCCTTTATATTTCCAACGATTTGAATTCCTACTATTGAAATTGCTTCAACTATCGACGTTGGTTGGTTCGACGGACTTGTCTTGCAAAGGGATAAACGTGAAGAGTAAAGACAAACTGAGCACATTTACCAAGAGAAATCAAAGGAGTAAGTGGACCATGTCCGTTTTCACATCGATTCAAAAATGTCTATGTGCTCCTTGGACCAAGAACATTGAAAAAAAAATCATATACTTTTTATATATCATAAATTTGCTAACGAATAAAGTTTATTATTTATTTTTTTTAAAATTAAATAATTGAGTACCTTGGAAACTAAATTGATTCGATCAAATGTAACTTTCCGAAGAATAGAATCAACATACTAAAAATAAAGGCACTATTCGCCAAAGCTTCCCATTTGAAAATAATAGCTATACAGAGTTAATGACATTAGCCTTAAGATGTCGTTAATGTCATAGTCTATAAAATTTCATTGTACATTCCATTCTTTCTCAAACGACCACCACTAAAAGTTCTAGTGCTAGCACAATCCAGTGTATCTCGTGTGCCACCTTTTGTATCAATCCTGCACACATAGTTGAGACCTACAAGAAGATCAACTATAGCAGCCTCAGTTTTTGCTTGGTTTGCAAAGTAAAGAGTTTGAACAAGTAAAACATTTGCGTTAAAAACTGACTGCTCCTTCTCAAAATTTCTCACAGAATGCCAGCTTATCATGTTATGTGCCAGTGGAGCCAACCATTCCAATATCTGTGCAAGTAGCAGACTCCATTCAGCAGCAAGGTTTGCATCATGATGATTGGAGGAAGATTTACCTTTTGCATGGCTCTTAAGCTTAGCCCTTAGAGCAGTTCTTACAGTAGTTGGAAGCATACTGTACAGATCATCTCTTGTGGCAAGATCAACCAGCTGAGGTGATGTCACCATCCTCTCAATCAATACAATCATGTTTGCATAATGTAAGGAAAGAGCTGCATCACCAAGGGATTTGGAAGCAGCCTTTAACTTGTTCTTGACGGATAATTTAGAGTATATTCTAACTCTGTTGGAGAGAGATAACTCATTCACCATTTTCATTTTATCAATAGATTTCAAATGACAATCAGTCAACCTCATGGAGCCACCATTTGTCTGCATACAGCTCTGTATGACAGGAGAACTGTTTGCAGCAGACATACAACCTTTGAAGCCCACAATATGTCCTAACTGCTTGCTTTCTGAATACGTGTTTTTTCTGGAGAAAACAGGTTCTTGAAGAGCTTGCTGCTGTTTCTTCTTTCTTTTGCCCTTGCCTACTAAAAAGCCCGAGTTTGATACTGGCCTATCTCCAACAGGACCTGAATTGAATCCGTAGAGATTATTCTCTGAAGGATAAACAGATGAATGCATAACAGAAAAGGAATGACTTCGCAGAAGATTGTTAGCGTTCACATGCGGAGAATAATTATGTGGTTGTATAGTTGGTGGGTGTTTATTTGCAAAGACAAGTACGATCCTCTCCAGGATCGTAAATAGTGATCTTGCCAACAACCGGGCAATATAATCATAACTTCTATTCCATGGAGACATGTCTCTGAGATTTCTCACTTCCTGCCGCTGCAACATGACCTTCTTCTGAAACTCAAGCAATTTCACCCGATGCAATTCCGGATTTGCCTGCATTCTCCTGAAAGTCTGTTCAACCTCTGCCAGCACCTCAACCTCTTCGCAAAACTGTGTCATAGCAGAAATAAATTTTTCCATTTTCTTCACTTTCCTCTCCATCTTTTTCCCCCTATACTCCCACCCAGACCATTGAAAATAATTTTGAGCCGGGTTATGAACACAATGTTCAAAACGATGATAAACTGGATCAACGCATTTCTTACCCAACCTAGCTACAGAGCGTGCAAGAGATTGAAAGTTATCGAGTATTTCATTCAACGCAAGATCCATCAAGTAATCATCATTGTCAGACACCAGCATTTTGACTCCAACTGAATTCACCATCCCTTCCCTTAGACGCAATACCTCCCCATCACTCAAAGACTGCCATAAATTAACCACCTTCAACATCAACCCTGTAACTTCTAATGCCAAAATTCCCACCACTGCCTTGTTATCTGATGATGCACTCTTGCGAGAGACCGGCCAAAAAGAACTGAACCATGACCCGTTCACCGTTTCACCCCCCATCGACACTCAATTCCCCAATCCAATGAATTCACCTAATCAACAATCCTAAGGCACACTCAATCAGTATCCTGTACACCATCAAATCCACTGATTCAAATCAGAAAGCTAAAATTCACTGGGTCATGAACAAACCAGATATACCAAAGTCCAAGGCATGGATTAAGGCAGTAATAATTGCCTAACTAAGAAGAACAAAAACAAAAAGTAAAAAAAACCTAACCCCAATTGTCGTCTTGGTCATGAATAAGCCAAAACCACGAGGTCAACATAGACTCATTCAAACTCACCTGGGGGAATACATGAGCCTTCAAGGGCCCAAAACCCACTATTCAAAATTCAAAATTTTTGTCTGTTTTGTTGTCATTAGCAGCCACCTAGTAAGATGTGAAAGGAAACAGCATAGGGAGAGAAGAGAGAAGATGAACATACCGTGGAGTGACATTGAGCTGAAGGAGAAGAAATTGAAAAGTGTAGAAAGAGGGGAGACGAATAGAGGCATCCAAATATTGAGAAAGGTGAACGGTAACGGAAAAGTGAGTGATGTTGGAACAGGATAAAGAGGAGAAAGAGAAAGGGAAAGAGAAAGAGAATTCGGTCAAAACGAGGTGTGTGGGGTTTGGGTAGAACGTGGAAATTACGTTGACAGTTGAGGGAGTTGATTGGGTTTGGTAATTGCTCCTTCGTTTGAGTGTGTCTCACGCTCGATACGGATAAGCCACTCTTGCTGTTTTCTTTCTCAACTTCACGTTTAGATTTAGTTTGTTATGAATGATTTTTTTTAATAATCTTTGATTGATTGTGATTGTAATTTTTTTATACTAATAATGTATAAAAAAGTATTTCTATACATTAAAGCAATAAATGAAAAATAAATAAATTAATCTATACATTAACGAAGTTATCAAACACTTTTATCTTTCTTTGGCTATTTTTGTCACCGTCATTGTATTAGATTATAAATATTTTATTCATTTTTAGGGATTGTTTGCATTTATTATTGATCAATCATTATACATCTCCTATTAGATATCTCCTTTTTGTTTTTCTGTTCCTCAAAATAAATTGGGAATGGGTTTAAAGAAGCTTTTCAAGATAAATTATTTTGATTTAGAACGTGAAGAGATTCGTATAAGTAATATTAAAGTGTTAGATATATTAATTATATTTTAAGGGACAAATCTTTATCTACATGTCCAGGCTAAATGTAACTTTTGATGGTTTAAGAGGGAATCAAGACGGTGTTAGTATGTTATTAGTGTTTAATATAAAAGTATTACAGTTTCTTTTCCGTTTTACAACTATTATCACAAAAATAAAGTTTTTTTTTTATGTGTTTCTTTTGTTTATCTAACCTAAAATTTACTTTCCTAATAACTCATAAAATTTTGTCAAAAACATTTGTTTAAAATTTTACAAAATAGTTGTCATAAAAATTATTCTTATGATAAAATTAATAGCATTTTTAACGTAAAATTTTAAAATAAAATCATCCGTTCTTTTTTAATGTTTTTATGCTACATAAAAGATAAGATTTCATTTATTTTCTAATAGTAGATTTTTTTTTTCACATCTAAGCATTTCTTATAACCAAGTAATTTAATTTTAGGATGTGAAAGTAATAAAATATATTTTTGAAGATTTTGAGAATTGCTCTTATAAGAAATCATATTTTAACTTTAGTACAAATAATATAAAATCATATTTTGTCTTCAGGATAGAAGATGAAATTCTTAATCAAAGACGTTTTAACAAATCTCGATATATGTGTCTCAGATTAAATATAACTTTTATCATAAAATAATTTTAATTAAATTGTTCATAATAAGTTTAAATAATATATTATAAATTTTATGTATTTATTTATTTTAGATAATTCATAATTATTCATGCTATCACACATGACCGGTTGGCTCTAGCAACAACAATATCTCTTCGTGCTGATTCTCTGACTGCTCCAAGAACTACTCCTTAGCGTACCGAATGCTCTGAAATTCACCGTCCCCGGAGGAGGGTCCTGCAGGCACTTCGACGCTCAAGTCAATTTAGGGTTAGAATGTGCAGGAATACAGATCAGAGTTTAGAGATACCTCACTTGAGATGATTGAGCCTGTATTTATAAGTGTAATAATGGGCTTAATGGATTTCGGCCCATTCTCTTCTGCTATATGATTTCGTGGCAAACATTAATTACGGGATATTTAGTTACCATTTGTGTGTACCTGCAATATTCCTGTTTTCGGCACACCACACGTGCTCACCACAAGATGGTTATTTAGGGCTATTGACTCGATGGTGGGTCCCGACCGAGGACATATTCCAGTCGGCCCACAGTGGTTGGTCGGTCATATAGTACATAGGCCCCCAGTCCTTGAGGGCACGAAAGTGGCCGAAAAGGATTAAAGATGATCGGCCGATCAACCTTTCGTATTTGTCAGTGGGGCCGACCGAGAGCGATTGTAGGGCTGCATTCGCTCGTACTGTAGCTTCGCGCCTCTCGGGTTCCCTGCGTGAAGTGATGGGTACGTGGATCTGAACCGTTTGGGAGGGGATAAATCCGACGACGCAGGTGCGGCCACATCACCCCAAGTTTTGGCTATAAATAGCACTTGGATTCCGGCATTCACGGTCGTTTTCGTTTCTTAAGCCGAGTAGCTCCTCCAAGTCTTCGGTTGTCCATTGCCATCCTTTGAGGTAACCATGGCTTCCTACTCTTTGCATTCTTATTCCGTTTCTGGTTCTTCGAGTAGTCGGTCTCCCTCGAATGACTGTAGGAACGTAGCCGAGCAGGGGGTCGGTTGTATTGGAGAATTGCTGGGTAGTACCTCTAATGAGGGTAGCTCTTCTACTGGTAGAGATGAGGGGGGAAGGGTAGAGGAACCTGTGGTAGATAATAGGGGGTAGAGTCTTCGGCCTCTAGTAACAACGTGAAAGATGCTAATGAAGTTAGCCCTTTTAACGATGACTGGGTGGTTCAGGACGTCCGGACGGCGTATTCCAAATACCTCACCACTGCCGCTCTTAGGGACTTAGTCGATGTCCAGGACATTGTAGAGTCGTCCATCTCGGACCATGCCTTTTCTCTGCGTAGATGCCTGACTACCGACCGGGTATTTGACGATTGGGGCTCTTACCCTGCAGACTTCTTTTTCATGTATGCACGGGTGATGAAGGATTCTTGCCTTGTCATCCCGTTTGATGATTTTTGCACGGACGTCCTCCGTTACCTAAATGTCGCTCCCACCCAATTGCACCCTAACGACTGGGCGTACATTAGGGCATTTCAGTTTGTCTGGGCCGCCCTAGGCCTTACTCCTACTATTCCCTTATTCTTTACCCATTACCAGAGCCGGCCAGGAAAGAAGGTAGGTTTGCTGTCCCTTATTAGCCAGGGGCGCAACTGTCTGTTTAAGCCCTTCTCGTCCTCCTATAAACACTTTAAAGATACGTTCATTAAAATTACCTTTGGGAAGGTCGGGCGGGGATACATATTTAACAGGGAGGAGCCTAAGTTTCCCTTGTATTAGACAAGATCCCCTGCTCGTGTCACATTTTGGCCACGGTCGGGATTATCGGCGGAGGATAGCTCTGCACTTTCTGTGCTTGACTCCCTTCCGAGGGGTATTCCCGCCCGAGATATCCTCAACACCCATTGGTGTGAAGATCCGGCGAGCGCCGTATTTGGTACGTTTTATATTTCTGTTTGACCTGCATTTTAACGATTACTGACCACATGGTTTTCTTGTAGACATCCTTGCTTCCCGGACTCCCGTCATGAACAAGGTTTTTAAAGACTTGATGTACTCTGCCCCGGCCGGGAAGAGCAAGCCGCCGGCCAAGGACAAAGGGAAATCTGTTCCCCGAACACCTGCCCCTCAGAAGGCGGAACCTCTGGCTGTGGTGCCTCCTTCTCCTGCCGGCCAGCTTGGGCCATCAGAAAAGAGAAAATCCAGACGCGGCTCTGACCGATCATCCTCTCAACGGTCGCCCAAACGTCTCAAGGAGGGGGCCACTGATCAAGAGAAGGCCACCACTTGCAATTTTTTGAATAAAAAGATTATGGTGGCCGACCGCGTAGTCATCAGGTTGAATGACTACGAAAAGAATCAATTTGCTCCTGCCACCTGCAAAGAGCTTAGGGACGCTCTGCTGGAAGTAAATGTTCGGGTGTTTTTGCTGAGCCGAGTGGCGGGAGAGGAATTGATGAAGGATGACTCCTCGGCCGTGGAGAGTTTGAAGAATCAGCTGGCCGAAGCCTCCTCCTCCCTGAAAGGTGCCCAGGCGGACAACGAGCGAGCAAAAGGCGAAATTCTGAGCCTAAGGAAGCTGGTAGAAGACCTGGGGGGAGAACCGATCGCTGAAGGAACAATGCTGGTCGGTCGAGGAGAAGGTGAGGAGCCTAAGTTTCCCTTGTATTGGACAAGATCCCCTGCTCGTGTCACATTTTGGCCACGGTCGGGATTATCGGCGGAGGATAGCTCTAGCAACAACAATATCTTCTCGTGCTGATTCTCTGACTGCTCCAAGAACTGTTCCTTAGCATACCGAATGCTCTGAAATTCACCGTCCCGGGAGGAGGTCCTGCAGACACTCCAATACTCAAGTCAATTTAGGGTTAGAGTGTGCAGGAATAAAGATCAATTCATAACAATATAGAATAAGATTTTTTTCGTATGTACATGTTTTATATTTTTATCTGTTATTAATTATATTTTAAAATTGTGTATTTCGAACTCTTTAATTATTCTTAGAAAACAAAAGTAAACATAAATTAAATGCAAACTATTAATTTATTTTCTACTGGTTCACGATCCAATTGTGCTTTTTTTTTTCTCTTTCACACAAATATGTAATTTATATTTCTTCTCGATATTATTGTATTTAATATTCTGAATTTGATTTAGTGTTTTCAATTTCAAATCCACATGTGAAAAATACAAGTTATGTAATGCTTTGATTTAATGTTTATAGTTTCATATTCACATTTTATATGTACAAAAAAAAAAGTACTTAGAGAAACTTCAACTTAGATCATGTTTAATTTGATCCATTATCAAACTAAACATATATTTAGCATTTAACTTAATTTGATTTGAAATAAGAAATGTACACTTGTGGGGCCAGGTTTGAGTTGGAGCTTGCATGCTTTTTCCTGGTTTCTTTAACTTCTCCGTCGTCTCACTCTGTCAGCCATAGCTGGTTTCTTCGATAGGTGCCTGTAACTTAACACACTTTTGAATGGATCTCAACAAAAAATCTTGTACTTTACCAAGGCATTCGATTCAAATAATATTTGGTCAACATATTGTAAAAGGGTACAATGCTTTGGAACAACCCTGCTGTATTATTTACTCTGTGATTCAATTTTAGTTTACTCCGAATATTAACTAACAATATTTGTATGAACCAGACACAGTGAAACAACGATGTATGTTGAGAAATACTAGGAAACAAGACCACGTTGACAATAAGATTTCCAACACATACTGACAAAAATTACAAGAAATTGACACTTTCGAAGATAGTTCCAGTTCTACAGCCAAACCAAACAAGTTGATAGGTTAAGGAAAATTGTATTCGGAAAATCAGTTCAAATTTTCAAATATTAATAAAGTGTTAAGTGAATATTGACGGAATGTACTTTTACTGTTAAAAAAAATTCATATTGTTATAAGATGAAAAAGTGAACAAATTAAAAATTTATTTAAAAATAAAAGTTACGAATTTTTAGGGTATAAAAGGATCATGTGAATAGAAACACCCCATCTAAAAAGATGGATTACCATCCTATTTGATAATGAAAAGAGTTTTATCAAATTTATTAAGAAAATCTTTTAAAATGTTTGAGACAACAAGAGTATTGAACCACGTAATTTGTTTCAATCTTTTCCATTTCCTTTGTTATATTGTTTTGTTTGTACATAATAATACCTTTGATGTTTTTAAAGCAATATACCATTTTCGTTATAATTTTTTTTTTAGCTATACTAATAATATTTACACTATAAAAATTCTTAATTTTAGTCGAATTTATTAATTGAGGCTACAATAACCTCCACTAAAACATATATGTACTTAAAAGTTTTTCAAACCTTCTACAAGTGTCAAATTTTTTTTAATAAACCATAGGTAAGTGTCAATAGCTTTTAATAAACCGCAATAATTGGCGTGAGGATTTTGTTTCGCGCTTTAGAGATAGATTTCCCGCTCTCATGTGATCTTTATATTTCTGTTTATATCCAATTTAGTACATTTTCTTGTTGTTCTATTTAATTTTTTAAAATTAATTTTCACTTTTGCTATTTCTCATGCTCAAAAATTAATTTTCGTTGTTTAATTAACTTTCAACTTGAGGAAGTTAGTTTAATTAAAATCTGAGTCTTCAAAAATTTTGGAAGAAATTATAATCAATAAGTAAATTAGTATACAATTTGATTAAAATTGAAATTTGACAATAATCTTAATTTTGTGAATTTAGACACCAGCATTTATTCCTAACTCAACTCGATCTAGCGAAAACTCTAGAAGACTCATGGTAACTCGAATTAATAATCCCACGAAGAAAATCCAAATTAAATAGTTAATCTTTGACTCTAAAGACATGAAATTCAAAGAAGCTAAAAATAGTCTCCATATGTATTGAATTTTATGGCATATTATGAATACAGAACTGTAATTCTTATAGAAGAAAAGTACTAACAATAAATTTAAATGGACAAAACTTAAAAAAGTTAAAAGAGTATCCAATAAATCTATTTAAAATGTGGAGATATAACCTTACGCAGCTTATAATATTCACACGTGTTAACCCGAAGGTGCACCACGTGACAGAGAGTTCTAGCAGAGCCGCGAGTGCTCCATAGCTCGAACATATCCTACTTCCAGCACTTTCCAGTCACCAAATGTTCCCAACACAAAAGCTCTTATATAAAACCATTTCAGGCATAGCGTGAAACAACATCACTGAAGAAGCAGAAATCAAAATCAAAGATGAAGCCAATTGACGATAAACAAGAGAAGGTGACGATCAGAGCGGTGGGCCGCGACGAGGAAGGAAGAAAGACGGTGGAGAAGAGAGAGGTCGCCACTCACAACATCGACACCCTCAAGTACGTCGAGAAGAAGCTCATCAACAAGGGTATCCAGCGCCAGGACCGCCACCCTTCCGACGGCATCGGCATCGGACGGCCGCCTCCAAAGTCCGGACACGGCGGCAAGTTCACTTGGGAGGGCCCCGCTGACATGGCGGAGAACGAGCTGATGGCGGCGCCCGCGGCCATCGACGAGGGGGACCCCAACTACGAGGACGGCGAAGAGAAGGGAGAGGAGGTGGCGGAGTTGGTGGTTGGGGAGGTTGAAGTGGCGAAGGTTGGTGAGGAACGCGACGGGGTTGCTAGGGTTGACATTGATCCTCGCCTGAAAGTTAACTAACTAATTAACCATCATGTTATTTGGTTTGCTAATGCAAGTTGGTTTTCATGTTTTCCTTTTACGTAATCTAAATTTGTAATGATAAATCAAAGTAGTGAATTGTGTTGAACTTGTTTTTCCTTCCAAAAATAAATTTCTTTTTAGCTCCATTCATTATCATTCACGTATTAAAGAGATTGATTATCTTGATTGGATTTTGTTTAACTTCTATATTTTTTATAAAGCAAAATCATCTAATCAAATATTACTTTTTCCTAAATATTAATTTTGACCGATAAGCGCATATGATAATTCTTTAATTTTAAGACTAGGATATTGTAAGAAAAAGTAGTATTAAATAAAATAGAAGTTGGTAATTCTTTTATATTTTGAAAGAAAATTATAAAGTACAAAGTACAAAGTATGATTTTTTTTAACAAAAGGAAAAAGATAGAACATTATAACCCGAAGAGCTATGGTTCAAGAGTGTATCGAATAGCCTTTTCCTTTGTGATGACTCACTATGTGATAAATTTGGGGAAAAAAAAAGTACTCCTATTAGTATTCTGAAAATCTTGGTAATAGAAGGAAAGAAACAAAAAATACTTGCATTGAATTATTAGAATTATATGTTCAACAATCTCAGAATTCATATCCAAGATACTCGTCAAATTTTAGTCCAACTATTAACGTAATTTTTGTGTTAACAATAAATATGTAAAACAAATATTTTATGCTTTTTTTTAAAACTATGTAGGCTTTTTCTCATAAATGATTAAAAGTTATTAGTATTTTCAATGTAATTAATCATGGTATAATGTTTATAATATAAGCATTAATTGTTCATAAAAAAATTTAATATAAGCTTTATATCATTAAAAATAATTAAAAGGTCACATAGGTAAGATTTTAAGTTTCTTTATATATTTTTTATTAATATTTTGTTCTACGTCACAATTGCCATGTCATGACAGTTGTAAGGTTTAACAGGAAAATTGATCTGGCAGAAATTTAAATGTAGTAACATAAACAAAGGTTCAGGAAATTCACAGTAGAAGCCACGTGAATTTAAAAATTCGAGTAGATAGGACAAAAATTCCATTGTTGCAGCAACTTCAATATATAAATATAAGTAAGTTTTTGTTTCTTAAATACTCGAGAAAATAATGTAAAACAACGGTAACAGATCAAATTGCAAGTAAAATTAACAGTATTCTTCATTATAGGGAAACGAAGCATCTTCAACATGAGCATATAAAGTCTTGAGCAAACCTTAACACATAATATTGCCGCAAAATGCGGTTATTTAATATTATAAAAGCAAGAAAGAACACAAAAAGATGAAGTACTGGATTCCTTCATTCCTTAACTATCTTTGATGCCCTCTTTGCGAGAATAGATTCTTTGACACGGGAGTAAAATTTCCAGTCAGAATGAGCAGCAGTAACAGCAGGTTGACCAAAAGGATGTTCCTTCACGTAAGAAGGAACATCACGAGCATCAGCAACACCTTTCAGATACAGGCACAGTTCACCTCTTGGATCTACAATTACAATAAAACAAATTACAAAACGGAGATATCATCTATTTAGAAATTCAATGTATATTCTCACCTAGTGCTCTATCAGCAACATCGTTGACATCATATGATTCAGGGAAAATGGCTGAATTATCCTGTATTTATGAATAAATATTAAACTTGTCAATCATGAATTCAAAAGCTTAAGAAAATGGTTTCTTTCTACTTACGGGGTTGAGAAAACCCTTGTAGGGTTTGTCATCAATCAGCAGAGTATTAGACGCAGAAAAAGGACCTCCTTTCTTGATATTTTCCCATATTTTATTCAACTCCTTGAAAAAAAGGGGCTTCGAAGCTTTTTCTATGGACTTGAATCCAGAATCAGTACATTGACGTTGATCCTAAACAAGTTCACGAACCACTTATCAGAAAAAAGACACTAAAGAAACGTTACCCTAGTTAATTATACAAGAAATATTTGCTCACCCAAACAAATGAGATTTTCTTTCTTAAAGGTCCAATGGCATACTCTAAAACAGCATCTATGTTATGCCTGTTCTCATGGGAAAACATTGTACAATTAAAACATGAACATGAAATAGGATTGAAGGAAAAGAAAATCTAAGGAAACACTTACTCCATTGCAGAAGACCAAATACCAACTTCAAATCTTTCGAAGCAGAACTCCATAAACTCCACACTGAAAGGTCTCTTGAAAACTACAAGATTATAAGTATAATAATCATGTTTAGATTGTTCGCTAAAAATGATATAAACAAACAACTTCCACGTTTAAATTAACTAGTGTTGTGGATAATATTGCATAGGTTTGAACTCGTGTATTTACATACCAAGATAGCCTCTATAGCGGCCATCAGCGGAACGACGAATTCCACTTTTTTCAGATCGATGAATCCTATGAAACAGTAACCCATTAAGGTTCATAACAAGCAACTTCTTCCCGGGTCCAAGATTCAGTTTCTCCAAAGGGAGATCCAATTCTGTTGCACAATCTTGTGTTTCATCTTCATCTTCAGACTCAATAATCTTCTTGTTCTTTCCTACCATTATCCCAGGGAAGAACTTGAAGTGTTTAAACTTGGTGATACAAACCGATGCACTCACTGTACTTGATTTATAGTGGTGGAAACATAGCTTTTCGTATTCCAATATTCATCAATTAAATGATGAACGTTAAACTCATTCAATTCTATCTACCTTTTTGATTTAGGAAATCTCAAACGTTACCCTTATCTTTGCTGAGTCACTGCATTGGAAATCTTAAAACTACTCTTACTGGAATATGAAATTCATAGTTTCTCTGTATCAACTTATAGTAGATTAAGCATGTAAGTTTTACTTGGTGAATTACAACAGACTCTTTAATCATTATTGAAACTGTTTCTCTAGTGCGCAGTACACTTTACTCATTATCAAAAGGTTTTTTTTTTTTTTTTTTAACCTTAGATTTTATATATTTAAT
>Ga0123340_1003980_pt1 | contig 13943 bp, 8 predicted proteins | sample SirMexnodulemix_FD_89961 | JGI IMG/M metagenome (GOLD analysis project Ga0123340, IMG submission 89961) | Root nodule microbial communities of legume samples collected from Mexico - Siratro Mexico nodule mix | ecosystem: Host-associated > Plants > Roots > Nodule | place: Mexico: Nepantla... | reverse complement strand
GTGGAAGCTTTCGTCTGGAAAAGCTTGATATGTCGCTTTGGAATCCCTCACACAATTGTCACAGACAATGGGCGACAATTCACAGACCGAGCACTTCTCGCCTTTTATGAAGGTTTGGGAATCCGTCATGTGACAAGTTCGGTGGAACACCTCCAAACCAACGGCCAAGCTGAGGCAGCAAACAAAGTCATTTTGAATGAACTAAAGAAGAGGTTGGGGATTGCCAAAGGAAGATGGACAAAAGAATTACTGGAGGTGCTATGGGCTTATCGTTACACCCCACAGACAAGTACTCAGGAAACTCCTTACAGCATGGTATACGGAACTGATGCAATGATCCCGGTGGAAGTGGGAGAGCCAACATTGCGAAGGCAGCTAGTAGACATGAACCATAATAACGAAAGTTTAGCCGTAAACTTGGACATTATCTGTGAATTGAGGGACCAAGCCAGAATCTGGGATGAGGCAAGTAAACTCAGGGCTGCACGAAGGTACAATACGAAAGTCAAACCGAGAAGTTTCCAGGAAAGTGATTTGGTCTGACGCATGCATAGCGAAGCACGGAAGAACGATGGAAAGTTTTCGTCCAACTGGGAGGGACCTTTTCGGGTTGCAGCATCACTCGGGAAAGGCGCGTATCGATTAGAGCACTTATCCGGACAAGGCATTCCGAGAACTTGGAATGCAACACATTTAAATTTTTATTTTAGTTAACATGTAAGGAGGGGTACTCTTTCCTTAGCTAGGTGTTTTATCCCTAAGGAGGGTTTTCACTAACAAGGTTTTAACGAGGCCCAAACAACATCTCGCATCAATGAAATCTTTTTGGCAAAAGTTGGAACACATTCTACTCGGGGGCGAGTCACTCTGTGGTGATCCCCAATACCAATTATGCTAAATACCCACTAATCCCCTCTAGGGGCAGCAACAATTCACTCCAATGTGATCCAAGCGAGGTATATTTGGAAGCCGCTTTCACTCCATGGTGAAACCTTCCTACAAGAGACACTGTGCTCCATAGTGAAGCTCCTATTTCCTACCTTGAGCTATACATAACCAAGAAATTCGACCGAAATATAGTCAGTAACACAACCAAAAACTAACTGTTTAAAAATAACATAATAACTGGAAAACCGAATAAAACGCCTTGTCATTAAAGATATTGGGAATCATTACAAAAGGTCCGATCAGATCAAGACCATAGGATCAACATCAAAAAAGCGGTTGCCTATGGCAACTATACAAAAAGTCTATTAAAAAAGAAAAAGAAATATTTTTATGCAGTCAATCTTCCTTATCGGCAACGTCAGCATTTCCTCCCCCTCAGGCGGAACAGCCTCGTCCTTATCAGCAGCAGGTGTCAGATTCTGAGCAGAAGTGGGTATATCCTTAATAGGAATCAGGCGGCCGTCGAACACATCCTTATCCGGATCAAGATCGTTCTGTTCAAGGATGCCGTAAAGAAATATAGTTTGACGGACCGCCTGTCCGAAGGCTTCTTTATGAAGATCAATCACATAATCCTTCAAATCGTTAAGCTCAATTCCCACTTGAGCTTTCTCAGACACTGCTTCGTCATGCGCAAGGGTGGCTTCTGAAAGAGACTGCTCGAGCTCCCGGACATCCTCCAGAAGCTTTTCATTTGTCTTCTTCACGCCCTCCGAGTAAGCCCTTAGAGCATCCCTCTCATACTCCGCCTTCCTAAGCCTCAGCTCCGCTGTCTTTAAAGACTCGCCCAGGGCGGCATTGACATCACGAGCCTCTTTTAAAGTTGTCGTGGCCGACAACTCTTCCTTAACCTTGGCAAGTTCGGCCACACCACCTTTCAGCACATGGGCACGAATCACTTTGGTAAGAGCTAAGGACCGACTATGCATCTCAAGACATGTGTTGACCAGTTCGATAGTAGAACAGCCAGTGAAGGTCTTCTTCTCAGCAGATGAAAGGACCACACTGGTGCCCTTGGCAAAAGACATGTCGGGGGCGAAGAGGGGACCTATTAAACCCCTATCAGATTCATCTGGATCCTTACTCGTGTCCGGGACACTTAGTCGAGATCTCTTTGGAGAAGGCTGAGAAGAAGAAGCTTTCTTATCTTTGCTTTTCGGTTTCTCTTTCTTCTCTTTCCGTTTTCTCTTCTCGCTATCAGGAGGAGGGGGAGCTTGATGGGGAAAGGGTGTGGCGTCAGGAGCAGGACCCTCGCCGACAACTCTCTGTTCGGCAGCGCGATCCTCTTTGATTTTTTGCAGTTTTCCGAGATAAGAGGGTCCCCTTTAAGCCATTATACCTGTCAGGAAGAATGAAAATTCAGCAAGGTTAAAAACCGATACCATATCGTCGCAAAAAAAACGAACATACCAGACAAATCCACCCAGCTGTGTGGGGAAAGATAAAGCTTAAGAATGGATCGGACATTGAGCTTCCGAGGGAGTTGGTCCATAATGTCAAACATCTTCTTGTCGTCCTCGATCGTGGGAGACCTCGGCCAAGACAGATAGTGGACTGGATCCCGGGTCCAATACAACGGAAACTTAGCATTATCCCCATTGAAAAAATGATGCCTGCTGGCGGGGGTTATGATGATTTCGAAAAAAGAATCCTTAAAATATTTGTAAGAAGAAAAAAAGGGAGTAAAAAGAACATTATGAGATTGACTGATCAGAGAAACCCATTTCACAGGAGAAGAAGGGCGAGTACTGTAGAAGGACAGAAAAACATGAGGGGAAAGGCGAAGGCGGAACATCTCAGCCAAAAGCCGAAATGCCTGAAGGGACGCCCAAGAATTAGGATGCAATTGCGTGGGCGCCACATTCAACGCACGTAATACGCCCATAGTAAATTCATCAAAAGGGAGGCGAACAATGGAATCTGTAAACATGCAAGGGTAGATATAAAAGAAGTCGTGATCATGACCTTCACGCCCATGACACACGTTGTCCACAGGCGAACAACGTTCAGCAAAGAGCTCGGGGCTCGTTTTCCCTGTAGTGAACATGGGAATTGCTGCGGCATAGGAATTTACCATAGAAGACCATCTATACCTAGAAAACCGACAGGTGACCAGGGGTACTTGCCCACTCATACCCATTTTGATGAGGCATGTTGTTCTCGGCTAGCTCAGACGGAAGCATGCCAACAACATTAGGCTGCTCAAAAGCTCCATCATGATTGTTACCGGATACTTCCTCGGATAAAATGGGCGAGCCCTCAGAAACCCTAGACTCGGCCATGGCACTTGATGAGACACTTCCAGTGGATTCAGAAAAGCCAGACAAGGAGGACATTTTTACCTTGGAAAACGACGTGTTGCACTTAGCCACTATACTACAAGAGTTGCCGGATATCAAAGAAGTTTTGGAACGCGTAGGAAAAATGTAACCCCAAGGTACTTATTTATAGACGAGACACACTGTTCAAGAAATCTGAACAGTACACGATCAAATTCCCATTGCAGGATCAAACAAGGGGAATAGTCATCTAAGGATGCCATGTCAGCATCATGTGAGAAGAACAATTAAGATGAACAAACTATTGAGTTCCCTCACTTCGCCAGTAGGCAAGCAGCAGAAAAAACGAATAAAGTAAGCATTGAACTATTCGTCCAAATTAGACGAAAGGTCTCCGCCTGATACGAAAGACTTCACTTTCCAATTCTTTTCACTCAAGTCTGGGGGGCAAGTGTACTACCCGCCCAAAGTAAGCATACTATCCACCTAGGGTATGTATACTGTCTGCCCAGAGAACTGAGAACTCCTATGTACACGAGGAAAAATGATATTCCAAATATACACGCAACCCCTGACACAAAAGCTGCAAAAGCTGACAAGACGTAAGAAATAAGTAAACTCTAAAAACCCTATAAATACGTGAGCAGTAAGGACCAGAGGTAAGAAAGTTTTAAGATAAGCAAATTTAACTCCGATAACTGGGCACTTACTTGAGCGTCGGAGTGTCATCGCAGGTACAACCCCCCGCTTCGGACAAGGTGATCGAGTTATCCGTCCAGAGGGAGAGCCATTCGGACTTGATTGGCGTTGAGGCCGGACTAGATAGGAGAGATCCAAACAAGAAGCTGTCGGACTATTGTGGTCCCTAAATTCGTGTAAGAACAGTTTCTAAAGGTTAACTTTACGTAGTGTTATTTAAGTTGGTACTCTAATTCATCACTAATTTTTAAATTAGTTTTTGATTAAAGTATTTTAGTGTTAGTCAAGCATGCTCTAATACATTTTTATTTTAAAATTTTTTAATTTAATGTGGACTAAGCCTAGACTAAATAAAATTTATGTTTAGTATTAATTTAATTTGTATCGGTGTGACCGACACTAATAACAATGATTTAAAAAAAAAATCTTGTACAACGCCTTTGTTTTTAATAAAAGTAAAATAGTAAAAGAAAAAAAATGCAATAGATGAAGGAGATAAGTGTAGATAAAGAATATGAGTATGGATGAAGCAAATGAATGTGAATGAAGAAAATGAGTGTGGATGAAAAACGATGAGTGTAAAGAGATTTGTGTAGAAAAGTGAGAGAGGAAAAATACTTTACCGTTTTTATTTGTTGTCATGATCATGTGCAAATTCATAACAAATAAATTAATATTGGCTTAATCGACGCTAACTTAAATAAATATTAAAAATATATTATGTTAATATTTATTTGATCAACATTAAATAAATAATGAAATATATAAAATTAGTGTCAATCTCGGCAACATTAATTTAAACTAAAAATAAACAAGATTAGTGTCAACTAGACTATACTAATCATATTTATTTTTAATATTTATTTCAGTTGGCATCAGTTTAGAATCATCTAATTTCACGCTAATAATGTTCAGCATTATGTGGACTTCATATGTCTCAACTAAGTAAACACTAATTATATACTAGCACAAATAATTTTATTTATTAAAAATTTAGTTTCAACGTGACATTGACTTAGTTGACTTTATTCTTGTATTTAGTATTGGTTTATCTGGCGTATATGTTTTACATAATATAAAATTAAATTCAAAAATAATTTCGTTCTTTGTATGCTTTTAAAAAAGTTAACCTTTTGTGTCAGGTTAGAGTCAGTTTTGATGACTCTAATAGCGTCACATTTTGGTTGACGTTATTATTTAAAAGTTAGTGTTGCAACAAAGAGTTACTTCTCCTTTTTAGTAATATTGTTAGACAATCTGAGTGGTTTGTCCTTGATATTGTGTCTACTCTTACATACTTAAAACTTGCATTCTCTTTATTTTATCACTCACTTAAAACTCCTTCTTCCACTTTCATTGATCTTAAACTTTCTATTAATATTGTTGTTGTCTATGTATTTTATGAAGCCAACTCAGGTCAAAAACAAAGGAGACTTGAAGATGTTTTAGCTTTAGTGTGTGTGTGTGTATGTGTATTGTCTAAATCATGTGCATACATCATATGTCATTGGAATGAGCTCTAAATATCCTCTAATATTTTCAAAATATAAAATTAGAAGTGGGATAAATTTGTTTAAGTCAAAATGTTTCAATAAAACTTTAAACGAATTATTTTTCAAAACAATAAGCTAAAAGAATCCTATCACCAGGAAATCAATCGATTTAAATCTGTTTTCAATCGATTGATTTTATAACACTATAACAAACTTTCAAAACAATTTTAGAGACTTATATAATAGCTTTCAAAAATATTTTTTCAAGAAGAGAACATCACTGAGACATGTAAGTGAACATTGAGAACAAAAACAGTAAGCAATAGAGTGATTTATAAAGTATTTTTTATTCAAGAAGAACCAAGAAAGTGATTCTTGGAGCACATTCTTGGATAGTGATTGTATTGCACTGGTTTATAGTAGTTTAGCATTCAGAAAAGTCACTGCAATTCATTTTCCTCTATTGGTTTTATGTTAATGTAATTGTAGTGCTGTATAGTTTTCAATTTTCATTAATTGAAGGTATTTTGGGACTACAATTGTATAGAGTTTACTCTTGTAGGGGTGCAATCGGGTTTTGCACTATGTTAGTGTGATATTGCATTGGTGTAATAGGGTTCTGCACTGTGATTATGAGATCTTGCAGGGTGCAAAATTGTTGCTTTGTTATACTGTGTGAACAATAGTGTTCTTTAGTGAAATTCTTTTACTTATTGACAAGGAGATTGAATGTAATTTTTGAAAAAAAGTGCATCAAGATAAATATGGGTGTTCTTGCTCTTTCTTTATCTTAATCTTGTTTGAGGAGTTGATTCTGCATAATTTTTACAATTAATTATTTTTAGAATTCAATTGATTGCTTCTCAGTTCTTTTCTTATTATTATTGTTAATCAAATATGTTTTGGATTGAATATGTTAATTTTGTGATTTAACAAATTGTTTTCCTGTACTACTGATTGTTTGGCTGATTTATTTTCTTGTAATCATCTTGCAAGAATATGAGAAATTTCAATTCATTATCTTTTTAGATTGCATTCTATAGTTGATTAATTGATTCTGAAATTCAATTGATTATAATTTTTAAACAACAATTATAAGATTTCAAATTATCTGTTTTTCAATTTTAGTTGTAGTTGGAAGTGGATTTTTCACAAGGTAAATTCAATGCATTGAATTAAATTGATTATTTTTTTTAGCATTGTACTAATTGTTATTTTAATTTATTGTTTTTGGTTTTTTAATTGGTTGATTTTCTCTTGTGTTGTTAATGATTGTATAATAATCTGTCTCAATTGAGAAAATTCCTTTTTCCTTTATTTTTTTTATTATTTAATGAAAGTTTTTAAAAGTTTAATTCACTCCTATCTTAAATTTAATCTAAAATTCTTTTTAATTTCAAAATAATGATTTTAATGAAAATATCATCATATAAAACTGCTTATAAGTGTTTTTATATTTTTAGGTAATAAAGTTTAAATATTACGATCTTTTATTATCTCCCACGATCTTTGAGTTCTGAAGTAAATCTTCATCTTTCCGCAAATGAAAGTTTTCACGAAAAAATATGAGATGAAGATAAAGAATTATTGGAAATCCAATTTTTGTGTGGTATTATTCTCTTGTACTTTTTGCTTTTTCTTTATATTTCTAAAAAAAATGATAGCATATTAACGTGTTAACGATAAAGAATATTATAAATGCAGAATGAATTTCGATAAAAAAAGATATAATATATTATTAAAAGTTAATATTTTACCATCACAACAAACTCACGCAATACAAAATGAACCCTAAAAACTTTTTTTTTCAAACCTACAAAAAGAATCAATTTTGTAAACTTAGATACGGACACCAGTCCTTTGACACCCATAAAAGTGATATACATTTCTTTTAAACTTAAATAATTATTATTTATTATAATCTAATATTTTATTGTAAAATGAGTTGTAACATGAATAATGGTGTAAAAAAGATATTTTTTTTTCTTATATAAAGTGTTCATATTTACACAACTAATATTAAACTAGTAATCTCCATATGTTATTAGAAATTATTTATTTTAATTTGGAAAGATCATAAAATAATAATAAATACATTAGAAGGTAATCCATCAAACATCAAAAAGAAAAAAATTCTCAAATTTTAAGCGTTAATGTTCTGAATATTTAATTCCACAAGTAAAGCTCCTTTAAAATTTAAATCTGCAAATAATTACTTAGACAGTTTATATCTGCAAATAAAATCTTGCGAAAGAAAATCATAAATAATTCCAGCTGAGTAATGAACCTACAAATAAAAACATTTTTTTGTGAACCGACATTTTTATTTGTTAGTTTTGTGTGAAGAGAACCTCACTTTCTCATCATGACTCTATATTCGATTTCTTTCCCTTCATTTTTTTTCTCAATTCAAAAAATAAAATAGTGAAAGTTATCTAAAACACCAAGAATATGCACCAAAAATATTCCCATCTAAACCTCTCATCCAAATAAAACACACACACTAAGACAACAATAGAGATAAATTCAAATTCAAAGCATATATATAGGTGAGATGTCATAATAAGTGGTTGATAAACACCTCAAAAAAAAATAATAATAACTCCTGAACATGCCACGGCCAAACTTTTAAATTTCAACTCACCAAAATTAAACTATATGTTATAGCATAGAAAGCGATTGAAACAGTGTCCAAATACTCCTTCAAACATTAATCACTTTTATGGTCCTACTAAATTGTGCCAATTCAAGAACCTTTGCTTCTAATATCAACCACTGAGGATGTTAAGTCTCTTCCATGGCATAATAATAGAGGATGTTAAGTCTCTTCCATGGCATAATAATAAATCTTATGTTTCTTAAAAAAAAAATTAGATGAATTGATTCTCAACAACTTGTTAAGATAAGAACAGACTTTACTTTTAAAAAGGCTTCCAGAATTTTGTTCTACAGAATCATATCATATTTCCAGGAGTTTTGGGTTACATTTGAATATTTTTATAAATATTTTTAAAATTTTAAATAAATAAAATAAAATTTATAAGTAAGTTTCTATATTTTCGTAGGAATACAACTCTTTTACTTAAGACGAGATAATATATGCTTCGTGAAAATAAAAACAGTAAAGAAATGATTCTCAATAACCTTCGAATATGAAAATACTTTCGTATTCTTATTGAAAAAAAAATATCACAAACATCATTCAAAATATTATTAACATTAGAAAATGAACTCGGGTTCTTAAAACAACTTACCAACAGCAATTGCTTCGATAAAAAAAATGAAATGTTTGTTTTGGATTAAGGTTAACTCTGTTGTTTGAGTTATTATGGATGTAATTATTTTTTTACTGATAAAGAAAATCTTTATTTTGGTGCATAAAGAAAAGACTACAGAGAAAGTGCAAATGCAAACACAAAGACAGTGAAATAAACCAACCAACCACTTCAAAAGGGGCCCACACCCCACCATTTTGCTTATTGATGCAATTAGATTGAGAATATTTAGTGAGTTGAATAAGTTGGGAAGCAAAATCCAAAGCAATTTCCTCCAACTCATTATTTATATACTGTTGACCTGCATTATCTGTTATAAACTAAAATGATCCAACTCCTGTATCACCAAGTGCTTGCTATGATATGACTTTGGAGTATTTCTCATTTTTTTCTATAGTCAAAATCAATTCACAATAAGTGTTTTCTGGTAAAATTTAATGAGAATGTCAAAATAATATTACATACCAAATATTAATTTACCATAACTAATTTTTCTGATATATTAAAGAAGTACCATAAGCATGAATATCTTAACTTTTAGACAGTAGATATATAGTAACACTCCAGAAGTACACAAAAAGGCCTTGTCTTCTACTTTGTTGCTTTCTTATGTGGAAGGACTCATCTTGTTGTTTTGCCAGAAATCATTGCATTATTTTTTTAAGGACATACTTCACACGTATAAAATGGTGCAAGGAAGAGAAAGCTAGCTAACTATTCAGAAGATGGGAAACTGGAAGGGTTGGAGGTACTTCAAGAGGGTGTCTATCTACCCAATTAGAAGTATCCTTCTTAAAGTGACTTCAAAGTTCATGTTCAAATCTAAAGGTAAAGCTACTTTGAAGTTGAGATGCTATGATTCACTTGTAATTCTGGATGACATAGTTAACTTTCCTTTGATACTTCTTTGTTTATGGAGTTGAATACAGGGCATAGAAATGGACTTCTGAGTCTTTACAAAGACATGGAGTCTTGTGGAGAATATTCAGATATCCAAGTTATGTGGAAAATGATTGAGTCTTCCTCTCCTCAAAATACATTTCACAAGAAAAGAACCAATATTTCTTCATATTGGATGATCTGTTTTAGGCCAACTTGAAATATTGTTGAGTGGTTGTTTACATGGTCATGATTTTTTCTTGATGGGTGAGTGCAGCAAAGGTTTGATTAAAGTATCATATGAGAAAGTGGAATCAAAATTTTCAAGTTCCATTCCCTCAGCGTCTACTCCTTCCTTCACACATTAATTTTGTTTCCAAGGGAAGTAAAAGGGAATGATCAGACTTTAATTATTCAGTATCAGCTGAGTTTTAGTCTATATTTTGGATCTACATTTCAGAGGTAGGTTTGCATTTGTAAATACAAGCTCGAATCATCTATATTTTGCAAAGTATAGTTTTAAAGCAACCAATGATTCTTTTGAAACTTAGTATGTGAATTGCTAAACAGGAAACCAAAACATATCACCAAATTTGGCAAGACAAATATAGTTCAACAATACAGCTGAACAGAAACCAAAAATAGCCCAAAGAATTACCATCCAAAAAAGAAGCAGAAATCACATAAACCAGCGTGATATATCCAGTTAATATAGGTGTTGCCGGTGCAGCTCTTACAATTTACCAATATCCAAATTGCCAATTTCCATTTGTGCATCATTTTCTTATGAAAATCTTACACAGATTTGTGTTTATTTTAAACCTAATAACATCTTTTCAAGTAAATTAATGTATAGGTATCAGTAAGAAGAGCAATGTTTTTGATACTTGTACTTGACATGTGGCCTTCAATTGAAGAATTCTGTGTTTGGACTCAAGTTGAATTCCAAATTAAGTTTAACTTTCAAGTTAGTTTGTGGCAAGTATTCCAACTAAAATTTTTTCCTGTGACAACCTTCCTCAATTTAGAGAGGATATTATACTCGTATCCCTACACTTTTGATGTTTCAAAAACATTCTAAACTTTTAATGACATTCCTTTCTTAAATACATTAAGCGTATGCTTTAGGTATATGACATATTAAACAAACGTCTATTTCGATCTAGTATTCCTCATTATCAAGATTATGAAATTTTTAATACCATCAAGTCGAAGTAACCATTGACAGTTTTAATAGAGAGGGACAATTGAAAAGCAGATACCAAATGTTATTGCATAATATGCTCGCAGTCTTTACACATGATACTTGCTACCACAACAACACTACAAGTTCTTACACCTCAGTACATAGGAAAAACATTTAAACACTACTTCTAAATTAGAAAACAACCAGAATTTAATAGAAGAGCAAATATAAATGAAGACTAATAAAGTCTATTCAAGTTCAAGCCGCATGGCCATCATGAAGCAGACTTTGATCAAAGTGCCAAACACCTGCAAGCCATAAAACACAAACACAAGCAGAAGCTATTAGGAGAAAAGTACCATACTGATGGAAATGTACACATCAAAGGCAAATTTAGTGAACCAATATGAGAAATAGTGGTAGCAAAACATACCGTGACCCTTTCCAACCCTTCTCAGTTGAGCTACATACTCTGATATCTTCTTAATTGCTTCAACCTGTACAAAAGAAAGGGACACGTTTTAAGAAACAGATAAAACAGACTGGTAACAAAAGCAAGGTACAGTCTCTATATATTGTTAATTGCCGAAATTTCTATGAATTCACAACCACTCTGCAGTTTAGATGACTTTTACCTGTTCAGACAGAAACTCGCTTTCAATGAAGTCTGCCATTTGAGGGTCTTTATTGCGATCTGCCACCTGTTAGATCAAATAATTTGAGTTCCAGAGGAAAAACAATTAAGAGAAAAACAAAACCAAAAGCAGAAAAGTAAAGATGCATTACACTGTGCACATTCCGAAGTTTCTCATTCACTAACTTCTCCAAAGACAAAGCTAATTCCATAGCTGAACAAAGCAATAGAGGAAAATCAGCATATATATTCAATTGATAACATATGAGAAACCACAATGCACAGTTTCAGAACTTAACAGAGTTATTGAAACAGTAATTAAATCAGTAAGCTCACCATACAATGCTTCCCCCTTTTCCACATGCTCAAATTCTGAGGGTACATTCTTGATGGGGTGAAGAACCACTCTTCCACCACGAGTGTTCTAAACAATTTACAAAAAACCAGATATATCAGTATACTGTCATGTAACTTCAGAGAAGTTACTTTTAGCTGCATGATTAGGAGTTAACAGTGAACAATAAAATTAATTTGACCTGGTATTTCATAAGCTTTTCAGCGTGCTCTCTTTCTTCTTCACTAGATTCCTTGAAGAACCTGTTTTCAACAATAACAGCGCGTGAAATGAACACCCGTTTGAGAAAAGGAAAAAACTTTAAGAAGAAGAAGACACAAAGGGTTTAATGTTAGTTACTTGGCAAATCCCTTGAGAGCTACGTTGTCCCTGTCAAAGTATGCAAACAAAGAGTGGTACACATAGGAAGCATTGTATTCCACACTGTGACACAAAATTGAAGTGGAAAAACTCTTAGCAGAGGACCAGTATTAGATGCAAGCAAATATAAAATTATACAAATTTTCAATTTTTTTCTAAATAAATAATGCGTTCTAGGCATCTCAAAATTTGATCAAATTTGTTTTTAATTCTTATAATTTAAAAATGATGGTTTTGATCTTGGGTATGGTAAAAAAGTGACTAATTTGGTCCAGATCTTGTACTTCAGTTTGATGTAATTAGGGACAAAATCCACCGCATCTGAAAAATTCTCTGCTAAAACCAAAACCACCATTTATATAACACAAAAACTAAAAAAAACATTTTAAAAAAATTAAATACAAATTTACCCTTTTTATCTCAGGATCAAAACTGCAGAACAAAATCTAAAAAGTGAAGCAGAGGGATTGTTAAACGGTCAATACTCTTAAGACATCAATGATTATCATTATGTACATATAATAATCAACGTTGGTTTCTATTTTACAAGAACTAGTACAAGGAAAAGTACTTTCCTGAGTTTAATCATTCAATAATGCAAAAGGCTAACTTTAGAAGAGCATATATAAAAATAATTGTTCGATCTGCTTATATAACAAAAGCAAAGACTCTAAACATTATTTTAAACTTTTTTATGTTTTGCTTTCATTCTTCAATCATAAAGCTGTCAACTTTTCAATCTGTTTAAACAAATCTCTCTAAACAGGAGACAGAAAACGCAATAACAGATTCCTAAACAAAAACGTCACAGATAACAAAAGCAGAAGTAATTACTCCAAAATTAACCCAAAAAAAATTGAAAATCAAAGAAGTGCTCACTTTATCTGCTCATTAATGGCAGATTCACACTCATCAGTGTAGTACTGACGAGCCAAGGAAACCTGCGGAGCAGTGGGAACAGCAAGCTCTTCCTTCTTAACCTCCTCAAAGGGTTCAAAGATCACCCCAGTGAGAGGCGCAGGAGAGGCACAAACCGCAAGGTTTCTGCTTCCCACTTTGTGGTTCAGAAAGCTCAAAGAAACAGAACAGGTTGGGTTTCTCACGGCTGCCCCAGCACCGTCTGAGAGAGAGAACCCAGAAAAGGGAGAAACTTTAGAAGGAGCGAGGGCCATGAGATCAAAATCTCCAAAAGGGTAAGCGAAAGAGATCGAGAAAGAGGGAAAGGAAATGGGGGAAGAAGAAGAAACAATGGCGGCTAAGAATTGAGGTATGAGTTGTGGTGGTGAAGCTTGCGTGGGACAAGGAAGGTATATGTAGGAGAAGAGAGGGGTATTTTGGGAGTTTGGAAAGTGAGATCTGCATTTCTGAGCGTTGGATTGAAAACAGGTGGACGGGTAAGATTGCGTGACAAAAGGGGCGTGTGGCGAGCTCGTGGCGAATGTGTGAAAGGTAGATAAAGGAGATATTATTTCCACGTAATGATGGTTGGCATCATTCGGTGAAGTAGGGACATGTGTTTCCCACTTCAACTCAGAAGAATCTACCACTAATATATTATTTTACATTTTTTTTTAATTAAAAATTATAATATATGTGTTACGTATTTGTTATTCAAATTCACATCAGTGTGAAGTAAATAATATTAAAAAATACCTGAAAATATATTTTACTGTATCCAACAATCAGTAATAACCTAATTATAAAAATAAAAAAAAAAAAAAAAAAAGAAAGATTATTATTTTTTAAAAATATTAATAAAAAAATGTGTGTTAAAAAAAAAGTGTTTGATAGAATTTTGTTATGATTGTTTATAATTAATGACGGTAAGATTTTAT
>Ga0123340_1003974_pt1 | contig 13955 bp, 17 predicted proteins | sample SirMexnodulemix_FD_89961 | JGI IMG/M metagenome (GOLD analysis project Ga0123340, IMG submission 89961) | Root nodule microbial communities of legume samples collected from Mexico - Siratro Mexico nodule mix | ecosystem: Host-associated > Plants > Roots > Nodule | place: Mexico: Nepantla... | reverse complement strand
ATATATATATATATATATAATTTTTTTCTTAAATAAAGTACTGGATCCTAGTACAATGTTTGGAGACGTTGTTTTCGTAATACCACATAAGTTGGGTAGTTTTGTTCAGATATCATTCACAATTATATGTCACATGCTTTTGTCTGCATTATTATATTGCACTATTTTTGTTATATTAATATAAATAATAATTTTTGTTTTACTTAAAATATAAGTGAAACAATTAATTTATTCAACAAAATTAACTTTTTTTAATGTGTTGTTTTTAAGGAATTAGAAAGTTACGTTGTAAAAAAGTGTGAAATTATATATATATATATATATGTTATGGTTAATAAATTTAGAAATAATAAAAATTGATTAAATAAAAAATATTTTGTTCTGTAGAAATGACTCTGGTATAAAAACAACATATCCAAACCACACATTCTCTGCAAAAGGTCAAGAATATGATACTGAGTTGCGAGAGAATTGAGATTGACTCTGTTTTCATCTCCACTGTTCTCTTCTACAAAGTGGTAGTTCCATTTTCTTAGTTTTCTCAGATTCCCCAATTCTCTCACAAATATATGCATTTCTTGCTGTGCTCTCTTTCCTTTTCTTTTCTTTCATTTCTTGTTTCGCTCATCCCAACAGAGTTTTCTTAGAACTACTTTACGTAGCTGGTAAAATCATCTTCGGGAAAACAGAGACTTGGTTTTATTTATTTTCCTCACTGCCATGAGTAGTAGTAGTAGTAGTAGCAAGAAAAGGTTCAATCCTATTCATCTTGAAGAGGCTGCAGTGGACTTGTTAAACCATGTGGTGAAGGTGAAGGAGAAGAAGGGCTGGATTTCACTCCTCTTTCCACTCATTTTCATCGCTTGGGCTATTCACAGATGGCTATTTTCTTTCTCCAATTGGTTTTCCCTTGCCCTTGCTCTATGGGCATCTATGCAAGTACGCAATTCTTCTCTCTCTCTTTTCATCCTTTTCAATCATTGCTTTCAATTTCCTAACGTTTTTTCCCTGTAGCAATGCGTCACCACCATTCCCTTTAAGTTGTTAAACCAAGTTTTTCAGACCTAATTTAGGATTAGATCAAGTACCGATGGTGGTTGAGTTTATTAGGAGTTAGTCACTCACAACTGTTCGAATTCCTCTCAAAAGAGTTATTCACGTTTAGTATTTCGCGTGTTATTATCTATCAGAAAAATACAAAAATTATACCAAATCAATGAATTAGCAAGAAGATTAGTAGATAGCAGCAGTTAACGTTACATGAAGCTATACTAAGCATAGCCATCTATTGGGTATTGGTTGGGCTTTGTTGAATTTGAAAAGTCGTTGAAGCAATTAGTTCTAGTGCTGTGGTTATCTGGAGAAAGAATATACCTTGCCACACAACAATGCCATGTTCTTCTTTGCTGTGAAGGTAACAATTACATAACTCCATTTATTCGCAGTATGGGAAGTATCAGCGCAAACTACTGGAGGAAGACTTGAATAAGAAATGGAATCGGATCCTACTCAACACCTCGGTACCTTCTTCATTCCAATTCTCCCTTTTACATTCTCAATGAGCTTCATGAAGCTTACTTAAACTTCCTGTACTTGTAGCCAGTGACACCATTGGAGCACTGCGACTGGTTGAATCTGCTATTGACGCAAATATGGTCCAACTATTTTAATCCCAAGTTCTCAAGAAGGTTATCAGCCATAGTTGAAGTAAAATTTCCTCACCTCCCAATTAATGCATTGATGTAATTTTACTTTTTTATTCAACATTTAAAATTTATAATAAGCTTTCCCACATTTAGATAGGACTGCATTTATTTTCTTCCATCCATTTCTAAACTTGATCACTTAGATGATTATATTCTGCTTCATTTTGATTTTTTGGCATATGAGTAAATTGCTTTATTATCCTTAAGATCTGTAATTCTGCCTATAGGAGTCTATTGCATTGGAATCTGCACCATAAGATCTGCAATTATGCTTACACAGTACTGTATTGGAGATCTGCAATGTTACTGTTGTATTGGAATTAATTTATTAACTTTTGTCGTTCTTTTGTGTCTCAGAAACGTTTGAAGCTCCGAAAACCAAGATTTATAGTAAGTAACAATCATTTTCATCTATGGGAGAGTTTCAACTCGGAAGATGTGTACTGGACTAAAATAATCCTTCCTTCAGGAAAAAGTTGAGGTGCAAGAGTTTTCACTTGGATCATGCCCTCCAAGTTTGGGTCTTCAAGGGATACGATGGTCAACCTCTGGTGATCAGGTTTTAGTTTGCATCAGATTTCAGATATCACTTCTATACAGCTTTTTTAGCATTTAACTAAATAGATTCCTGGAAATATGCTTTTTCTTGTTCTTATGATTTATTTCCTTGCAGCACCACCACTACTTTCACTCCAATCTTTGTTACTCTTGGTAGTCTTCTTGTTGAACTGCTTTTGTTGTGTGATCTCTAATATGCTTATTTGTATGTACAAGAAAAAGATTAAGTTATCGTAGTACTAGGACTTTGAGCCTAGATTTCATGTTTAACTTGGAACCTCCCTTCTGAATACACATCAAATTTCTAACTTGACACTATAAATCTTTAAAAATGCAGCGGAGCAAAAGGCCAACTAATTAACTCCATGTGAAATTCCTATTTTCTATTACACTTGCTATGTTGTTTCAAGTTCCAGTTTATGATTCCTGCTGTACTATGACTATAAATGTTGATGTGCGTCCACACGTGAGATTTCAATGCGGATTTCTGCTTGTATTTGATTTTGACAGCGAGTCCTGAAATTAAATTTTGATTGGGACACAAGCGAGATGAACATTTTGATGCTTGTTAAGCTTTCCGTTGGAACAGCCAGAATTGTGATTAACAATCTTCATATCAAGGGTGAGGTGTGTAAAAATAACTTCCTACTGCATTTATGCTTCTGTGACATGAAATGAAACAAAACGGTAGAAATTTAGGCAGCGGATGTGAAAATGAATCACGAGGTTAGAATTCGTCCCTTTTATTTTCGTAGTCTAATAATCAATACCTTTTTTTGGCAGCTTTTGGTGACTCCAATTCTAGATGGAAATGCACTTTTGTATTCATTTTCGTCCACACCTGAGGTGAGAATAGGAATTGCCTTTGGAAGCGGAGCAAGCCAATCAGCCACTGAGTTGCCTGGGGTTTCTCCATGGCTGGTGTGTTCCAGAGAATCTAATTTGTCAAAATTTAGTAAAAGCTTATTCTATCTTTCATTTCAATAGCTATGTGAAACAAGTGAATTCGGAAATGAAATCTCATGGTTTGTCTCACATGCTACGTTTCTTCTGAACATTCTGGGAGAAATGAAGTTTCTTTTTCTGACTCTCTATACAGGATAAACTTTTTACTGATACGTTGGTTAAAACCATGGTGGAACCTCGACGCCGTTGTTTCAGTTTGCCTGTAGTTGATTTGAGGAAAACTGCTGTTGGAGGCATTATATATGTGTCAGTAATTTCAGCAAACAAACTTTCTTGGAGTTCCTTCAAGAGTAGCCAATCTTTGAGGCAGCAGAATAGCACAATCAATGGATGTTCAGAAACAAACCTGGATGACAAGGACCTGCAGACATTTGTAGAGGTTGAGGTGGAGGAATTGACAAGGAGGACGGGTCTTAGTCATGGTTCAAATCCAACCTGGGATACAACATTTAATATGGTTTTACATGATAATACAGGAATTGTTCGCTTCAATCTTTACGAGCGTCCCTCTAGCGGTGTAAAGTGTGACCACCTAGCAAGTTGTGAAATCAAGGTACTGCACTGTCTTATATGTTCTCCCTTTTGAGGTAGCCATATATTAATTATATAGTTATTCATTACTAGCCTTTTCTTTAATCTCTGTGTTTACTGCTTATCATCTACAGTTCTAGGCTAACTTTTTTTGGTCTTTAAGATGAGGCATGTTGAAGATGATTCAACAATAATGTGGGCAATAGGACCTGATTCTAGTGCAATAGCAAAACATGCAAAGTTTTGTGGAGATGAAGTTGAAATGGTTGTCCCATTTGAGGGTACCAACTCAGCAGAGGTAAAATAATTATGACCCGTGTAATATTAGTTCCTTCTCTTCTGTCAAACTTTGCTCTATGATAGACTCAATTTGGTTATATTACATACATTTGCAGTGTTTGATTTCCATCTAGCCAGAGCTTACAAAGCCATTTTTCTTTCCTAATTAAAATATCTATGTGCTGCTTAAGTACCAAGAAAAATTAATCTGATTGCATGACTTAACTATTCTATATTTATTTATGTAGTCACATACAAAGGACATGATTAAACTCCTTGGTTATACAGACTCTAGTATCATTCCAATTACCATTTTATTATAAGCTCAACCTAATTAGGTTAGAAAGCTCATGAATTGTTTATATGTTACAATTATCATTAGTCCAGATCATTTAACATGCACGAAGGGACGTGGTTTCATATCGACAGTTTTTATGGAGTGAAACTTGCAGTGGCTTTAGCATTCTTTACATCTTATGTTGATTGGGTTTATTGTATCAAGTTCATTATTATCCGACTGTTTTCTTCATGAAAGAGCTACCATCAAAATGTCCTGACAACTACATTGTTGCACTTAAAATGAAAGTTGTTTTACATTTCTGAATCACAATGAAATTGTTAGTAAATGAAAATTTTATTCATGTTAACTCTTTAATCCATTTTTCAGTTAAAGGTGAAGATTGTAGTAAAGGAGTGGCAGTTTTCTGACGGTTCACATAGTTTGAACAACTTCCGTGCTAATTCTCAGCGATCACTTATTGGATCATCAACTCTTCTGTCAAAAACCGGAAGGAAACTTAAGATAACAATTGTAGAAGCAAAGGGTCTCGTTACAAAAGACAAATCTGGAAAAGTTAGCCCATACGTTAAATTGCAATATGGAAAGGTCAGTGACACTGGTTTTGTTTACTGGAGTCTGAATACTGATTGATTAAGTGAGATCTCTGACGCATAAAGATAACCTATGCAATGTATGTTCATAACAACACGATCTAATTCTGTTGTTGATTATCTTTTCAGGTTGGTAAGAGAACAAAGGTTGCTCCGTCTACTACTAGTACTACTACAAATCCTGTCTGGAATGAATCATTTGATTTTGATGAGAATGATGGCGATGAATACCTAAATGTAAAATGCTTCAGTGAAGAAATTTTTGGAGATGAAAATATTGGTACTGCCAATGTAAATTTGGAAGGACTGGGGGACGGGTCAATCAAGGATGAATGGATCCCTCTTGAAGGAGTGACTTCTGGTGAATTAAGACTTAAAATTGAAGTAGTTAGGGTGCAGGACCAGGAAGGATCAAGGGTAAGTTTCTTCAACAGGAAATTAGCAATTCTTTTGAACAAATTATAAAGCAAAAAGATGTACAAAGCTAATACTTGGTCTGTCTATTATCACTTCAGTTATTTATCCGTGCGGAATTTTCTCTGGCTTCGTTTTCTTTGCAAGCTCTAGCATGTACTAATCCTTTGATATACACAGGGTTCAGCCAATGGTTGGATAGAACTTGTTGTGATTGAAGCAAGAGACCTTATTGCTGCCGATCTTCGAGGGACAAGTGATCCTTATGTGAGGGTGAACTATGGTAGCTTGAAGCGGAGGACAAAGGTTAGAGTACTGATGATGGTTATGACCATAGTTTCTTGTGCATGAATTGAATACTGATGATGGTTATGGAACAATTATGATTATAAATTGCTAATCTTGTCTTTTGCATTTTCATTGGGCTGCCATTAATTGACGATTATATTTGTGGCAAAAGACTAATAATAAGGGCATAGAGATACCATCTCTATTTTTTTAAAATACTATTCGTATGTATTTTTGTTCTACCTTTCCATTCATTTGTTACGACAGTTATTCCTCTCACAAGTTCATTTTTCCGTTGCACTTGCATGTTCTTGATGTTTCACTCCTGCAAGGCTTGATTACTTTCTGCTTGTGGCACTATGTGGCAGGTTATACACAAAACTCTCAACCCTCGTTGGAACCAAACCTTAGAGTTCCTTGACGATGGAAGTCCCCTGACCCTGCATGTTAGGGACCACAATGCTTTACTACCCACATCAAGTATAGGGGAATGTGTTGTAGAATATCAAAGGTTGCCTCCAAACCAGATGTCTGACAAATGGATACCTCTCCAAGGGGTAAAAAGTGGCGAGATTCACATCCAAATTACAAGAAAAGTTCCAGAGATGCAAACAAGAAGTTCTCTAGACTCTCAACCATCTTCGTTAAGTAAATCACACCAAATTCCTACCCAGGTCAGTCCATCCTGCATGCCAGAAAACACGTATTTTTACATACATGCAATATTACTTTTTTCTGCTCTGAGAATGAAGTAATGGTTGCCTTGAAAGGGAATGCATATCTATTACAATTTCACAATCTAGCCCTTCTTTGGCCATATTCAGTAAGTAAAAACGTGTCTGTGGTCTTAAATCAGTTCTCCATGTACATGGATATCCCACACATTTGCTTCCAAGAATTTTAAGCTAGATTAAACTGTTGTTGGTTGATCTATATATTATTGCTTGGCTCACTCCTTTCACTGGCAATTGGAAATCAATGCCGCCAATGTATGAATAGTTTGCAGGTCTTAAGTTCAAATCTCGTTAGTCTAGTACACAAAAAAAATCTATGGAGAAAATTGAATTTCTATTAATCTTTTTTTGTATGTAATATGGTCATTCTCATTCTCATTTTACTCGGCTATTCTAACAAACTATTGAAATTGAACACTTTATCAGATGAGAGAGATGTTGAAAAAGTTTCGATCATTAATAGAGGATGGAAATCTTGAAGGACTGACAACAACTTTGAGCGAGTTAGAAAGTCTGGAAGATACAATGGAAGGGTACGTAGCACAGCTGGAGACAGAGCAAATGCTTCTTCTGAGCAAAATAAATGAACTGGGTCAGGAGATCCTCAATTCTTCTTCTTCCCTCTCTAGTAGTCCTTCTCAAAATGGAAATTAATCGATCTCATCAGCTTCATCTATCTAAGGTTATCATTAACAGTGGATTCTTTTATTATTATGTAAAATATTGCTTACGGGAATCATCGCCTACAAACTTCATACATATTTATCTAAGAATTCTTGTGTAGTTCCTCGCTACACAGCAACGGTTCACACGTGTAATTGATCAATAGTTTGCAATAAATTTATGTTTATGTTTCTCTGCAGTTTGTTAAATTATAAAACATAAATTGTGAATGCACAAGTTCTATCTATCTCTTGAAGTATATTTCACCCATGTTTTTTCTTATCCCCTTTTCCTTCCTTGTAAAGTTATGCAATGTTATGATATTACTTGACGTGTTGAATTTTAAAATTTAAAATATAAATAATTTTATTTAAAATGTATATAAATTTAAAATTATGATAAATATTAAATTTTAATTTATTGTAATAAAAATGTTAACACAGACGATACTACGTGTGTTATGCAAGTTATAATAATATTTATTAGTTGATGATGTAAAATATTTTATACCAAAGTACGTATGTATTAAACCTTGTTTTTATTTAATTTAGGGGTATATATTATAGAACATAGACAATGGGATATTAAAGGTATAAAATAAAATATCTTGAATGTGTTGTACTGTTTCAGTTCCCAGAGTCTGCGAATCCAAACACAACCTACAAGAATTGGTGCAGACTTGTAATCTGATCTTTCTCTGGCGGTCTTGCGTTTCATTTTTTCGATTGACAAAAAGGTGAAAATGAAAAGTGATTGTTGTTACTGAAAATGCGTTTGAACGTCACAAACGCTTTACTATCATCACTCCCACTTGCTATACCCTCTTCCCACGTTCTCTTCGCCTCTTCCAAATTCAAATTCACATTCCCTTTCGGAATTTGCATTCGCGTTCGCGCTCTCAATACCTTCTCCTCTGTCCAAACCACTCGCCACGACGACCACGACGATTTGTTCGATCCTATTCCCGCTCCCCGCCACGTTGACAAAGCCACCAACGCCATCGAGAGAATCGCCCTACGCTTGCGCAACTTAGGGTTAGCCTCCGCCGACCACGCCGACGACGACGATTTCCTGCGCCGCGAATGGCTTCGTCCCGACGAGGCGCTTTTGCCGTGGGACAAGCGAGAAGGGGAAGAGTACGAGGAGCACGAGGAACAGCAGAAGGAGAAGCTAAAGAAGAAGAGTGTTAATGCAGCGACACTGGCGGAGAAGACGCTGGAGGAGGACGAGCTGCGGCGGTTGCGAACGCTGGGAATGAGTCTTAAGGAGAAGGTCACTATCCCCAAAGCTGGCCTGACCCGAGCCGTGCTTGACAAGATTCATCGTCAGTGGAGCAACTGCGAGTTGGTGAGGCTCAAGTTTCACGAGCTTCTTGCTCAGAACATGAAGTTGGCTCATCAAATTGTCGAGGTTTGTTCCTTCACAATACAATCCCTATTTGTGTTAATATCTAATGGACGTGTGTTTGAGTGATGAACATTTGCGAAATTGATTTTAAATGGAATTGATTGCGAAATTGAGTTTGGTTAAAATTGGTTTTGAAGCGAGGTGATTTACATTTTGATATTTTATGTTAATAGCAAGAAGATTTTGGAAATAAAATTCTCAACATGAAACCAAACATATGAACATTTACTTAAAATTACTGTATTCGATATAATTTTGAATGTTTCAATGTGAATCAAAACACCTACGTAGGGTTGATGTTGGAAAGGATATTATCATGTTTTTTGTTGAGTGTTGAATAATTTGTGAACTGAATTGTTGTGGCCTTGTGCAGTGTAGAACTAGGGGGTTAGTTATATGGAGGTCGGGGAGTTATATGTGGGTATACCGAGGTAAAAATTACCAAGGGCCGATGCAACCAAATGAAAAGGACGGAGATGCTCAAATTCCTGTGGCGGCGGATGGTGATGCAGCGCTGTTGCTGGAAAAGAGTGAGGCAGTTTTCTTGAAGGAAGTGAACATGACGCCAGAAGAAGTGGAGTTTAACAGGATGCTTGATGGCTTTGGTCCTCGTTTTGTTGAATGGTGGGGCACCGGAATACTTCCAATTGATGCTGATTTGCTTCCCCCCACAGTTCCTGGTTACAAGACGCCTCTTAGGCTTCTTCCTGCTGGAATGCGTCCACGACTGACCAACGAGGAACTCACACATATGCGGAAACTTGCTAAATCTCTTCCTTGTCACTTTGCCTTGGGTAATGTTTGGCTTCTATGCTGTTTTGTTGAATTTGTGTTCCTTTCACTAATATGAATTTTGTGCTGATCTTTATGAAGGGAGAAATAGAAACCTTCAAGGTCTGGCATCTGCTATTCTCAGGCTTTGGGAGAAAAGTTTAGTTGCAAAGATTGGAGTCAAGCGTGGTATTGTGAATACAAACAATGAACTGATGGCTCAGGAGCTGAAGGTTTGTGCTTTGTAATTTCCTATTTGGTTGCTTGTGCAATTGAGAATGTGTAATGAAGAATATATATTGTGGACAAAGTACTGACTGTTGAGTTGAAAATGTGTAATATGGCTGTTGGGCCTGATAAAATAAAAAACTTAATGATTGAATTATTAGAATTAATGGTGCAGTTATACGTCGGAGGCCCCCTTAAGTCTTCAATACAATTATGGTTCATACCAAATCTTGTATTAGTTTTGGTTAATGGAGATATAATACCCAAGAGTTACCTGCAAAATTTATAATTTCTTTATGATCTTATCTTTGAGAATTAGTTGGTTTGCCTTTTCCGTCAAGTTTTTCAGCTAGCAAATAAGAAAAAGAAGTGTAATGAAAATAATTGATATACTTGAACTAATAATTTCCTCCAATTATTGTCAAAACATCTTTCACAAGGTATCGTTGAACTATTTTTATGTTATCATACAAATGAAGTATTATACTGAAGATGCTAATCTGTTTTTCTGCATTGAGTCTGTATTTTAAATGCTAAATTTTATTTACGTGATCAAATGGTGCATTCTTTTGTTGCTAACTCACGAGTCACCAACTAGTTTGTTTTTCTTTCATGGTGCAGAAATTAACAGGAGGTACTTTACTTCTGCGGAACAAATATTACATTGTAATATATCGTGGGAAGGACTTTGTTCCAACCAGTGTGGCTGCTGTTATTGCTGAAAGACAGGAAATGACAAAACATGTGAAGGATGTTGAGGAGAAGGTCCGGCACAAAGTTCATGACATAGCTCCCTCAAGGGAAGATGAATCAAAATCCCAAGCAGGATCATTGGCTGAGTTCTATGAGGCTCAGGCATGCTGGGGAAGGGATATATCTACTGAAGAACGTGAGAGGATGAGGCAAGAGGTTGCCAAAGTCAAGAATGCTAAGCTTGCCAAAAAAATTGAATGTAAACTAGCTGGTGTAAGTATCTACTTGTTTGTGAAGGTTATATGCTTGGGAAAATAATTGAGTTGTATTGAGAGTGTCGTGCTTGTTGGAATCAACCTGGAATAGTTTTCTTCCCACTTTCACTTTCAAGAGGCTTGTTCGAATATTGTGCAGATACCATTAGATTGTTGTTGGGTAATTATCAGTGGAACTGTTGGGGTGTAATATTTTTCTTTGGGTCTCCTTTCAGTGCAAGATCTTGACTTGTTGGAGTTATATACTGTAACCTACTTTTAGGTTCCAAAAATTTAGGATGTTGTGGTTTTGCCTTTTAGGGGTTAGGTGAAAGCTTTGAAATGGACCTTTCAATAGTTTGGAGCAGAAAAAAATATTTAACAGCCCTTGTGATTCAGTCTGCAAAGTTCAGCTTGACATCGAGGGCTTTCGAATCTTAGAAATGTGGTAACTTCATTGCGTGCATTAGTCTTTAGTAAAAGTGAGCATCTGATCCTTTAATGGAGCCATGACATGAGAAGTGGCACTAAAAAGGGCATAAATATTGGTTTGACTTAGGAGGTAGCCCCAGGTTGGAATTCTGGATTTGTGTCAATGTAAATCCTTCAAGTTTCGACTTACAATTTTACTTAGTACTGGGATACATGCTTGTGTGCTTGCAGTTTTATAAAGTTGAAGTTTAGTTTTAATTTTCTATATTAGTATTTAAAAACTCTAAATGCATGAACAGGTCCAAGCCAAAAGGCTTAAAGCCGAAAAGCTATTAGCGAAAATAGAAGCATCTTTGGTTCCAGTTGGTCCTGATTATGATAAGGAAACAATCACAGATGAAGAACGTGTTATGTTCCGTTCAGTTGGTTTAAGAATGAAGGCATACTTGCCACTTGGTGAGTAACATGTGGCTGTATAGAAGTTTCTTTATTGCAATGATGCACAGTATGAACAGCTGTTTATGCTAATCTGCAGGTATACGCGGTGTTTTTGATGGTGTCATTGAGAATATGCATTTGCACTGGAGGCATCGAGAACTTGTTAAATTAATAACAAAACAAAAGACCCTTGCTTTTGTTGAAGACACAGCTAGGTTACTGGAATATGAGAGTGGGGGAATACTAGTAGCTATAGATAAAGTTCCTAAAGGATTTTCTCTTATTTACTATCGTGGAAAGAATTATAGGCGACCTGTGACTCTAAGGCCTAGAAACCTTCTAACAAAGGCAAAGGCATTGCAGCGGTCAATAGCCATGCAACGGCATGAGGTTCCAATTTTTTTTTTTCTAAATTACAAATCTATTTTTCTCATTTTGTATTTATGGTGTATCATTTGATCTTGTATAACTTGTGCAGGCTCTGAGTCAGCATGTTACTGAATTGGAGGGAAAAATCGAAAACATGAAAAAAGAACTTGTAAGTATTCACTTTTCATAATTTCATCAGTTGTATTTACCTAAAATGGATTAATTGGTTGCATGTAAAGTATTCACTTGTCATATTCTTTGTAATTTCATTTAATATGAAACAATAACACCTGCATATAATATTTTTCTTGTAATTGTAATTCGGTTTCTTATAAAAGATTTGCATACCAACTTTGGGATCTTATATGGAAAATGCCCAATATGCAGTGAGATTTTTATAATTAAATTTATTATCATATGAGAGAGGCTTAAGATGAGGAGGACTGACGAAAAGAAACTAAAATGCAAAAATGGTTTTTGATCATAGTGAAAGTTAATTATCTGCTGGTGGGGTTGTTCTGCAGAGTGAGGATGCATTCTCTGACGGAGATGACAATTGCGGTGATTTCAATGGCGAGGAATACAGTGATTACAATGACGAGTATTCTGAATTTTAGAACTTTTGAAAATGATGGGTTTCTTCTCTATGAAGACGGGTTGACATTTTGCAATGAAGTTAGTTCCTCCTGAGTGACTTCTTTCATTGCCTGCAGCCAGCTAGGTATATATAAACTTTGCTTTCGATCACTTGTAGGTTCATAATTATAATTTTTATATACTGATTTTGAAAAATGATCTGAAATTTTTTTGGTAAGGCTTTTTTTGGTTTTATAAAGTCAACATATTCTTTTCCTTTTAATTAACTGCATAGTAACTTGGGTTAATCAAGAAGCAGGTTTACAGACAGCAGTTTGAACGGATCGTCTCTCTGCATACAAGAATTGAAATCTGGAGTCCTATTCGTTCAAAGTTCTGGAATTTTGACATGCCTACAAAATCCATCGCCAATTCTATGCCAGTTGAACTCTCTTGAGACATGGATAACCAATATTGTTTTCCTGTATTTGTTGTTCTGAGCCAATGCCTTTCCGATGCTCATTAATTCTTCTTAGTACTAGGTATACCTCAAATCAAATATAGCTAGATAAGCTTATATATTTGTAAATTATTCGGTTGTTCAGCTTATTTAATACATGCTTGTTTAACCAAATAAATAAAGGTAAACATATTGTCAGGCTTGCCTGTTTAAATGAAGCTTACAGTTGACATTGCTAACTCACGAATAGGGTGTTATATATAATTTTTATTTAGGCAACGTTGACATGTGTTTCTGTATATTAGTTAAGAAACTGAAAATAAAGGGGTAAAGTAAAATTACTATGACTAGTTTTTACTGTGATTAAACTATTTAAACTTCAAGCAATTCATAACATAGCTCAAAATTTTTCAACGTCTAATCAAAATTAAGATATCAAACTATGAAAATGTATACATTCAACAATTATTATCAAATAACATCCTTGCAAAAACTCAATGCAGTTGATCATATCATATTTACATTAAAATAATCTATTTTAAGGTATTATTGAATAACTTAACTAGCTAAACTTGTGTACGCAGAAAGTCCTAAACAACAATCTGAACATACCTCATCTTGAATAAACATAGACACATTATGGCTGTGTAAACCCCACATGCAATGGTTGTGTAAACCTCACGAGCATTCAATTCTCCCAAACATACAAAATTTCTCAAAACCAACTCAAAAAAACTTAGTCTATTCTCTACCAAAATTGGTATGACAGGTTTTGATCTTCAAAATAATAAATAGATTGGTCAAAATTTTAGAGAAAAATCAAATAAAGAAAATATTTTTTTTTAAAAAATGATAATTCTTGAAATAAAGTTTAAATAATTACCTTTTAGTATTTATAAATTTTACATTTTAATAATAAAATATTATACTTCGTCTCAATTATATTTTTTTTTACTCTTAAACACTTTTATAATTCCTTAGAATAAATTGTATTAGACTGAGTTCAACTATTAATTATATTACACTAAGTTAACTCTAAAGACAAGAATAGTAAAAAAAATTATTACAGTGAGTTTCACTGTTAATACTCATTACCACCAACTTTTTCAACTACAGTAAACTCTAGAGACAAGAATAGCAAAATAATTTTAAACGACATACTTTTCATTATAATAAAAATTACGATGAAAAGATTTGACAAAAACATATATAATTAATTATATTGTAATAATAATAAAGTATTTACCACATAATAAATTATATTATAAAATGTTGGTAATATTTTATTATTATATAT
>Ga0123340_1003971_pt1 | contig 13959 bp, 8 predicted proteins | sample SirMexnodulemix_FD_89961 | JGI IMG/M metagenome (GOLD analysis project Ga0123340, IMG submission 89961) | Root nodule microbial communities of legume samples collected from Mexico - Siratro Mexico nodule mix | ecosystem: Host-associated > Plants > Roots > Nodule | place: Mexico: Nepantla... | reverse complement strand
TGAGTTAAGAAATGAAGAAAATCAAGGTAAGAGGACTAGGGAAGAAATAGCCACAGAGCAAGCAAGAGCGTTCTTAAAAGGGAAGGCGCCGCAAACTGAACAAGATGTTGAGAAGAGTGGAAAGAAAGAAATATCTGACGAGGAAGCAGACGAGTTCTTGAAATTCATTCAGCAGAGCGAATATAAGGTGGTGGATCAGTTAAACCGTATGCCAGCTCGAATCTCGCTGTTAGAATTATTGACGCACTCTGTCACCCACAGGAAACTATTGATGAAGATTCTTAGTGGGGCTCATGTGGAGCAGGATTTATCCCTGGACAAATTTGAAGGCATCGTTAGTCATATCACAGCTAACGACTACCTAACCTTTACTGAAGAAGAGATCCCTGTAGAATGAAGAGGCCACAACAAGGCCTTGCACATATCGGTGAAATGCATGGACTATGTCCTAGCTCGAGTGCTCATTGACAATGGTTCATCTCTAAACGTGATGCCAAAAGCAACGCTTGATAAGCTCCCTCGTGAGAGATCTCACATGCGTCCCAGTTCTATGATTGTGAGAGCTTTTGATGGGAGTAGAAGAGAGGTAATAGGAGAAATTGAACTTCCCATCCAGGTCGGGCCTTGCACCTTTGAAGTAATATTTCAGGTGATAAACCATACTATGTAATGTATGAAAAACAAATTTTAATGTAGTGAGTATGGAAAAATAGCTATTAGTCATCCTTCAATAAAGGCAATGCCCAGAAGTGTTTGTAAATTGCTAAATCTCTCTTTAACAAGAGGTTTTATAAAGATATTTTTTATTTGATCATCTATTGGGATAAACTACAATCTATAGTTCCCTTTTAGACATGATCTCGTATAAAGTGATGCCTGATATGAATATGCTTAGCTCATGAATGTAAAATTGGATTTTTGGATAAACTTATAACAATACTATTTTCACAAAAAACAATAAGATAAAGTGCAAATAAGCAAATGTTGAACGTGATGTCAAGCCTAAATGTTGTAAGATAAAGTAGAGACCTTATCATCTGTCTATATTCAATGATATCCACTAGATTAGACTTTTTATTTAGTCTCAAAGATGTTATGGGATGCATAGGGGTGCTAATAGATTTTGCCTCTTCTAGCTTGAACCTCTTTAGAAGCTTTTTGACATATTTTAATTCATGGATGTTTGTCAGTTCGTCTACTTGTTTGATTTGAAGACCAAGAAAGAATTTGTGTTTGCCCATCATGCTCATCTCAAATTCCTTCTACATAAGACTTGAACATTCTTGGAAAAGAAGTTCATCAATAACACCAAATATAATATCATCAACATATATTTGAACCATAAAGAAGTCATTAGAATGATCTTTGCGAAACAGAATAGTGTCTTCTTTTCCTCTTTGAAAACTATTTTCTAAAAGAAAAGAGCTTAGATGCTTATACCAAGCTCTAGGAGCTTGTTTGAAACCGTACAAAACTTTGTTTAGTTTGAAAACATGTTTTTTGGAAAAACAACACTCTCAAAACCAAGGGGTTGTTTTACATAAACTTCTTCTTTTATGAAACTATTAAGGAGCACGCTTTTCACATCCATTTGATACAACTTCATATTATTGAAGGTAACAAAGGCAAGTAAAATGCGTATAACCTCTAAATAAGTAATTGGTGCATAAGTTTCAGTGAAGTGTATACCTTCTTGTTGTGAGTAACCTTTGGCCACAAGTCTAGCCTTTTTTCTCACAACCTTACCTTGTTCATCTAGCTTGTTTTTGAACACTCACTTGGCTCCTATGACAACTTTGTCCTTGGGTGGTTCTAGTAGTGTCCAAACTTAATTTTTCTGAAATTATATATATATATATATATATATATATATGTATATATATACATATGAAAATAATATTGTATCAATTTTTATTAAAGATGAGTTGTTAGAATCTCAAGAAGAAATCTTCATTAGTTCTTAATTCATAATACAATCATTTCAAATTGTTCGTACTATCTATTCCCTATATTGCCCGAATAACATTGGGAATACTACTTGGAAAATAATATTCACCAAACATTTGCATGAAGGCAATATAAATCATACTTTAATTGCTATTGCTACAAAATGACAGTATAACATGAATGACTCTAGTAATAATAATAATAAGTATGTTATTTGCAATGACTAGTTATAATAGATGAGCATGTGCACAAATCATACCCCACCATCAACACTTCAACCCATTTCAATCCCAATGAATCAAATCATCCATTAACAAACATGGCAAAATGGTACACCGTGATCATGTGACCTAATCCACATAGTGGAATTGTAATTAACATGAATATAAACAATGACAATCTATAGTAATATTTTGTATTTTTCAATGCAGTAAGGTCTACATATACTAAGATAGAAAACAATTCAAATATGTAAATAAAATCAGTATAGAATTTAGTGGATGAAGTCAAGTAATTTATAAGTAATGATTTTCAATAAGATTTTGTAGTATCATAATTTCGACAACTAAAAATCTGCAGAACATGGTATTATTAAAATTAGTGAAACCTTTTTAAAGGAAATGAGGCTTATTGGTACCTCACAAAAATAATTGAAAACAAAATGTAACACATATACATATCTCATTTCTCTTACCTCAAGAGTTCGAAGCAGAACCCCTTTCACAAACGTTTTCTCACAAGTTTTTCTCATATATATATATATATATATATATATATATATATATATATTCTATATTTTGGTATGATTTTTGATTTCACAACAACTCCTATTTATAGAGGTTTGGTAATCATTCCCTATTTGTAACTACATAGTTGTAATTCAACCAATTCCTACAAATTTAGTTTGGATTTAGTTATAAAGAGATAAGTACTAAGATGTGATGTGTCAATGATAAATAGTAACGAATGAGTCCCACATATTCAAATTTATCTACAACATTAAATATAAGGGAATGTTCTTATGCTTATCTCTTTTCCTAAGAGATAATTCTCACGCCCATGTTTCGAATATATATACAACTAGTAAAGGTTTCATAAATTCATGTCTTACATTGGCTATCCAGCTCCTCCAATTTCATGAATTCAGTATTTTACAAAATAAAAAAATTTACCTGTATTGGTTTGTCTAATAATATGAGTAATAATTGCCATGGATTATCTAATTCTCTATCCCTAGTTGTATCATCTAATGTCTTTAATCAACAGGACAAATGTAGAGATTTATGGTTTTTCCACATAGACCATATAAAGTAAACACAAATTATCTAATATCTTGACCATTGATAACTTTCATTTAGTAAGTTCCCCCTTGATTTGTGTGAGTTGTTTCATTTAATAAGTTCTTCCCCTCATTTGTCTGAGTTGACTCTAAGTTCAACTTCTACCTTAATATCATCTTATTAAGGTTGCATCTATTCTTTGTTGTATATCATCTAGCATCCAATTTGACTTTTAAATTCAAGATTTCTCTAATGAAATTTTTTAGAGTTTTTGTATCAAGTGATCTAATAATCTCACCATACTATTAGTTTGTATTTTAGGAAATATCCAATATATATGTATATATATAATAAAATTATAATAATAATGTTGTAAACTTAAGGATGTTACAGTCGCAAAATCCTTCGAATATGAAACTAACATTTTTCTTGTAGTAAGAGCACAAATGAGTAGACCCTACAAGATACTAAAAGATATTCTTCACTGTCTTCAAGACACTAAAATCTTGCACACAGATAGACATTATGCATAATATCTAGCTTACTAACCATAATATAGAGAAGTGATCCAATCATACCTTGTAAATAGTTTAATGTACTTTTTTACCATTTTCATTTTTACTAAGTGGTTTAGAGTGCATTGAGGTTTTCATTGACTTTATATCTACTATCTTGAACTTGATCAGTATCTCCTTCATGTATATTGTTGATGTATGATGATATCCTTTTCTCGTTGCTTAATCTAAAGCTTGAGAAAGAACTTAAGTCACACATCACACTCGTCTCAAACTTTTGTAGCGTTCAAAATAATATCATCTATATAAACTTACACATTTATAAAGAATTTTGAGAAATATAAGGTTAGCTTAGTCTATGCGCGTATCTTATCAGACGTAAAGAAAAAACTATACAATGTTGTTTCGTATGTCAAATGAACCAATTGCATCTTGCATGATTTGTTGTTGAACTAAGTCATTGTCTTACATATGAAGCATGACCATGTTTATACTTAGTTGTTTTCAACACTTAATCAAAATTATGAAGTGTTGGTCTTTACCTATAACATTCAAGGTAGGTTCACTCTTCCACTCATCGTCTCAAGGTAGTTCCACAATTTAAAGAATATGTCTAAGCAATCAATACAAGTGAAATATAAAATGATTCTACAAATGCACTTAGAGGCGCAAGGAAAATTTATGACAACTTTGAGACATAATTATTAGAATTTAGAAAGACAAACTAAAAATAAGAATAACTATGTAAAAAATAATAACTAGATGTAGACAAAGCTAAGAAGTAAGACAAAGAAAAGCATAAAAACAAATAAAAAATATTACTCATACAGGTGTTGGTAAAATTTCTAATTAATACTTAAGAAAGGAAGATCAAGACAACCACAATGTTAGAATTAATTTTGTCAAACCAATGATCAAACCATCAATATTATATGTAAGCAAGGATACAAGATTTCATAGTACATTTTGTTTCAAATAGCTCTCAGCCAAAACGATTTAATCTCGGCCAATCTATTTTTCTTTCAATTTTAACCTTTGTGATCCAAAGCTTAAACACAATATTAAAAGTTTATCTCTACAAAGTTTGATCATGTAATCCTATGTTTGGAGTCCAATTATCAATTTAATTCAATAGTACATTCAAAAGAAAGTAAACCAAAACTAAGTCAAGTAATACAATAATTTATGTGTAAGAAAACTTCATAAACATGTGACTTTATTATCAAAGAAAGGTGACTCAAATTACTGACAACCAAAGATTAATGAATGTCATTAAATCAAACACCTTGTATACATCAATTAACAACACTTTATTAATCAAGATTAACCAAGAAAATATGAACACAAAATAACAAAATTTCTCAAATTATTGATAGAAAATTGCAACAGAAAGTTTTGTGATAGAAATTAGAGACAACAATGAAATTTGTTAGTGAAAAAAAATTAGAGACCGAAATTCCAACAACTTTTGCGTCAAATTTAGAGGTCAATTTTAACTTCATATATGTGTTCACTTGTTTCAACTTTCAACAATCTAATCCTTGTTCAATGGTTTTGTAGCTATGAGACCCTTAAAAAATATGTTCACCATGTTTTTGAGTCAAATACATATTCTTTGAAACTATATGATCTAGGTCAACTTATGAATTAAAAGGAAGGATCTACTAAACATGACTTCATTCAACTTTGAACCAACAAAACTCAAATACATTCGGTCTAAACATAATTTAATTGGTTAGAATTGAATTATAATGTGTTTGCATTGATTAAAATGAAAAAAAAAAACAATTGAATCCATGTACTAGAGATAAAAAAAAAACCAATTCAATCATTAGAAATGTTTAGAAATTCATGGAATATGATTGTAATGATTGAACTATTGAAGAAGAATACAGGAACATGAAACAAAATAAAAACAACAAAAGTTGGACAATCACCACTTGAATTTAGAAAAATCAAAATAAGTTTAAAAGGTTGAGAACTTACCTTTTAAACTTGGAAATATTGAACACAAGAGTATGAGCTTTATCTTAATTTTTGGTTCGATAGGCAAGTCCTCAACCCTAAAATTTTATCTAGAATTTTTTAAATTAAGATAATGATTGTCCTATTGCGCTTATCTTTCTTATGAAAGAGACATGTTCTTTATCTTTATTCTTTTCCAACTTTTGTATCTTGTTGTTCTTGTTCTCTTGTACTTGTTTCTCACATTCTTCCTTTAATGGTTGTACCATTACAATCATATTTCATGGATTTCTAAACAATTCTAGTGCTTGAATTGGTTGTTTTTGGTTTCTGATGCATGACTTTGATTGTTTCTTCATTATGATTAGCGCAAACACATTATAATTCAATTTGAACTAATTAAATCTTGTTTAGACCAAACATATTTAAGTTTTGTTAGGTCAAAGTTGAATGAAAGTCATGTTTGATAGACTTTCCTTCTAATCCATAAGTTGAATCTTATTGGTTAGTATGTTAGTAAAATTGGATCGTGTTGATCGAGAGTTGAATATAATCTATATTACGAATTAATACAAAAACACGTAAAACAATCTCTCTCAATTCTTATCTATTTGAATTGCATTTTGTTTATTTACAACTAACTAAATGGAAATTTTATTAAAAATAGTTTTGAAAAATATTTTTTGATAGTGTTTGACAATTTGAAATTGTTTTAGACAATCTTTTTCAGATACAATTCAGATGCCACTCTTACAAAAACTTATTGAGAATGCATTTGTCAAATTAAATTTCATTTCATAACTTTCATTTGATGTTAATTTTGTAAAATTCTTTCAAATTTTTAAATACATAATTCAACAATCTTTAATTAAGTATTTAATTTGTTTTTTTAAATAAATAAATAAGCTTCCTAAAAGAGTAAAGAACAAGAAATATAAATGCAGGATATGATGGAAATGACATACAGCCAACGTAGAAGCCAAGAACAATTAAATAGCACGAAACGTCAATGTAGAAGAAAAAGAGAGTAAAGAATAAGAAATATAAATGTAAATGTAAAGAGACAATTCTCAAGGATAAAATAAGAATATGCAAAAGAAATCATAAAACTAGGTAATCATAAACATAAACACATACACTAATTTTCTCATTTTCATTTTTGCAATTTCTGCATTATAATATTTCAATACCACGTAAACTTTTAACACCATTAAAATTACAAGAAATCATAATATAGACAAATTGTTCAAGTAATTGTATATTTACATAAGAAAAAAAAAATGCACGCTACAGGGTTATTGAAGTGCAGCTTATCACCTTTTCTCGATATATTTTGAAGTGCAGCTTATCATCTTTTCTCTATATATTTGATAAATAACTTTTCTGTTAAAACTTTTATAAAGATATAACGAACTTGTTGAAACTTTTTTAGTTGATGTCATATATTATCATATTTTTATTACATTTTTTCAATCAAGTCATGTTATACTTCATCAATTTATCTATTTATTACTAACAGTTTCATCAGATATATAAACATTTTTTTTCTACTCGACAAAAAATTTCCATTAATTACAAAACTAAATTTGACTTCACGGAACTTGTTTGACCTCAACCCAATTTTGACTAAAAAAAATAACCCAGTTTTTAAGGGTCGTTATTGAATTTACTCTAGCGAATAAAGTGTTAGATATACGAAAATGTCTCTTCTAAACCTGTCTCAATCCGTTCCGTTGCTAAGCTTAATGACAACTGATCACTGCAAAATAAAAAACCATGTTAGATATTTGGCATTATTATTTTATCTTATTACATTAAAACTGTTTAAATACTTTTCCCAATGAATACTCATAAAAGAAAAAAAATTAATCACTTTCATTTCATAAATATAATTAATTTATACACAAATAAAAATAAATTTGGAGATGTTAATAAACAAGTTAATTTTAAATCATAAAATTAATTTTACCCTCTTATTTTTTAACTCTAATAAGGGATTATTGATATGTTTACTTAATCCAGACATTAGAAATTTTAAATAAGAACAAATAAACAAAAAGCTGGTTAATAAGATAAGCAATCATCATTGCCAAGGTTTTAAGGGAAAATAAAATTCTCCGCAGCAATATTATCATTGCGTGAGCTCTTCAGCATTTAATACTTTATATTTCTAAAAATTGAGATCTAAAAGAATAAATGGTGAGATTACAACACTTGAGAATTGAAGCATTGTTTGACATGAGTTAACGGATAGATGGAATAATAAATAAATAAATTTAAAGTACACAGGTGACAATATACAACCGAGGTGCCGGAAGTTTTGGGATAAGAAAGAAAAAAAAAAAAAAAGCTTAAGTAAATTGTGAAATAGAAAATTGTCATTTTCCAAGAAATCAAAAAGATTAAGTAAAAGAATGAAAGAGCCAGATGCAATAACATTGTACCATTTCAATAGTGGACAGTTATAGTTCATAAGTAAACAGTAACGACACAATTACAATTACTTCGCTAAATTGAATCATGGATGGAATAATAAATAAGCAAAATTTAAGCTTTCAAGACGTGAAAAAACAAGATCAATCGGATAGAGGTTATGTCTTGTGCAAACCTCATTAATAGTTTTCCATAATTTTTCTGAAGAGCTCCTTTGGTGCTGCAAATTCAAATGGAATCAAATAAATAAAAGGGTTTCAAAATCAATTGGATCAATTAAGGTATAGACCAGGGAAGTCGGGTAAAAAATTACATGAAACTCAGTTCATTAAAATGTTTACATTCAGCTTACCTGGCAATCCAGTGAAATTCTCATATTGTCCATATGCTTGCCCCATAAACATTTCCAATCCTGTTACAATAGTGGCTCCTGATTCTTCTGCTTCTTTCAACAGTCTTGTAATTTTGGGCGTGTATACAGCATCAAAAACTAGGGAATAATATTTCAAAGCATACTGCAAAAAAAAAAAAAAAAACAAAAAAAAGGAATTATTGGATCTCTGGATTTCAATTTCAACTTGCTAATGTTCCATGTGATGAAATTTTGCTGGCTAGGTCTGTTATTTTTGTTCAGGTAAAATTCAACTCTCTCTCTCTCTCTCTCTCTCTCTCTCTATATATATATATATATATATATATATATATAAATAGATATGCTTGGTGTACATGAATATGTCAAACAAAAGGCTAAAGTCATAGACAAGACTGAACTAATCATATTGATTCCCTACCAACTTTCCATTAAGTAGGAATATGCAATGACAATATCACACGATTTTCGGTGAAATCAAGTAATGGAGAAAACATTTTCATACACCAATAATTATATTTCATCTCAATAGAAATTCAACTTCATTACATGACCGGCAATAATATATCAAATTCAAAACTTCCACCAACAATATTTCAAGTTCTTAACTGGTATGACACATCCATATTGAAGGAGCAAACCTTAGAAATAGGCGTCTCATCAACTCTTGGTTGCATTCCAATTGATGTTGTATTTGCAAGAATCATACCATCCCCCGGATGGTAACTATCCAAATCAGAAAGAGTTAAAGCATCTCCTCCAATTGCATCAGCAAGTTCTCTAGCACGGTCTACATATATGAATAAAACAAATAATACATATGTCATTAAATATGATTAAAAAAACAGGAAATAATAGTTATGATTAGAGGGCGAATCAATATGTGACATATATTAATAACTCAATGCTGCTTACAGTACTGATTTGGAAGGTTATCGTATATAAAATGAGAATTTGGGACCAGAAAAGACTTTTTTGAAAATCATATTCTCTGTTATATTCAAGTAACTAATGGATTCTCTCAAAATCTAAACTCATGCTATTATAAAATGTTTATACAAAAATATTGCACTTATAAGAATCATAATGAATTGAACGAACAAAACTACTAGCATGAGTGGAATACAAAATATAGTAGACTAAGAAATTATTACATCACAAAGGAATATTAAAAGGAAAAAGTACGGGTAAACAAATGATGAAAAGTGAAACAGGTTAGACATTATCATTAACAAAATGCAAGTTGTCTTAAACTCGTAATAAAGATATCAGAAGAAATAAAACCCAAAACAAACAATCGAGATGTTTCAAACCGCTGTAATTGTACCCAAAAGGGCAAAACCATAAAACTTTAACTAAAATGCCTTTTCTTTTCCGAACCAGAAATGTCTGATGAAGACATTTCTCATATTGGACACTAATATTAAGAGAATTGATCACATTATTAATAATCTCCTACGCGTGGTGCTCTGTCAACAACGTCTAAGAAGAAACTTTAACAATTCAACATGTTTCGACTTTAAGCAAGAAAAAAATAAATCGCGAAGCTTACCATAGGTACGGTTAGCAATCACAACCCTTGCTCCTTTCTCTTTTGCACCATAAGCAAGTGCCTTACCAGCACCTCCAGCCCCAATAACAACAAACAACTTACCAGCTAATGGTGAAATATTTGTGCTTCCACCATTATGTTTACCTGCCAAGAAATAGTTGAAGTACACAACATTTTCAGAACTAGAGTTACCAGCAACAATGATAGTAATATTGCTTAGGTACCAAACAAGACAACTACCACGTAAACCATCCTCAATTGCAGAAATAGCACCGACATAATCCGTATTATATCCAATCAATTTCCCGTCAGTTGATCTTCTAATAATGCAATTCACAGCTCCTATTGACTGTGATCATAAACAATTTGAAGAATTAGAAAAAAACAACGGAATCATATTATTTCCAATTATCGATCCAAGATTGTCAATCGTACATTGTAATGCAAAGTACATCAATTACCTTAGCCACTGGATCAACCTCATCACAACACTCAAGTGCCGCCTCCTTGTGAGGAATGGTAACACTGAAATACAAATGCTAAAGATCAATTTCAAGCAGTTCTCTCAGAGATTTACAAGATATTCATAGAAGTGGAACAAAAATAGGAGGCATATATAGGGTTACTTCAGCATTTAAGCAAAGGTTGATGCATTACATGATAAAAAGAAACAACTTCACAACTACGGAACTTTTCTTATTTGTATACCTGTAGGTCATGTATACCTGGATTTGAAAGGACTAGATACAATTATACGTATATGCTTTAACCAAATAATGCAGTATAGTGACGCATTGCATGTGGGTGTGTAAAACTGAATGGCATACGAAATGCGGTATATTGCCCACATTCATTGTCCACCTGGTTGGGAAATATTAAAGAAATATTCATCGAACTCTAAACAATTATTCAACTTAAAAGAAGGCGGCCAAATTTCAGATCACATTAATCATTAAATCACTTCTAAGGCATAAAAAGAAATTACATCCTTATTGGTTTAGTCAAAAATTGCTTGAGGCGTTAAAATACTTTAACTAAACTTGGAATAACATATCAATAATCCTAGCCACAAAAGACCAAGCAGTAGACTAATAGCTTATTTTGCACATATGGATCTTTAGCAAACCCAGGAAAGATTTCTAGCATGCAAAGAAGAACCTAGAACATGTTACCGCACTTGAGAAAAGCATCTAACATTAGATTATATAAATTCAAAATATCTTCATAAGGAGTTGGAACCCGAATCCCAATTTCTAGCATGCAAAGAAGAACCTAGAACATGTTACGGCACTTGAGAAAAGCATATAACATTAGATTATAAATTCAAAATATCTTCATAAGGAGTTGGAACCTGAATCCCACAAAATCTGTAGAAGAGTAAGTCCTGAGAAAATTGGCAAGGTCATCCACCAATAAAAATACATAAACACCATTATAACCAACTGACTTGAAGACTTCATTGAATAACATGGGTGATTTACTGTGACCTACAGGCTTTCCAATAATCCCATATACTTTTGTATCAGGTGCCACTTGTCTCAAATTGTACAGATATAATAAATCCTTAAGTGTAGGTTGTCCAGGAGCTGAAACTACTCCTGACTCGAGGGTACCAAAAGTAAGATATCCACCAAATTTTGCACAAAGTATACGAGAAATCAACCCCCGATCACCCATAACAAGTCCAATAAACGGAACCTGGAAATTAGAACAACGGTTATGGTAAAATGATTCGTTATCATATAGAAAGCCTCAATATAGAAATCATACGAGTTAAAATACAATAGGAACTATTGGAGTTATGAAATTATGCCTTCAATTTTGAACAAGTTTTATATAATATTTTGGTTACTTTCGCAGATTTTATCATTTATGTTTGTTTTCGTTAGTTAACTTAAATTTCAAATAAATCTAACAGTAAATTAGAAACTTTAGCGATTTCAAATTATACATAGATATTTTCATTTATGAATTTCAAGGATTATTTTCTTCCAATGTTAATCTCCTCATTTTCTATGCAAATTCCAACATCTCTACATTTATTTCACAAAATGTTTCCAACAGTATGAAAGCTCACTTGCTAAGAACTGAGGCAAACTTTTCTGTAAGCGCTAGACACACTGAGGCTTAGTGTAAAGACTATTGAGTATTTATTTTACAAGAAGTTTGATGCATATATGTCTACTTTCAACAATTTTTCACTTGTCATTCTAATGGTTAACAGTGAAAACTATCACATTTAGGCTATCAAGAGCCAGTTTTTTCAAGATCTTAAGGTTGATTGAACAAGCACCAAAGGCGGTTTCTCAAAGGAGCACGTGACTTGAAACTAACAGCAAAAGGTTTTAAGTATTAAATTATGTGATTTCATAGTTTTTATGCAAAAGCAAAGTGCTTGTGAATTTGTTCAACTACCATCAATACATGGTTTTAAATGTTGAAAAAATGTTTCCTTAAATTTACGTTGGTTTTTATTTCCTCATATATGTATCTTGATAACATATTTGACCTCTCTTCCTCGATCGAATTTCCCATCAATTTCATCTTTACCATACTCTAATTAAACTCACTAATTCTTGGATCAATAGGTTATAAAAAAATTTTAAAAAATGCGAATGGATTTAAAATCTTGTTCTAAATTTCCATCTCTAGTGCCTTACTTGAGAATGCACCATTATTTGAAACATGCGTGCCACATCAGTGATGTCAGTGGCAGTTGTAGCAATCTTCACAATGTCTGCTCCCGTTGCTTGTATTCTTGCTACAAGGTTACCAAGATCCTCAATAGAAGGAGTAAGCTGATAGTTGTGAGATGAAACAATGACCTTGGTTTTATTGAATGTCTTCCCACGTATAGAGTCATAGAATCCATGCGCTACCTTTAGAGATATCACAAAAACAGGAAATGTTTCATTAAGTTTCATTGTAAATAATACGAAGACAATATCTGGCATTCATCAAATGGGGGAATGTTTTAAATGGAGAAGAAAAACAAATTATTTTCCTTCAGGTCAACTATCTGATATTTCCAGATACTACTGTGATTATTCATATATTAGAAAAAGTTCAAGCAGTTCAAATCTGAAGTTCAGTTTGCTTAATCTCAGATGTCATCTTTCCGTAAAAATCATGCAAAGACTTCTATTTAAACATAAAACCAAAGAAAACAATCAAAAGGCATTTTGGGATTATGAGATTCTTCAGCATAATGCACGGAACTAGTAATCTAAGAGTGTATCTCATAATAACATGATATAATAGTATATATAACAAACTACACATTACGCAATTACGAGTAGCCGGCAGTCATTTATATTTCATACTTCACAGCATAATATATTGGCAAAACTAAGTACCAGAATCAGACAAATTCGGTGTAGTAGCATTATCATATGAGCAGAACCCACCCAAGGATTTGTTCGGTTCAAGAGAACTCCCAAAATATGTCTAGATATTACATTTGGCTCATATTTTCAAGTGCATACAGTACAGTAAAGTTGTCAGTGGCTTTATATCGACAAAGGGAACACAACCTGAAGTTCAACGTCAATATAATCAGCTCCCAACTCCATGGCTAACCGTAGTGCATCCAACCGTTTGTTTTCATCACCTTCATACTTTCCACCTTCCCACTTGGGCCTTAGAAAAGATAATGAATTTCATCATCCACAACTCTTAAATCTTCTAATTAAATCACACCATGGTCAACAAATTCAAATTTAACCACACAACAATAGCAGAGGACATCATGACAGCTAAGAGAGACTAACATTATAGCTAGATCAAGATAGCTAAAATCGAGATTATGAATAAGATCATGCAGATCTCACAAAGTTATAAAATTGTAATCCGAATAGTAGATTTTACCTCTTTAAGATATATATATATATATATATA
>Ga0123340_1003970_pt1 | contig 13959 bp, 14 predicted proteins | sample SirMexnodulemix_FD_89961 | JGI IMG/M metagenome (GOLD analysis project Ga0123340, IMG submission 89961) | Root nodule microbial communities of legume samples collected from Mexico - Siratro Mexico nodule mix | ecosystem: Host-associated > Plants > Roots > Nodule | place: Mexico: Nepantla... | reverse complement strand
GTGTAATATGGCCCTGCGGGCTCACATGGCAGAAAAGGGTGATCATGATATAAAGTTATGGGGAAAATGTAGAAGAATAAAGATGGTTGATGTGCAAGTATGTAATAATAGGGTTTAGGGTTAGCCAACTTCCAGATATTGTGAGTCATTTTATTCTTAATTTTACACTAAAATTAGGTCGAAACCCCCACATAAACTAACCTGAATGATGTCTTCATAATAAGGTTAGCAACCTAGTGATTATAATATCGAAAATAAATTGAATGTTACTTTAGTGTAGACAGATATTTGACAACGATTAAAAAGGTTTTTTTTTTTATCATAATTATGTACTTATTTACCATTGAAGTATTATTGTAACTTACACTATAACAATAATTCAAGTCATCGATATTTGAAATGTGTATAACAACAATTTTAAGCAAGGAAAAATAAATAAATGATAAGAGTGACAACATGAATAATAATATAAACAACAACGATGATAACAATAGTAATGAAACAATGATAAAGGTGACTAGATAAAGAAAATGTTCAAAAAAGGAACTCCAACAACATGGTGATGATCAATGACTATATGAAAAAGAATAAAATGATATGTAGAAGAGAAAAAACAAGCATACAATTTATAGTATAGTTGTCAAATTTGCAAAGGTTTAAGGGAAAAGAAGAAAAAACGAAAAAAAAAAAAAAATGGTGACTGTGAAAGCTTTTTATAAGATGAAAGTTCGTTAAACTCCATGTGATTTTGATTAAATGTTGTAAAACAAAGTATGAAACATGAAAATTGTTTTTGTCTTCAACATAGATCATGAACAAATGTAAGTACTTCATTTGTTGATAGATGGTTTTTCAACGAATAAGTTAATGTGTGGATAAACAATAGAGAAGCTTAGTCTGAAGTATTTCACGGATTAACTCAAATATATTATAAATGTTTATTTTGTGTTGTAGAGAATGTCTCTTCTATTTGCCTTCCAAGACAACCTTGCGAAGGTTTTTCAATATGAAATATCTCTTGTAAAACACACTAAAGTTGCTCCATTCTAACAACCTTTCTAAAAAGGTAACATGTCAGTTATGCGTAGCCACTACATAGTCTTGTACTTTACTCTAGTTTGGATAAAAGTTATTTGACGTAGGCCGAATAAGTCATATCATAAATTAAAATGTTACTTGAAGAATAGATATGCAATTATTGTATGAAGAACATTGAATGCATCCCTACATTTGAACATGGACAAACACAACATAAAGAAGAAGACTTCTTTGAAATCTGCAACGACTCCTTCTTCTAATCCTCTATGAATAGAAGATACCCTTGAAGAAGAAAGGTTAACAATGCTAATTTTTTAATTCTCTTGCAATCTTTAAGAATCCTTGTGCCTTAGATGTGAAAAAGAAACAATATTTGTATTCCTTAGCTAATATAGAAGAGTGAACTTCATTTGTATTCATCTTAGGACATTACTCCTTTTTTAGAAAGTGAATCAAGGATCTTTTATTTTCAGAGGATATGGATACAAGGCTTCTAGAAGGAAACTCATCTCAATTATGTGATTTTGTCTTCATGACACATCAATTTTGTTTATTTGGTTTTATAACATTATCATATTGTAATAATTTTATTTTGCTTTATTTATTTAGCTATATCCATAATGGGTACATTACTTGTATATATTTAATTCTCTAGTTTTGATCAAAACAAGAAAAAAATAGAGAATATTTTCATTCTCATATCTCTTATTCATTGTTGTTCATATCTTCATTTTCATAATATGGTATCAGAGCTTATCCTAGCAAGTTTGTTGGGCCTATCGAACCCACCCACTATCGGACTACTATCGGACCACCCTTATATATAAGTTTCACGCTCGAGTTGAGGAGTTTCGACGTGAGGGGGTGTGTTGGAGATCCCACATCGACTAGAGATGAGGTATTTCAATAATTTATAAGTGGGTGCAAACCTCTTCTTACAAGCCAGTTTTGTAAGCTTGAGTTAGGCTTAAAGTTCACTTTTTGATATCGTATCAGGAACTGCTAGAAGAGAAAAACAAGCCAAGACTTGGAGCTTTTTTAATATATTTGAGAATTCTAATTGCTGCATTATAGTGAGCAGTTGTAGGCATATCAAAAAACTGAGAAAGTTGTTGAATAGAGAAGGCTATGTCAGGTCAGGTATTAGTAAGATACCTAAGCCTTCCAAACATCATTCTATATGCACGAACATTTGTGAAAGACACACTTCCAATAGAAGACAATTTAACTAGATTATCGATAGGAGTGTTTGCAGGCTAAAAGACCTGTATCTTTTAATAATTCTAGTGCATATTTTCTTTGATTCATCATCATCCTTTTCTTACTTCTTACTACTTCAAGACCAAAAAAAATATCTTAAATCTCCAAGATCCTTTCTTGAATGTTTTATTCAAATGTTGTTTAATTCGATCAATCTCTTCCTTATCATTATTGCCAAGATTATATCATCCACATACACCAATATTGTTGTAAAAAGATCTTTCAGAAGCATTAATGAACAATGAATGATCATTCATAAATTGAGTATATCTTGCACAAATAAAAAATTTGATAATTTAGCAAACCAGTCCCCCTAGCTTGCGTTAGGCCATATAAAGCCTTTTTTTAATTTACAAACTTATCCTGGTTGAATAGAAGTCAAACCATGAGGAGTAACCATGTAAACATCTTCTTTGAACTCTCCATACAAGAACACATTATTTATATCTAACTATTTCAATTCCCAGTTATAAATAGAAGCTAAAGAAAGAAGCAACCTTATAGTTGTCATTTTTGCTACTTGAGAGAAAGTTTCAAGATAGTCAATGCCCTCTGTTTGTGTATATCCCTTTGCCACTAACCTTTTATACCTTTCAATAGTTCTATAAACCTTATACTTTATTTTGAATACCCATTTACAACTTATGGTAGTTTTGTCCTTAGACAAAACAACAATCTCTCATGTTTGATTTGACTCCAAAGCAGATATCTCACATTGTATAGCCTCTCTCCAACAGTTATGTTTCAAGACTTCAAAATAAGTGTTTGGCTCAACATGTGAAGAAATAGACATAACGAAAGATGTCTAAGAAGGTGATAATTTATTATAAGACAAAACTGAATTCAAAAAATATTTAACTTTTGAAGATATATTGGAAACATTGATTACAATGATAATCCTTTAGATACTCAAGTGGTCTTTTTGTTCAGGTACTCATTGACTATATTGTTTCATGAGCTTCATTAAGGTTTTGGTTACTATGGGAGCAAATTTCTTCTAGAACCTCAATGTTTGATTCATGGTCATTATTACTATTGTCTACTACATTATCACAGGGTGCAATGTTACAAAAATGGCTTGTGATGGTTGACCCAAAATAGGTTGGTCTTTGGTAAAAGGATTTGGATAAAGAATGTTAGCACAGTCAATGTATCCTTAACCTTTTGATATGGAAAAATATGTTCATAAAAAACAACATCCCTTGACACAAAAATTTCCTTGGATTGGATATTCAATGAAACATATCCTTTTATTCCTGTTTTGAAACCAATAAAAACACATTTTGATGCCCTTGGATCACACCTTTTTCTATTTGTTGGCAAAGTACTAGAATAGCATAAAGACCCAAAAACCTTTAATTGATTAAAATTTGCTGCAATTTTGTAAAACATCTCATGAGGAGAAAAATCATTCAAAACAGGTGTGGGAAGCATGTTTATAATATTTGCAGCATGTATAACAAAATATAACCAATAAAGTTTGGGTAAATGAGATTGTATCATGAGAGTTCTTGCTACATTTAAAATATAACCATGTTTCCTTTCAACTATACTATTTTGTTGCAGAGTATTAACACAAGACGTTTGATGTACTATTCCTTTGTTGACAAAGAAATTAGTCATGCAAAATTCAGTCCCATTATCACTTATTATTTTTATTGTTGTCTCAAAATTTGCTTGAATAGAAGTGACAAAATTTCCAAAATCTTGACAACTTTAGATTTTTGTTTTAAAAGAAAAATCTATGTGTACCTCGAATAATCATCAACTATGGTCAATAAATATTTATGACCATTGATGGTATTGAGTATGGTCCCCATAGATAAAAATGAATCAATCAAAATATTTTTTAGATTTAGATGTACTAAGAGGAAAGGGAAGTCTTTTTTGCTTTGCAAAATGACAAACACCACAAACAAAAGATTTGTTATATTTAACAAAAGGAAATTTACTTTTGATAATATCAATAGATTTGTTTGAAACATACCCTAATCGAAAATGCCAAATGTTTTCGAGATCACTAGCAGTAAAATTGACAATATCAGTGATATATGGAGATTTGACACGTTTGATTTGAAGGTGTTAATAGGAAGGGATCCTAAGTATATCAAGTTTATCTTGCATCTCAGCTGAATCAATCATTTTCAAAGAGTTCTTATCTTGAATATGACAACCGCTAGAGTCAAATGTAATTACACATGATAAATTATCAATCAATTTTGCTACTGAAAGAAGATTAAAAGTGAAATTAGGAATATACAGAACATTATCTATGACATGATTTTTTATTTTTAAACTTGAACTGAGGTGAAAAACCATGTTTTCTATAACATGTATCAATCATATGTCCTATCTTTTCACATTGATTGTAGACTTTAGAAACATATCGTCTTTCATAACTACTTCTTTTGCTAGTATCAATTATTCTCTTAGACTGATCACCAAATATTTGTCTCTCTTATTGTGTACCGAAAGAAAAAATCATATTCAAGGATGAAAAGAGGTCTTGTGAGATATCAACAATTTCAGCCATGATTAAATGTAGCAATTAGAGCTCTGACACCATATTAAGAAATGGACTTTAAGCCTAACTCAACCTTATAAGTCGATTTTGTAAGGTTGAGTTAGGCTTAAAATCCACTTCTTAATATTTATATCACTTCTTTTGTAACCTATTATATGATTTAGGGGTAGTTGAGTTTCAAATAATACTTGAGCTTAGCTAGAACTGACTACATTTCAAATAATATACAATCTTAGTCAGGAGTAATTGTATTTTAGATGATACTTTATTTTAGGAAGGAGTAATTGTGTTTTAAATAATACTCGATCTTAACCAGGAGTAATTGTGTTATAAATATACTCCATCTTAGCCAGGAGCAGTTGCATTTAATATATTTTAGCCAGGTATAGCTACAATCCAAATAATACTCAGTTTTAGTCAATAGAGATTGGGGTTTCAAGAAGTCCCATCCTATATTTTGCAGCAATAGTCTGCATTTGGAACTTGATCATGTTTAGAACTTAATGTAGTATAGGTTTTAAACAAACCAATATAAAAATATATCAAGTGAAAATCTCTCTCTAATTTAATCTCTTTGCATTGCATACTATTGAACTGCAATTAGCTAAAGAATTTTCTAAACCAAGATTTGCAAAGATTTTTTTTAAGAGTGAGTATTTCAACTTAAAATTGTGTCTCACTATCTTTATTGAACACTGATTTATGAAAACCTTTTGAAAGTGCATTTGTCAAGTTAAAACTTTGTCTGATTGTTTTCCTTAATTGTTGGTCTTGCAAAAATCTTCAAAATGTTTTGAATACCCAATTCAACCATTTATTCTTGTGTATTTTGTTTATTTTAACAAATTTCAACCTTTAAAATGTTGAGCACGTAAAAACAACTAAAAGAAAGATCCAACACATAATTGGTATGAAAGGTTATTTCATTGTCGAGAGAGCTTCCCTCTTGAGGCCATCAACTTTCTTAAAGAAGACTTCGCTACTAGAAATGATATAAACCTTCGAAGGTAGTATCTCAACTTTCTATTTATTTTTCTTAGAGAATGACATACAACAGGGTGCAACTAAAGAAAATTTATCCAATAGGGGAATCATGGTAGGTAACACTAAGTGTGTTATGTGTGGTGTAGCTAAATAATTGTTAAGTCATTTACTCTTTAGATGTTAGATAGCAAACTTGGTGCGGACTCTTGGTTGGAAGTGGGTGAGTACATTAACAGTCCCTCATGATCAACTAAAAAATAATCTATTATAGTTTAGCATGTTAGATTTGGGATCTAAAAAGAAAATATTATGACGTAATGTTTAGGTAGCAATGGCGTTGGATATTTGGAATAAGAAAAATGAGGTTATGTTTATATTTGTAAAGGTAAACGGGCAAGAAAATCTTGCTCTCAGACAACTAAAGCATAGGCAAGGATAACTCACAAAGTGTCAACTGCAATATTTTCTTATTGATCATAATAGTGCTTAAGTGTAAAGATATGTTGCTATCCTTACTAAAGTAAAAGGGTTAAGGTGTTGGGAAGGGTAAGAAGGAACAAGAATCATAACCTCTTAATATTTCTGGATGATAAATCAGTGAAGATGGGGTAGATTACTTATCTACTAAACAAAGTTAGGAGAGTATATTTTATTAAAGTGGGCAAGTGATAAACGTAATTAGTGAAGTTGTTGGTGTTTAAAGGTAAAATACCCTACCTAAGGGGAATATTATATTGTGGCAAGTTAAAAGCAAAAGGGGATTGTTGTGTATGTCCCAAAATCAGTGAAAGGCTATACCTTGTAAATTTTTCCTTTTTATGTTGAATGTTTGTAAACATCATCATTATGAATACAATTTAACTAGCACTTCTCAACTTTGCTTTGTAATTTTTTTATTGCTTGTTTATGTTTGTGTTACTCCCTTTTTTTCATATTTATGAAAGTCGTTTACATATTGGGTTGGACCTTGCTACCTAAGATGTGTGATTGTTGAGTTCTCGTTTTAAGGCATTTGTTTCTTATTACCTTCTTTTTTATATATATAATTTTGTAATGATGAATTCTTCATGGGGAAACTCGTGATGGAACGGGACATGTTTTTATTTGAAATTAGGGGATCACCATGGAGTGAAGCGACCCCGTTATCTTGTCAGAGGATCACTATTGAGTGAAACGGCTTTGAGTGGGTATCGAGGGATCACGATGGAGTGAAATAACCCTTATATGCCCACTTTTCATTTTTGTTTCTAAGTTAGGAATGACAAGATATCATCCTTGATGTGAAAAGGTGTTATTAGAATTACATACGCGTTGCCTGAACGTAGACTCATCAAAACCTTGTTGGTAAAAAATCCTCCTTAGGGATAAAAATACCAATTAAGGAAAGAGTACTTATCGCTACATGATTTAGTTAAAATAAAACTTTAAATATGTTGCATTTCAAGTCCTTGCCATTTGCTTTCCAGAAAAGTATTGTAGTCTATATGCATCCTTTCCTACTGCATCTTGAACTCAAAAAGGGCCTTCCCAATTGGCTGAGAAATTCCCTTCTTCCTTCCTTGCATTACTGTGCATCCTTCACACAAGGTTGTCAGGGCGAAAGCTTATCAGATGCACCTTGGTGTTATACCTCTTGGTTGACCTTTTTAGATTTTTGCCCTATCTCGGAGCTCACTGATGTCAAGATTAACGACCAGACTTTCGCTATTCAGGTCCATGTCTGCTAGTTGTCGACGTAGTGTGGGTGCTCCTATCTCTACCGGGATCGTCGTAGCCGTGCCATACATAGGTTGTATGGGGTCTCTTTAGTGGTTGATTGGGGTGTGCACCTATAACCCACAACACTTCTAGTAGTTCTTTGGGCCACCTGTCCTTCACTATACCTAACCTCTTCTTCAACTCATTGAGTATTATTTTGTTAGCGGCCCTGCTTGCAGGTTAGTTTGGGAGTGCTCCACCGAGCTTGTTATGTGATGAATGTCAAGCCCCTCGTAAAAGGCAACGAGTGATCGCCTTCCATTGTCGGTCACTAGTGTTTGTGGGATGCTAAACTTACACACTACATTCTTCCATAGTAATTTCTGAACTTTCTTGGTCGTTATCGTGGCCAATGACTTGACCTCAATCCACTTCATAAAGTAGTCAATGCCTACTGCCTACTAAGAGGAACTTACATTGTCCCTTTCCTGGTGGGAAAGGACCTATGATATCCATCCTCCACATAGCAAAGGCCCAAGAGGACGAGATGTTGTGCAAGGTTTCAGGGTTGGCATGGATTATGTTTCCAAACTCTTAGCATTTTTCACATTTGTCGGTATACGTGATGTAGTCCGTTTGCATTTTGGGCCAATAAATCCCTCTCTAAGTACCTTGGTCACCATACTTATCACCCCTGAGTGAAAACCGCAAACTCCATTGTGCATTTTTTGTAGGACACACAACGCTTCTTTTTCAGACACACACTTCAACAAGAGCCTAGAGTATCCCCTTTGATATAGGTCGTCACCTAAAACCACATATTGTGCTTTGTGCGCATTTTTTGCTCATCTCCATCATCGCAATCTCCAATTAGAGAGAAATGCTTGATGCGGTTCATACCACGTGGTCTCACTTTCAATTGCTAGGCACTCAGATGTTGTTGTACTGACACACAGGGCATTGATCGTTTGTTGCACAATGGACCGCTAATGGCTCTTTTTCTCACCTGATGTGCTCGACTTTGGCAGTTACAAAAGTTCCAAGTAATGCTTGTACTTTGTGGAAACATTTCAATAGTAGCGGGTCCTTGACTTAATGCTTTCCGGTTATGTGTCTCACAGTCAACTACAAATCACTCTTTCACGAGATGTGCTCGATGCCCATGTCATGGGTGAGCTCAAGCCTAGCTATGAGCGCCTCATACTCAGCTTGGTTGTTGGTGGTCTTGAACCCAAACCTCAACTAGTGTTCAATGAGGAAATCCCCTGTCCCTTGAGTACCACTCCTGCGCCAGCCCCTTTAGAGTTTGACGATCTCTCTACATATAAGATCCTCCAGGACGTGATTTCCTCCGTTTCATAGATCATCTCGACTATGAAATTCGCCATAAGTTGGGCTTTCACAGGTCCACGAGGTTTATACTCGATTCCGTACTCCCACAACTCCACCGACTATCCAATCATCCTTCGAGCGAGGTTCGACTTGACTAAAGTCTTGGAAATTGGGTAATCTATCCTCACGATGATCGTGTAGTTTTGGAAGTATGCTTTCATTCGTCATGCTATCATAACAAAAGCGAGAGCGACCTTTCCAATGGTTTGATACCTCATTTTCGTGTTTTGCAACGTTCAGCTTACGAAATATATTGGTATTTGCTTAGAGCCTACTTCCTACAATAAGGTTGAACTTATCGCATTGTTCGAGACCAACAAGTATAAAAAATTGGTTTTCCTAGTAACCGTTTCTCGATGACAGGGGGACCTTCCAGGAACTACTTCAACTGTGAACACTTCCTCACACTACTCGTCCCAGCAAAAGTGAGTAATTTTCTTGAGAAGATTTATTATGGGCTTTGTTTTTCTGTCATTCTCGACATGAATTGTGATAGTGCCATTAACCTTCCAAATTGTTGTACCTCCTTCACATTCTTTGGGCTCTACATGTCCATAATGGCATGACACTTATCGGGGTCGGCTTCAATCCCCATGTGCCTCAACATGAATACCAAGAACTTTCCACCCTCTATGCCAAAAATGTTCTTCTCTGGGTTCAAACGCATGCCTACCTCCCTAAGCGTGTTGAAGACTTCTTGTAAGTCTTGAACGTGTTGTTCACTTGCTCAGACTTAACGACTATGTCATCTACATATACTTCGACGTTTCGGTCGATAAGTTCTTTAAATACCTTGTCCATGAGTCACTGGTATGTCGCACTAGTGTTTTTAAGTCCAAACGACATGATTTCATAAATGTAGTTAGCATCATCTACCATGAAGGTCATTTTTTCCTTGTCTCTTGGGTGCATACTAATCTGGTTATACCCTAAGTAGGCGTCAAGAAAACTCATAAATTTGTGCCTGGAGGCTCCACCAATAAGGCGGTATATGCTGGGGAGGAGATATGCATCTTTGGGGCATGCCTTGTTGAGGTCAGTGTAGTCTATACACATTCTCTACGTACCATTAGGTTTTTTCACCATGACTACATTGGCCTACCAAGTAGTGTAGTGTGCCTCTCAGATGAACCCAACTTGCAACAATTATCTGCTTTCTCCTTTGTTGTCGTTTCTCTTTTCATCACCCAATTTTCTCATTTTCTGGGCGACAGGTTTGACTTCTTTATACATTGAAAGCTTGTGGACAATGATGGTTGGGCTGAAACCCGACATGTCCGTGACCGTCCATGCGAATGTATCAGTGTTAGCTATCAACATTTTGCTGATTCTTTTAGCATCCTCTTGTGATAATGAAGTACCTATCCTTGTTGAGCAGTGATCTCCTAGCAGGTGAATGGGACGTGTGTCTTCTCTAGGCTCAACGCTTATATCATCAATTTCGGGATCCAAGTTGGCAGTTGCGACGATGTGGCATCTTCTGCGGCATCTCTCCCTAGTTTCTGCACTTAGTCGATTCTGGGCAACAGGTTCAACTTTTAAGTTGACCGCGTAACATTTTTGCTCGGTTTTTTGATCTACGTGAATTGAAACAATGTCTCCTAAAGGTGAGGGAAACTTCATAGCAAGATGCGGGTTGAAACTATTGCATCCAACTGATTCAGGGATGGTTGCCTGAGGAGTATATTGTATAATGTGTTGGCCTCTACCAACAGGTAACGTATTTTGATTTTTCTACTTTGCGTCCTCCCTTCGCCAAACCTAGTATAAAGGTCAATGTACCCCTTGGTATCAACTTGTTCCCCCGAGAAGCCCACTATTTGGTCCTCATAGGGTTGCACTGCTTTCTGGTATGCGTAGCTTCATTAAAGTATTCCAATAAAGGATATCCATCAAGCTCCCTAGTCTACTAATGTCTTCATTACTGCAAAGTTCTCGATCTCTGTGGCGATCACCACGGGGTCGTCTTATGAGGGGTCAATGCCCTTGAAGTCGACATTAGTGAGCGTGACAGGGGGCATTTGGTTTCTCATGAGTGCACACACTGCGTTAACTATCTGAACTGCGCACAAGTGTTTCTTTCTGCAAAAGCGGATGATCCTCCCCCAGCGAACCCTCTCGTTGTGGTGTTGATAATTCCACGAAGTGGAGGGCTTTGGTCTTGTGGCAATGGTTGACGCCGAGGTGTTCTCGCCCTTTCTTCTAGTCGTCATCGCAGTTCTCCTCGCCTGTTCTATCGACCTCGTTTCGGCATTCGTTCTTTGCGTTTACCAGTGTCTCCTTTCTTTTACACAAAGTGTTTGAGGTGCCCAGCTTGTATTAGTTCCTCAATCTTGTCTTTGAGGGAAACACACTCCTCGGTGCTATATCTGTAATTTTGGTGAAAGCTACAATGCTTAGAGGTGTCGCAGTACGCGGGGTGGCTACCCTTCTTGGTCTGGGTATGAGATCGGCATGCAATGCTTCTTCAAGAATTTTTCCTCTGTTGGTATTAAGGGGCGTGTAGTGGGGAAATCTTGGCACTCTCACTTCTTTCTGTTTATTAAACAATGTGGCGTAGTTGGTCTATCTCTTACCTTCGCCTTTTTTGTATGAGTCTCTGCTCTAACCTGCTTTCGAAATTCCCTTAACTCTTCCAACTGCATGAACTTAACAGCTCTTCTCCTGAGTTCTTCAAGGTTAGTGGCCATCTTCTTACACATACTATCAGCGAATGGTCCTGGCCATAGGGTAGTCACAATGTGGTGTAGGGCGACTTTAGGGTTAAGGTCTCGTATTTGCAATGCAACTTCCCGAATCTCCTCATGAACATCTAAAAGGACTCTCCTTTTTCTTATCTTATATTGACAAGTGTCATGGCCGTCAGATGGCATGGCTTGCTAGAGGCGAATTGTGTGTTGAGTCATCACACCAAGGTCTCAAAGCAGTCAATAGAGAAGGGAGGTAGCCGGGTAAACCAACTCATAGTTGTCTCCTTTAAGAAAGTGGGGAATACCCGACAAATAATGGCCTCGTCGGTGGTGTACAAGCTCATTTTTATCACATACACATTAATGTGTTCATTTGGGTCCATGGACCCGTCATACCTATCCATATTAAGACCCTTCCAGTGGGGCAGCAACTCAGCTTTAAGGACTCTGTCGACAAGCGAGGTCGTCGTCCTCCGCTAATAGATTTTGTGTTGGTTGAAGTTTCATACGGGGATTCGTTCATGGTTTGGTCTCTGTTGTGGGTGTTTGAAACTTGCAAGAGTGTGTCAGTTCTTTAGTTCGGTCAGCTTTTGCTGCCCTGGGGGTGGGATGCTCCCCACGTAGTTTCTTCTTCATTTCCTCATTTTTCTTCCTAAATAAGAGAACTTCCTTTGCATTTTTTTGTTTCATTTCTGTCAATTCTCGCTGCAATGTCAAAAGCGTGATCATAGGGTTGGTCTCCGCCACTCGTGAGCTTCCTTGTCTCTAATCCTAATTTTTGTAACTACCATTGAACTTTCCAGTCACAGTCCTCCTCGGTCCCACGGTGGGTGCCAATTATTCTTACGTAAGGCCTGGAAGAGTCTTTGTCTCCTTCTGCCATGTATCCATTTGCTCTTGTTCGATAAGATGTCATTCCAGTCCGAGCAGGAGGATACCTACGAAAGGTACTCCGATTTACGGATACATGAATTAAACTAAACTAATGTAAAATTTAGCTACACTTTAAAAGTGATTTAAGAGAATTCAACTAAATTATATAATAATTTAAATGAATTGAACTTAATTTCACCTTGATTTGAGTAAATTAAACTAAATTTTGAACTATTCTAAATTGTTCATGTATATTAATTGTTTAAATTATTATTAATAAATATTCTATTTAGAAGTATATTTTACAATATCATAAGATATAGTTCAATTTAGTTCAAGAAGTATGTTTAGGAGCAATTTAATTTTTAAAATTAAATAAATATAAAATTCATTGTAATTTTTTTTATAATAATTCAGTTTTCTAATACAATTTCACTCTATAGAGTATAATTTTTTTTAGTTCAATAATTTTTTTAATAATCCCTAATTTATTAATTATCTTGTGTTAAAAGGACTTAAGCACATAAAAAAAATTAAATAACTAGAAATTCTTATACCTGTTAGTATTATCTATTTAATTTAACGTGAGACTTCCTTAATATTTACAAACTCACCCTAAAAATTCTCATACTTCTAAATATTACTTCAAATATGATGGTATAGTCAATTTTCTTTACCAATTTCACTTTAAATTGTACTTTAATCAAACTTATGTGTAATCATTTTTATAAGTTGTCTCTCAATAATAATATTTGTTATTAGTATATAAATAGGAAAGAAAATTTGAATTAAAATATTAATCTAGGTTGGCAAATTAAGTCTTACTTTAAGATGTATTTTTATTGGTTTTACAAAGTTTGTTTAGTACATTAAATAGTTTATTTTATTTAATATGCGTTCTTTTTATTAACTATAAATAGTTAATTTTTTATTAATATATGTGTAATAATTTATTTTACATAGATTTTTAATTGTTTGTCGTGCTTTCACAATCTTGGTCACCAGAGAATTTAAGACATACATAAAAATAGTCATCCACAAAAGAAAGAAAAATATGAAACATAATTTCATAATAGACAATTTCAAATCATAGGTTACAAAGACACTGTCATCCACACCATACAACTTCACCATAAGTAGGTAGCCAACTCTCCCCAGTAGTCATGTTTGATGCAACTTATTAAGCTTTTAAGCTTTATAATTGATGGCATTATGTTAAGCCACATAACACATGAAATCTTTATTTCTTATATAGCAAATAGCATAAGACAGATATTATATATTGGCATTCATTTAGTTATGTTGTTTTGAGTAAGGTGAGCACCAATTTCTTTGGACATCTCAATTACCAATTCCATTAAGGTGTGAGGGTCAGGAGTGTGAGGGTCAGGAGTGTGAGCTTCTTTTTTCTCATATTCTAGAACCCAATTCACAACACTTCCCTTTTCCTTTGGAGTAACTTTCAGCAGCAACTTGAAGCTCTTGTAATGCTTCAATATG
>Ga0123340_1003959_pt1 | contig 13969 bp, 10 predicted proteins | sample SirMexnodulemix_FD_89961 | JGI IMG/M metagenome (GOLD analysis project Ga0123340, IMG submission 89961) | Root nodule microbial communities of legume samples collected from Mexico - Siratro Mexico nodule mix | ecosystem: Host-associated > Plants > Roots > Nodule | place: Mexico: Nepantla... | reverse complement strand
GTTTACTACCTATAATGCAAAGGTTAAAAAGATGTTGGAGAAATTATGTGAGAGAATTTCTACATATTAACTGATTATAATTAATTTTAATTTGTGAAAATGTTTATTTAACCTTTTTTTCTTTTCAGAAGTTCTCGTGAAGAAACTTGTCCAACCTACTCTTAATATTTACCTGGCTGAAATTGTTCAATTCGGACTAACCCAATTTCCTTATTAGTTGGGCTAGTCCATATGCAATGCCTACTATTAAGGAATGACTTTTCGTTCTTGCACCCGCACAATTTCTAGCAGCACCCTCATAATTCCTTAAAATAACCATTCCATCCTTTGTAAAAGTGACTTTTATATTGTCTGTTTTAGATCCATAACAAGTATTCTGAAATTTCTAAAATATGGTTTCCAAAATAAGATTTCCACAATAGAATTTCTAGAACAGTATTTTCGAAATAACATTTCTAGAATATAAAATATATTATGAAACGAGCTTTCTGAAAAAACATATATGATATCTTTTAAAATAAACTTTTCAAAATATGTTTTTTTAGAATAAAACAAATTAAATATTTTCCGAAAAGAACTTTCAAGGTCCGCTTTCCATAACGAAAATTGTAGCTTCCAAATCAAACTTTCCATAATAAGTATTTCCTAGAACGAGCTATATCTTCTTTTTTCGTCTTAAAGAGTGTGGTGGAGAATGAAGGTGTGATGGACACTAACAGGTGGTATGGTGCAGTGAGGAGGAGTATTTTAGTTTTTTCTGTTAGTATTGGGGTTAGTAATAATGGGGGTGCAGGAAGTAAAAGCCATAAGGTAACTGAGACAAGATATGTTTTTTTTTTTTTTTAGAAAATCACTTATGCTATTCCAAGACATACCCAATAAAAGTAATGGTCCATTAATTTATGGATATAGAAATCATGATGAAAGTATTTACTCCAAATCTTTGATGTGCAGTACTTGGCACAAACCAAGTTATATATGTTGAATAGAGCATTCACGTTTTATAATACTGTGATATAAGCAAAACAATTAATTTAATTGTATTAACAGTACCCAAATTATACTGTCATTTAAATATAAATTATCATATAACTAAATGCTCTTATCACAATTGTTTCAAAAACTGTTGGTACAAAAAATTTACATGGATAGCGTGTCAAGGGTCCCTTTTTTAGCATACACTTAATATCCTGGTCATGCTAAAAACCGAAGTCATGTTGTAACATCATCATTATCACCTAGATATTCAGATCATGAATCAGACACAAAACGTAGTCTTCAAGTGATTGGTTGTTATGTGAATAAGGATATGGTTGCACGAGCTGCCCTCTTATTACTCATCAGTCAAGTTTACCCAAGCACTCAGTTAAGCCTCTTTTACTTCATATTGCAGGGAAAACCTGTGAAATCATGATGTCAAAATGAGCATGCTAACTCGTAAATAGGATATAGCAAAATGTTCAAAACATCAATGTCAGAATATCAAATAAAGAATCCTCCTAGCCTTGTCTGTAGTTGCTGCAAATATTTACCAACCACATTTAGCCAGTTAGTCATTAACAATCAGGGTGTAAAATATAAAAAGAAGCATCATATTTATCGTAATCAAAGGAAGAAAACACAGTGAACTTTCAGTATGCATAATGAAATGCTTGAACAATGAACATCGTAAAGTAAATAATGATGTATATTTTCATAGCTAAACGACTACCAAAATGGTCGTTTACAATTATATCTTTTAATATCAGTAATATTGTGAATTGATACCAACCTATTAAGAGTTCACCGATCATCCGATGCAGCTAGAAGTCTATTAAAGCAATTCCATCCTGCAGCTCATCACAAGGCATAATCATACCTCTGAAAGACATGCAAAAGTTCCTTTAAACTTAAACTACACTATCGCATCTAAATTCCCAAAATGACATGAACAAGGCAGGCAAATACCATATATAGAGTACCGGTTAAACAATGAAAAAAAGCTGAAAATTTGTCTTGTCTTAAATATTTCTTCCAAAATCCCATGTTAATTTCCCTTATATTTAGGTATATGGGGATAGATGAAGACCCTGGTATAACTTTAAAATTCAACAAAACGTAAGTCTCAAAGTACTGTAAAGCAAAAGAACAAATAGAGATAGACAGGCACGAACTGATGATAAAGATAGGATTCTGTACAAATTTAGAAAAACCATATATAATTATTTCATTTAAGTAAAAAAAACAAATGATGATCAAACACTAATGTTTAACCTAATGACAGTAAGAGGTGGTATTATATTTAAAGAGTGTGTAGATAAGTTCATGTTTCAAAGAAACAAGTCTAGGCTACAAAAGATAAGACCAACATAGTCAAAGAGGAATCAAATTTAGAAACGATGGGCCAACATGATCTGGCAGAGTGACATAAATCAGCAAGAAGAATAAGAGCATATGAATTTAATATGGTAAAATAATTGACTAAATACATTGACACAGGTTAAAACTTATTTATAGCCCAACAAAATTGTCAGTGACCAAAGGAAAAATGAAAATTGCTTGATATACCAAGCAGCGGTTCAAAGAAAACCATGTGTTTGAACCATTCCAAATAATGCAATCAGACACACAAAAACAGTGTTTCGCATGCACCTTATGGTTAGAAATGAAGTACTATAATGAAAGCATATAAAAATGAGTGAGTCTTACAAGAAATCATTTCAATTATTTACATATATTGGATCCAATTATGGGAGCGTTTAGAATAACTCATGGAGTTTATTTGGCTTTTCAAAGTAGGCTATGACTTTATAAACTCTTTTGTAGCTTATGTCAAATTCACAATTAAAATATCAACTTATAAGGTAAAGTTTGCACTTATCTTTATACTATAATTTGACATTATCTTTAATCGATGTAGGCTATTCAACAATAATAGAAAAAATAATTGTATGCATCAGTTCTGCACAAATATCAAGAATGAAGAAGTTCACATCATTTGAGCGTAAAACAAATGCCATTTTTAGGCAGAACAAGTTAGAAGCCTTCTCTCACACCCTTTACTTACACAATATATACCTCCCATATGACTCAACCCTAATCATATGTGCACCCAGGTTCACAAGTTAACTCCCTCTGCCTTCCACATACTCACCCCTTACCACAAAAAATAGGATCTCACAAGAAGTCTCATTAGACATACATGAAAAGGTAGGCCAAAAAGACAGTATGTTGGCTAAATAGTCAAATTAGAAGACAGAAACTTACATGAAATCATTAAATGCCATCATAACAGCACCTCTACAACATGCTTCAGCATTATGGGCATCCCAAATCCAAATTCCATAATAAATACATAGCCAATTTATTGTTTCAATTTGGTTGGGCAACCTTGGATGTGCTTTTTCGCCTCTTCAAAAACCCATCCATTAACTTGATATACGTATATTTATTTAAACCAACTCCCTTCTGTTCTGACTCTTGATATAGTTTCATTGCCTCCTTGTACTTCCCCTGGGTACACAAATCACTTATTTGCTCTGAGTACATGATATCACCTGAAGCATCAAGCTCTTGGGAAGTGTCGTGTGTTTTCACATCTTGCCCTATCTGTGAAAGTTTTGACATGAATTTCTCAGCTTCCTCAGTCCTACCAGCATGAGTAAGCGCATTAACAATGGCATTATAAGTATACCAGTCAGGCTCCAATTTTTTCCCTTCCATTTCAGTCATAAGATCAAATGCTTCCTCCAGTCTCCCTTCTTTGCAAAAGGCTGATATCAATGTGTTGTATGTAACTACGTCAATGGGAACCTCTTTAGAGACCCATGTGTTAAAGAGTTTAAAAGCTTTCTCCAGCATGCCCTCTCTGCAGAGTCCTCGAAGGAGAATGTTCCGTGTAAAGAGATCTGGTTTGAACGTCTTCCCTACCATTTTGTTATGGAACTCAAACGCTTTCTCTACCATTCCCTCCCAGCAGTAACCATGAATAACGATGTTACATGTGGCCTCATCAGGGACCAAACCCTTCTCCAAAAGCTCATTCAATTTATCCACTGCTTCATCAGGTTTCCTAGACAGGCATAACCCTCTGATTAAAGTGTTGTATGTGACAACACTAGGAATAATCCCTCTCCCCTTCATCTCCTCCCAGAGCTTCAACGCTTTGTCTCCTTGCTCAGCCTTAAAGTACCCCATGATCAGAGTTCCATAGGTCACCTCATCAAGAATATAACCCCGCTTCCCAGCCTGCACAGTTAACTCATATGCCTCTTCAAGCTTCTTCTCCATGCACAAAGTATGTAACACACTGTTAAGAGTAAAAACATCCGGCTTCAAACCTTTCCTTGCCATCTCATCCATCATCTTAAACGCCTCCCCCAACTTCCCTGCTTTACAATAACCACTAATCATAGTATTATAAGTAAAATGATCGGGATAAACCCCATTCTCCACCATCCTCACCACAGCATCACTCGCCTCATCAATCTTACCTTGCTTACATAACCACTTAACCACTATATTGTGAGTCACCACATTCATCTCAACTCCCCTCGACTTCATCTCCTCAATCAACCTAAACCCCTCCACACTGCCACACCACTTAAAAGACCCATCAATCAAAGTATTATAAGTAACAACATCCGGCATCAACTTCAAACTCACCATCTCATCTCTAACCCTAATAGCCTCATCAATCTTCCCCTCATCACACAACCCCCTTACCAAGGTATTATAAGTCCAAACATCCGGCAACATACCATCTTTAGTCATCAAGTCAATAACCTCAGCAGCCTCCTTCAACCACTTCAACCTGCAATACCCATGAACAAGGATATTATAAGTATTCCTATTGGGAACCAACCCGGCATTCTTCATTTCCGTAAGCACATCCCTCACTTTATTCAACTGACCTTTCTTGCACAGGGCGTCTAAAATGGTGTTGTAGGTGACGTTATCAGGGGAACACCCGAATTCGGGCATTCGGTGAATAAGGGCAAGGGCGTGGTCGAACTTGTTATGGTGGCAGTAGCCGTAGATGAGGATGTTGAAGGTGTTGGCGTTGGGCTTGACGCCGAGGGCGACGGCGTCATGGAAGACGCCGGAGGCGAGAAGGGTGGAGTGGGAGGAGACGGAGCGGACGAGGGAGTTGAGGAGGGTGTTGCAGGTGAGTAGGTTGAGAGTAAAACGCAACCGTTTCATTTTTTGAAAGAGCTGGAAGGCGTGGTGGGGGCGGAGGAGGAGCGCGTGGAGGGCGTGGCTACGGTCGGAGGAAATGAAGGAGACGAGGAGGGACTTGGCGTCGGAGAATTTGCGGTGGGAGAGGAGGGGAGGGAGGACGGCGAGAAGCGCGTGAGGGGAGGAGCGGAGCGAAGGTGGCGCGTGGGCTTGGAGGCAGTTGAAGAAGGAGAGGAGCGTGGCGGGGTGGGAGCGGAGAGTGTTGCATGAGAGAATGGAGGTGAGGAGAGGGAGAGTGAGGTGAGGGATGAAACCTTCTAGTTTCTCCGATTCAACTCCTCCATTCTCCTTCTTCTCTTGCAGAACCCTCGTTATGCCTTCCACCACTTCTTCCTCCCTCATCTTCTCTTCTCTCAGAACGTGCGTGGGTTTAGTTTAGGGTTTTTCTTTTGCAGAACAACACCATAATCAACCAAGACAAAACCTCATTTAATTTAAAAAACAAGATAAATAAATTTAGTGGTTTAAGAATATTTTTATTTTAAAAAATAGCCATCCCAACCAAACAAATCATGAAAATTTTAAAATTCCTCATTTTTTTTCCTCCTTCGATTCAAGAAATGGAGATTCCAATGCACGTGTGTGTGGACGAGGTGTCTTCATGGGTTGATCACATAAAAAAAATAGAAAATTTGGTCAAAATAATAGAAAAACAAAAAAAAAAAAGATAACAGCGATTCTTACTCATCATCAACAATGGAGTCGACGAAGGAAGTGATACTGAAAGCAATCGAAGCAACCCCGGTAACCTTCAAAGATTACGGCCAGGTGATCGAGGCTTCGCCGGACGGCGAAGAATTCGGTCCCCACGACGCTCAACTCGACCTTACCCAAGGAACTCCGAGGTTTCATCTTTCAATCAACCTTCCATTTTTAGGGTTTTTCTCACCCACCCTTTGTTTTTTCAATTCCAATTGTATTATTATGGAATTGAATTTCAATGCCATCCAATAGTAGCAACTTGCAGGTAATTGAATGTCTTAACTTGAAAAAAAAAAAGTATACATAGAAATTGGAAAATTTTCTTACCATCTGTTATCAATATCTGAGTAACTCCAGAGAATCATGAAGTTCCAATTGAGGTACACTTTCCTTATGAATGGAAGAGTTGAATTGAACTAGTTATGCCACCGATAAAAACATGCAAAGGGAACCTTGGAATTCATTGTGGAATCTTTGTTTCAAATATGTTTTTCTGTGCATATTTTGTGAGCTTTATTAGGCTTGTATAATTATTCAGCTCTCTTATTTGGATTGGTATAAAGCTTATTGGAATTCATGTGTATTTGATAGGTTCTACATTATGCATCTTGAGAAACGCCCGCTCAAGTTTTCTAGCATTACACATCATGCAAACGTGACTCAGTGCCTGGGGTCTGTTGGTGGCCATGCCTGGTACCTTGGAGTGGCAAAGCCGTCAATTGTTGATTCAAATGAAATAAAGGATGATGACACAGGCAAGAAGATTGTGCAGTCCCGTTGCGGTCATTCATACGTGCCTCCTGACATTGATGGTGTCCAAGTTTTCAAGGTGGCAGGTTCCAAATTTCTTAAGCTAAACCGGGGAACATGGCATGCTGGCCCTCTGTTTAAGGCAGAGGCAATGGACTTTTACAATCTAGAGTTGAGCAATACAAATGTGAGTTTTTCACCTATCTTTTTCCAGGATAATAATTAGGCAGCTGTATGCATCCTAGTTCATTTGTGAGATTTTATGTTTTAGTCGATGTTGCTCTGGCTCACATGGCCTTTTACTCTGCTAACAGGTGATTGATCATACTCAACACAACTTTAAGAAGGACAATGGAGTGGTCTTTTTGATTGACGAGTAACTGCAGAGTTTTATCAGTTCGTATATTGTTTATCAATAAATGACAGATGTCATTTATATAATTTCTGCTTCATATGTGTAAAAATTTCATGCAGTTTGAAAACAAAGAATACCACGTTCCTTTTCTGCATGTGTGAACAAAATATCTAATGGCTTATTAGTAGCGTAAAAGGGGAACCACTAAGGTCGGACCTAATGGTGGCGGGGTTTAAGTTAGTTTGCACAAAGTCCTAAATTATTGTAACTTTATTGCTGTTATTGTAAAAAAAAAAAAAAGAATAGAAAGAGGTGTGGTTAAGAGCATTATGATCTATAAGTTAATTGAGTTATTTTTTAAATTAATTAAATAAAATACATTTGTTTTTATTGTTTAATTTTATTTTAAACATTTAATTTATTTTATGTAAGTGTTTAATAGAAAAATTATGATCTGTGTATGGTATGTAATAATTTTATAAGTTTAAAGTACAAATGTACTGAATAAATTCAAAAGATTTGGCTTTTGTTCTTGTACCCTCATTTCTTAACTACTGTCGCCACCACCATACTGAAGAAGAAAAAGAGAAGGAGAACACAAAGAAGAGCTAAAATAACAACCCAAAATTTTTTTCTAGAAAACTTATTTCAAAAAACAAATTCTGAAAGATATTAAATACATCTTCAAAAAATTATTCAAAAAATTCTGTTTCAGAAAGCTTATTTCAGAATATATTTATATGTTCCTAAAATTTCATTCTAAAATTCCATTTCAAAAATCTTATTCTGAAAATATTATCCTATTTTATAAACGGCATTATAGAATATATTTCATAAAGTCTAAAAGTTATGTTTCAAAAAACTTCCAAAACAGAAAATCCAGAAATCAAGGATACAATATTGTGAGAGTGCAGATACAAATTGAGGGGGTACAGGAAGCAAAAGCCCAAAAATTTATATGCTGTGAGGTTAGTTTCAATAGAAAATTTAATATTTCAATTGATAGTTTCGAACAAATTTAGAGAGCGTAGACGGTTGGGTAGAATAAAGTCAAATGTCGAAAGGAAAACACTTTGTTAGTAATTGATGACTTTTGAAAAAATAATAATATGCTGCATCCATTTATATCATGATCAAATGAAAATTGAAAGAGGTGCTTAACAGGAAGTGTTTTGGTTCTCTGCAAGTCATTTTAATCTCAATTTTGCCAGAAAACGAAAAGCTAATAAAAATAATTTTACATCAAAAAAATTTGAAACGGGTACACTACTAAACAAAATTTTGTTAAATTAGCATTTACAAATCACGAGATAACACATGCTTTGATCGATGAGGTGAAAAAAATGTTTTATAAATATTTAGAATGTTCTGTAGGAGAGGCTGTTCTATGTGGTAGAATCTCCATATCATTACTCAGCTCCCATCAACTGCATGAGGAATTAGCACAGAACTTAATTCATTGAGATTCTTATAAACTCAAGTTATGCGATTTTGCAAGTGCCAAAGTGGTTTGGTTAATATTGAACTAAGGAAAAGCATCAGTAGTCACCTTGAATATGTCTCCAAACATCCCCATGGGGTTCCTTCGCTGTACTCCAAAGAACCTCTCCGCAGTATCATCTAGCATCTGAATCACAGTTTGTCACATCAAATGCAGCACATGGCTTGAAATTTCAGTTTCGTGCAAAGACAAAAATAACCTCAATATAATCACACAAGATTGGTTAGAATCTTCATTGGACAATACGGAGCCACGTATTCATTTGCTAACTACTATCTCTACCATTAACAGAGGAAAACAAATCATGACTCGGTTTGGTAAGTTATCTGACCTCATTGAACGCAGGTTCCCTTTCAATACTTGACCTAAAATTTGCTCTCAGCATATTAAAAAGAGGCAGAGCATCTCTCTCCAACCTGGCATAACAGAAAAAGAAAAAAAAAAGGCATTGGCTTGCAACATAAATGGAGCTCTAAATATTTGAAACTACTATTATAATATAAAACTTTTCTTCCCATCAAACACATCTCATATAAATCAAGTACTCACTAAATATGACTCCTATCCTATGGAACTTCATCTATTACCATGTTACCGTTGAAACTGTGCCTAGAATAACAGCAACATAGATATTTTATTTTCTTATTCAATTTGTTTTTATTTTGAATTGTTTGGACTTTTTAGTATTTGAAGATTTGATTATAATTTACTAATATTTATGTTTAAAAATATGGAATATTATGATATGCAGATACTTTCCATCTCTATTAAATGAGCAAATCAATAAAGCATAAATCATTCTCTCAACAACAAGCACTTTGCTTCACTTTGATAAAGTGGTAACCAATTGATTATGTCTCTGTTCCTGTCCTAACAGCACAATAAGGTGCTTAGTTTTAGTTTGATTCCTTTTATTCCATCCGTTGTACATAACAAAGTGAAGTTTTCATATCCTGTAATAGATGAAATTCAGAAACAAATAAAATACTAAATAATCTCGGAATTATAGCGCTTCCAGTCCCCTTAAAATTAAAGTAATGCAAAATGCCCCCTTTCTATGTCTGCATTTAGAGCAGAAATTGATCAATTTATTGGTTTAAGTTGAACAACATCAAAAACTTACGTTCGCAGAAGATAATTAATGAATTGCATCAACTCTGTCTTAGGAAACGTAACCTCAGCTGATTCGACTTGCTTCTTTATCTCTTCCATTAGTATGTTCGCGTCTCTCAAATTACCTATAGATAAATACCTATTGTGCAAGAAATGAGCAATTCATCAGCTTGAAACCTAGTTTAAATAAACATGGAATTAAAGGTGAAAGACACTAACCAAATAACACATGGACTTTAAATTTAATAAGCATGTTAACATCATCGAAAACAGTGGATTGACATCTTTACACTTCAATTTTCACCTAGGCTGCCCACTGAAAGGGCATTAGTAGAGAGGTCATGGGGTTAAGGTAAATAACTATGCAAGCATCAATGATGATTAGTACAACTGAAGTGAAAATTTCCTTCATTATCACTTAAACTAGAGATACCAAAACAGGGAGTAGAGAACAGCTTGAGACTGATTCTATTATCGGTTTCTTTCAAGTTTGTTTTTATTAACAAGAAACAATATCCTAATCTTAAAATCTGTGATCTGAATAGGAAGTATTTTTTTTGACAATAAAGTAGATGAAAACTTGGTGATAGTACACACTGCAATATACAAACAATATTGGAGCCAAGTTAAATGCACTCAAAAGCAACAAAAATTATACAAAGAAATATCCATGCACTACAGTTGTAATGAAATAAGGAAAACATAAATTTCATCATGGTATAAATGCATGTGAAGTCATGATAAGCACTTGGGTATTCAGTAATAAGAAATTTTAATATTATTGCCAGGTAACTAGAGAGAATTACATTATAAAATGCTTTTACCTTAAAACTGCCCGAGCAATGGCCAAATCGTCTTCACCAGGATAACACTACAAGATTTGAAAAAGCAAATCAGTTGATCCTTCCCAAAACTATACCAAAAGAAAAAGGTAAATCCATCAGTTATCTTGTCTATTTAAGTTTGAGAATAAAAATAATGTAACAGTCATAGCATAAATAAACATCACAAAAGTTGATTCAAGGTTTGCAGAAAAGTAGATCAAAATTGTTGGTATGCCTCCCACATAATAAAGGAAAGTAGAGCCAAATAACAAGGAATAAAAACATTAGGAGGCTGACCTTGCCCAAAAAACTGACAAGAGTAGTAGCAAACTTCTTTGGATTATTTCCTTTCACGTAATGATATGTAACTTTAGCCATATCCTGCATATAAAAAGCAAATTGATATTCATTCGCTACAAAATATCATAATAATTTAAATCTTTTAAAGGCATGCAAAGCTTCACAGCGTAAAGCCGTTTCCATACCAACCCCGAAATTAAGATACATCACTTGCTCCAAACAATCCGTGCAACAGTGTACTCTAAATTACTATAGGAGTACACTAAATTTTATGTCAGCATTGCCTGAGTCTCATGTAAACTGAGATAGATTCAAGGAAATTAAGGGTAGATATAAGATTAAAAACGGTGTTGCTGTCCACTTCCAAAAAAAATCACATCCTGCCCTAAACCAACTCTAATAACCTAAATGAGGTCCCTATACACAGCCCTAGAAAGTATTAGCTTAAAACAGCTACCACTAGAGTAAACAAGAGAGATAAGGAGTCTCCAAGCCTGACTTCCAGCTTATCGCAACTAAAATCACAGAAAAAGTAGTGCCTAACCCTTTCTATCAATAACACTGGTTTAGAAGCCATAGCTAACTCAAGCCTTTTCAAAACCAATTCGAAAATAAATCAAATGTTTTAAGAGAGATGAGATAACCTGCTAAAATTTGCAATTTAACCAATTCTGAACCCAGAGAACCTTGGCAAATTCTTCTCATCTCATACCCAATTTTCTATAATTTAACAGCTACATAATTTATTTGGCTAGCATCACTAAAACCCTTCCCATTAAAACCACAATTGTTTCCAGCCATAATTTTTCTTAATCCCTTCAAATTAAAAATCTTATATAGCACTTGAATAACTAACAATTTGATTCTCCAAACATTCATGACATGGCTTCCAAATTCTCTGTATCCTCAGACACAATGCACCAGAAAAAAACCAAAATTTAGCCAACTAATATGTTTATTTTAATTTGTTAAATGTTGATACAGAAAAGCTTTTACATATCTACACTCGTGTTTTTCTTCTACATAGAAAAGATTCAAGGAAAGAGATTGGGAAACTTACCACCTCTGGACTTTCAGAAAATATGTATTCAGCTAGCATGATGTGCAGCTCTGGAGCTCCATTAAAACCTACTCCATTTTCGGCTGACCACCTGAATACAATAGCAGCAAAGAGAGAAGATATTATTCAGACAAACAAATTATTATAATCTAGAAGGAGAGGATTTTGAAAAATATGCAATCCTTCCTCTTTTCTTTTCTTCACTTTTCTTTAACACATTTTTAAGTAATTGGAAACACTAAGTGCATGTGTCTAGCTTATTGAAATTTATTTACCAACTATGAGAGATTTTTCTCAAAATAAAACAACAATCTCCCACAAATATATTACTAAGCAAGTATAAGATGTTCTTTAGTTAGTGCCTTTAAGTAACTTGTTAACAAGACACTTTGTGATTTAATCACTTCTTCGGTGACGTTCTTTCTATTTGGCTAGCCCGATTATAAACAATCTAGATCTATCTGGCCGACAACCACAATCACCAAACCATATCCTGCTAAGTGGGGTTAGCTATATGGATCAATCAACACCATTAGGACCTAGCTTTCCACCAATCCAACATAAATATAATATGCTTACGATTTGGTTGTTAGTGTAAGTCCTATAGGCCAAGCGTTTAGCATTTTGTTCATCATGTACATTGGAACATAAAGTCCACGAAATAGTTTATCTAGTGTTATTCTTCGATATTCCAAATCAAACATTATTGTTAATACAGATAACGGTAATATATTTGGACTAGTATGTGAGTAAACAGATGACCCTATATCGTGATTGTGCATTCTGATCGGGCAGTTGACACAACTGCTCTCCCTTCCTTGATCACGAGATGGTTGAGGTGTCGGTTTGTGTAGACTTCGCACAGGTTTGACTTGTGATTCTTGGACTATCATGTTTGCAAGGGATTGTCATGCTTTAATATGTAATTATCACAGTTTTATGCTCTTTCGCAAGGATCCAATGATGGAAAAAATTTTGCTGCGGTTTTGGTCCACATGTTAGCAGTCTTTTTTATTTTTCATGTCCCACATCAATTTATAAAAACAATAAAAAATGTTGGCATCAATATTGCATTCAAATCAAGAACAATAACCAAAAAGTCAATATTACTAGACCATAAGAAAGAGTGGCAATTCACAACTATAAACACCAAATTGCTGCCAAACTAGCTTTCAAATTTAGTCATATTCGGAATCACATAATGAGATGAAAACAACTACAACAATATTTTCCATTATGTGAGATTGGCTACATACACCAATGTTTTACCATAAATCATGCTATTGGATTAATCATTGAACACCAAATCTTTCTTAATGGTTTTAACAATAGCTTTTTTCAGTCTCCGGCTTCTAGTGATAAGGCTACCTTCCATTTCATTTACTCCGCTAATGGGGACTTCTGCAAGATTCACACGTGCCCAAACTACCAAAGGCAACATTCTACCAATGCTTTTATATAAAGAGTGCTACCCCAACTTTCTCTCTAGACCAATTCCTTATTCTACTTGTCTCTGCTACGTTCAATTTATTCTCTTGATGACTTTTTACCACAAAACATAGGAGGTCATAAAAATGTGGGTGAAACTTCCCCTTATGCTGCTTACCTTTCCATCACAAATAACATTCAAAGCATTCCTTCCTTCATCTCATCCACCCAACTTGAAATCACATCACATAAATACAAATGTTTTTTCTTCTGTAATGTTTCCATTTCAGAAATAATACACACTTTGTTTCCATTACTAAGATTTGTTTTCCCTTTTAATCACAACTGATATTTCTGCTAAAGTATTGGGAACTAAATCAACAAGCTAAATAAATTCGAAGTGAGCACCTGGAATTGAGATATGATGAGCATCAATCATGTCAGAAACAAAGATGAGGATCAATCATAAATCCACTTACATCTTACACCCTCAATTACTATTAGAAATTCCTTGTACCAATCAGTTAATTCAACAAACCAACAAAAAAAAAAAACATAAATTCATGTGCAGGCAGAATAAGTCAAAAACTTTCCTCATATCTGCTACTTACAAAATACATTACTCCCTCTCAACTCTTCCCTCTTTCATACTTACACTCCACAATTTAACTCCCTTTGCCTTCCATTTCTACATACTGACTCCCCTCCCCTCACCGCTC
>Ga0123340_1003957_pt1 | contig 13970 bp, 5 predicted proteins | sample SirMexnodulemix_FD_89961 | JGI IMG/M metagenome (GOLD analysis project Ga0123340, IMG submission 89961) | Root nodule microbial communities of legume samples collected from Mexico - Siratro Mexico nodule mix | ecosystem: Host-associated > Plants > Roots > Nodule | place: Mexico: Nepantla... | reverse complement strand
CATATATATATATAGTCAAAGAGATTAAGCCTTGATTGTATTAATTACAATAGTATACATTAGTTTATTTTATCGGATCCAAGCCTTTCAGGAATCTAATAATGGTTTTTGAAACTATATAATGGAATGACTATTCATTATTATTCAGTTTTAAGTACCCCATCAATACAACGGATTCAGTATTGTTCAGCTTACATACAACATATACTTGCATGCTTCATGTAAATCAATACAAGTATTGATTTAAAAATAAAATAAAAACTGAAGTAAAAGAATGCAAATAGATATTTTGAATTTTCAATCAGTCAATAACCCCAACGCAGCTCCGGCATTCAACTAAAACATCATTGGTCAATAATATAAATCAATTTTACTAACGATATATTAAAATTAAACTCCTGAATACTATATACATTGCAGAAACTACAAAGATGTTCATTTGTGTTAACAACATAGAAATAGCCCCAAAATCTTCAAGGCTTCCACAACTTCATTGTGCAGTCTTCGCTAAAAGTTGCAACAAGATTCCTATGGGGATGGTGAGTGACGCCTATAACTTCCTTCTCATGGACCTGCCATCAGCCACCGAGAATTTCATTATATCATTAAAAAAATTATGTCTTGCGGGTAGAAAAGAAGCATATTGCATGGGAACAGAATACGGGAAAACAAAATCCCATTTAACCATACACAAACAGAGGGTTTGATCACAGACAATGCATAACGTATTATCTGAAGAAATGAGTAATGCATAAAAAACCAGCATGAGAAGCGCCGGCATTCTGGTTCTAGTTTGTATTTGCAAATTGTACACTAAAATCCCAGTTTTAACACAAGATTGAACAAGATAAATGTGGCAAATACACATAGTCTAATATCCACAATCTATTTTCGCACAGTCTGATATGCACTGTTTGAATTTGCATCTTGTATACATAGACTGAAACTTGCGTTTGATATTAAACTCAGGCAGTATTTCATCTGATACACCTTATTTGGCTCAGTCCGATTCTATTTATGAACTGAGTCTTATACCATCTTTCACATGCAATGTTGCAACAAAAACAATACTTATGGTAATCATGACCAATTTTAAACAAACTTATCGATCTAATCTCAGATTAACTCAATATCCATTACCTTCATTAGATGCTCCAATTTTCCAGATTGATAGCTGAAGCAATACATATTCCTGCATTCAATTTGACATCGCATTAAGAATTTAACAATATTTGGAAAGATATTTGGGTGGTTAGATTATTTAAAGAACATTACTAATTTGGTAAACATCATAAAGAAGTTACTGTAAAATTAGGTTAAGTTATTGTGCTTCAGAAATATGGGAAAATATCAGTCATAAAGCATACATGATGTAATTCCATAATGTACTTAAAATCGTAGTCTACCAGAATATATCAAGAGTTGTGTCATATTATACATAAATCAGGATACCTGTCTTCACCAACACAGTAAATCCATTCCCCTTTAGGTGAAACACTGGCTGCAACAAAGTCTCCGCCCTCTCTTTTACCAGATGAGAAGCTCTTTACAACCTATCGATTGACAGAGAAATAATGCTCAGAATAGAGATGAACTAAAGTTTCATATCTTGCAGTTAGATCCTAACATGTTGTTACAACACTTTATTTCAAAAACAGATGAAAAGAAATGAAGCCCAAAGCTTCTCCAGTCCACATTTAAGTCAAAACCTATATTTAGCCAGCATGAATACGCAGAATTAGATGCATACTTATCCTTGTCAGAACAAACACATTCATTAAGGAGCACAGTGCAACATCCTTGATATTACACTAATTGAATAAAGTATAAACAAAATAATTTCCAGTCATCCACTCTTTTATGTGTACCTGTCCTTGAAGTGTCATAATATATATGGATGATGTTTTGTTACAAACCACAATGTGATCAGTATTCTTGGGGAAAATGTGAACAGAATTGACCGAAGCATCACCTCCCTAACAGTCCCAAGAAATCAGAAATTAGGCAAATGAACAAAATTGTCGAGATGACATCAGAAAATTGAATGGAAAGAACCCATAATAGTAAATTTTTGAAGACACACCCTTAATGGAGGAGGTGGCTTAAAAGTTTGTATGCAGTCTGTAGTCTTCACATCCCAGACCTACAATAAGGAGGAAAAATACATCTCTTGTAATCGCTAGAAGAAAAAATACATCTCTGGTGATCGCGCTATAAACACAGAACTTCAAGTATATGCCAAGTAACTGACCTTGATCGTACAGTCACTTGAGGCAGTAATAATACGACTCCCATCATTTGTAAAAATTGCATCATTTACATAAGATGTATGGCCACGAAACTCTTTCAACATCTTTCCAGATTTGAGGCCGTGGATCCTACATCACAATAAAAAAGAACCTTTTCACTCACCAGTAGCTGACATTTTATTAAAGCATTTTATAATGTTAATATATAAAAATATAAACTACATGGCAGTAATAAAGATTTAAACTACGAGTTGGGCTAAAGAGCATCACAGAATGAGTAATTGATTTACAATCCGTTCAATTTCTAACAACGCTCCCCTTACAAGCTCTAACTCACTGTTTGGATGAAGAACGAAGAAGAGATCCTAAGGAATTGAAATAGAGGAAACAGGATGTCTCACTTCATGACTATGGGAATGATGATTATGTGTGTGTTTGTTTTTAACTTAGGTTTGAGTCATCCCAACTGAAATCCAAACATACTGTATGTTGGGGGAAAGGACGACAAGTGATTTTGTTTGGTTTAACTTATGAGAAACACCTGCTTATTTTCTAACTTCCAGGGCATAAATAAGCACTAGGTTTTCAATTTATTCTTGATTTGTGTCAATTGTTTTTACTTGATGTACTATTTTGTAAGGAACTTGTATTATGACGCTTATGATGTGACTTTAATAATGTTACTTTCATGTATTTAACTTGCATTATATTATAGTTTTCCTTTAATTTTGTGATACTTTTTGGGGAATTGTGTTTCCTACACTATTTTTTCAATGTTATTGTTCTTATGCTATTAGTGTAGTATATAAAACCATTCAAGTGCATTCACCTAACAACTTAAACTTCTAGAGTTCATGATACGTCGTTAGAGCCTTTATGATGTCTAGAATTCAATCCCTAGTATCCAGTTCTTTTAAGTAAAAGTTAAATTCTACTTCGTCTACACTTCAAGCACAAAGAGATCTCAGGTGATGTGGCTTGTTAGATATAAAGAAATCATGTGCTTTCAGCTACCATTTTAATCTTTCAAGATAGTTGGTTCATGACAATTATATTTGGTAGGTAGATTTAATTTAGCATTTATTTACAAAGAAAAACATATTGCAACCACCGTGCTTTTCATCAATGGCTGCATTGTCAACCCCACATATGTTGTATTTTAGGCTTGCATCGTCTACCAATAATAATTCCACCTTCTAATCATTTGGTCATTCATGCCCTCCTTGTTAACATCTTAAAAGAACCTCTCAAGCCTAAAATTTAAGTCAGTTGAACTCATGGTCTATAAACAGTTATCTCTAACAAGACAACATAAAATAAGTAAAACTAAACGACAAAACCTTGCTGTGCTGTCAAATGAAGTGCTTAATAACTGGCTTCCATCACGAGAGAAGGAAACACTTGTGACACCTTGGGAATGAGCTCGTTCAAGACGACGCAAGCACTGGCCAGTCCTAATACGCCAGACCTAAAATGAAATGTGAAATATACAATTATAAGTTTCATATATTAACAGTTGAGTTAAAAACATAAACCCTTCCAAAAACAGCAACTACAACATCCACGTGGAAATCAGTAAACATTCAGGGAACCACATGATACATTTAAAAGACAAAGTAGGACCATGCAAGTAATAAACACAAATCACGGCATTAATAGTGTTTATGTACAATTAAAATTTTTGTAGTAATTCTAGTCTCCAAAAGGTTGCTTTTAACTTATGCACAAACTAGTTTTCTTCTCCTTTAACTGTTTATGGAAAAATTTATCCCCACAAGGCCATGCTAAAGGGTAACTATTAATTGTTTTGTTCACAAATTTATACCAATATACCCAAGTTACCTACAGTATGAATCGAGGTTACCAGCAACAATATGAATATTCGAGATCCCACATCCCTATTTTATCATGACCTTTTTCACCTAGTTGGACAATTTGACACTATTCACTACTCACCCACGCTCCATAGGTATACATTCTAAAATTTGCCAAATGAATTATGTTCAGTAGCTCAATTCCATTTCACAGAAATATTGAAGAGCTGTGCACAACTTGATTACACACACACATACAAAATCAAGAATAAAAGAAATTCTTCTAAAGGTTAGCTCATGCAGCCTCAAATGCAGACGTGCATTACTCACTTTAATCTTTCCGTCTTGAGACCCAGATGCAAGCAATTCTGAATCTCTGCTAAAGTCTACACAAAGCACAGCATCATCATGCATCATGAACACTTCCTGCAAGTTCATCGAATCAGAAAATGTCTAAGGAAAAGACTTACGGTACACTAAGAAATTTCCTTTCAGAAATGACTGATAAAATTATATGTATAACTAAATTGCCAGCAAACATTAAACGCATTCATGTTAATGATAATATTAAAATTCTTAGAAAACATAAATCAAGCAGAGATGTTAATATATTTATTGAGCACAAAGTGAGGAAGAGACAGATCAGCAAAACAAGACATCGCATTATGAAAGAAAATACAATTGCATGAATAAAATCTGTAATATAAGCATGAATTTATATACTCAAATTTAAAATACAACAATGCATACTTCGAGTTAAAGCCAAGATTTAATTTGATGGTCAAATTTGAAAACCCAAAATTACAACAAAGATCACAGGTTCTACCGTACCAGAGTAACGAATTGCTAGGCAATCTTGGGGCTAAGTATATCATACATACGAAGGAAATAGTTTGGCCAAACATCCATTTCCAAATTCATTAACTATCACATACAAAGACATTTTATAATTAGAAGGTAAAACTGATCAAATAAAAACTCACTCACGTCAGCCTGGTACTGAAGATCTTTCTTCAGCTTTCCACTTATATAATCCCAAACCTAGAAATATTCCAAAAAGTCAGGGAAAAAGCAACTAAAAGGACGCTCTAAACTCCAAATGTAATCCCAGACGTAGAAATATGACCGAAAAAAAAAAAAAAAAACAGGAAGAAAGCAGCTGAAAACTTTAAACTCGAATTATGCATACCTCAATAAACCCATCAACTGAGCATGACACGAGAAACTGCCCATCTGGTGAAAAGCAAGCACATTCTGCATGACTTTTAGTCCCAAACTAAACAAGCACATAAGCAGGCATGAAATAGAAGGGTTAGATTATGAAAGCAAACTTGCTTCATTCTGTACCATATACACTGTTGGATCTAAGCAGTCTCAGAAATATTTTTCAACACAAGGCCACAGGAAACCCAATGATTCTGCATTTTTGTTTTATCTGACTCCTTCGGTGTTGTTCACATCTCATCTCCATAAAAACATAACTGAAACAATGCCTTAAATATGGATAAAATACCTTTATTGTGTGAGAAAGAGCTGTTGGATACATGTCATCCACGTCTTGTTTCATAGCAGCTGTTCCACGGAACAAATCAAATTGTGTTCCTGGAGGAAGCAACCCTGAGAGAACCCAAAGGAAAGCATAGCTCGGTCAAAATGTAAAGATATAATTTTTTCTATAAATAGTATCATGGGAACTAAACATTTTTATCTCTACCAATGACAAACATAACCTAGTATTATATAGGCGGTTAGACCATATCATTAAGTGATGCAATAAGAAGCAGATGATCACCATGACAAGGAATCTTATTTTTTATAACCATGAAAGTAAATTACCTTGATGCTGTTGCCACTTCAAAGCCTGACCAATTAAAGCCATCAATCGGGATGGTGGCACCACAGTAACTTCTGCTGCAAGAGCTGAAAATGCAAGGAAAGAGAAGTTCTTAGGGTAAAAGCCTAAAAAAAATGAAGTTTCATTTCAAATCAAGAAATAGATATTCATTACAATAAAAAATAAGAGTAGTATCACAACTTCATGGTAACAACTACAACAGTAAAAAACAAAAACCTTGGGCTATTTGTGCACGTCGCTTCTCTTTTGTCGATTCTTGATAAGCCTGTCATATAGGACACAAGTCATGAACCCTTGGGTTAAGAAACAAACACAAGGACATGATTAGAAATAAAGCTTCCAAGTTCTCATTATACTCTTTTTTCCGAGAACAAATAAGGGTAAATGATCTTTTTAGTCCTAATTGGAATTTAAATGTGGGTATTTAAATTCCCATACTTTAAGCTAGCACTCCCCCCTAATTGGAATTTAAATGTGGGTATTTCAAAAAAAAAAATTCATCAAGTAAGCAACATTAACCACAGTAATAATAAAAAACAGAATTCCTGGTCTATAAGGCCAGCCCACTGCCACGTCTCATGTGACTTTTGTTGCCATAATAATTGTAGTAGAAGTTAAAATATATTTAAGTGATTATTCGGAATGGAAGAGTTTGAAGCTTAATGGAAGGGGAAATTTTTCATTTTATGTGGATATTATCCTCATTTGATAGCCTTTTAAATGAGAGGAACAAAATAAAGATCATCATGTAACTTTCCATTTATCCTATATCCATTTTTTCAACACATTTCATAATTCACTAAATTTAAAATAAAAAATTAAGTAATTAACCCTCCACTCCTTCCATCCAAAGCTATGAAGAATGCACACTCCTATTGCTTTAAGTTTTGGAGCATCAAAGACATTCCAACACCAATACAACACATATTAGGCACTCCTCATTTTATTTTTATCTGCTTGGATACTTGAGCCAACACGTTATCAAACACTTAAGCCAACACCTCCATATTAATGAACATTCCAAGGGACACCAGTATAGTAGTATTATTAAAAAAAAAAGTATCTATATTTTTTTAAACATTCAGAAAAGTCAACTTAAAAAGTAATATAAACTTTAGGAAACAAAAAGCGATAGTATGTCTTGACTTGTTATTATCATAGGAAAGTGAATACACACGAATATACAAATATTGATTATTATTTTAGATCTGCTATTGTGCCTATATTTAACTTCATTTAATGGTGTGTCCATTGTCCATGTCGGAGTTTGCATTTCATAAAAGTTTAAAGCCCTCCATCCAACCATACCCTAAAATTAAAGAAAAGTAAGGATGCAAAGGCTTCCTAATTTCTGCATAAGGCTCATTTATTTATTAAAATACTGTCTAAACTAAACACTGACTTTATTAAACACAAAGCCAAGTCTCATCCACCGCGTAAAGCTCCAATCAATGTCTTAGAAGAGACCTCTGCCCTAAAACTTCAGAATACAGAACACAGAAATATGTTTCCCTGCTTCCTAACTCCTAACAACAATTGCATCATGGCAGTTTTGTAACTTTGCATTCTTAAAATTACTATTACGTAACTGCCATAGTCCTAACAATGACTGCCTCATGGCAACCATGTCTAAGCCCACATCTGGAGTAAAATCTCCGAATGCAAGGTCTATTAGGACTTGCATTTTCTGCTTGACTTTTATTTTCTGCCATATATCCATAAGAATTGAAAATGAATGATGACACAACTATAGCAGATTCCGGATACAAATAGCTTAGAGCGAAATAAGAAACAAGTGGCTTAAGTTAGACAACATGAAATTGCAAAAATAGTAAATAATAACGTACTAACCTCATTTGGATCAAAATAAGTTCTAACTAGGAGATGTTCAAGACGCAAATATCTTTCAGGCTGCTCTTGTTTCATTACACCCATCACCTGTGTTTGCCTTAAAATTGCACGAGCAGTATCCAGTTCTCGAAGTTCAATCATTTCTAGGACAATCTGCAACCATGTTTTAAATTTTGAAATATCACTAACTTGACTGGAATAGACAACATTATTACAGTGTTATACAGATCAGGTGATATAGAGTATAAGGCAAGATTTTACAAATATCAAACAGTCAAAACAGTGCTGAATGACGGTTCCTGAATATCACATCCCCTAGGGGGCAATTGGCCCGTAACAAATATGAAGGCCCAATATTTAATTTTTATCAGCTCAAATCTCCTTTTAGCCTAATTTGTTAGCATCAGTTTCCAGTGGAGTGGAAAAATTAGATTCCTACAGTACCCAACCTCATTTGGCAACTTTCTAGCATTTTCAAAGATAAATGAAATTTTTCAGCTTATTTCATTGTCAATAATTGAATCTGGATGTGAGGCACAAAAAAGTATTTATATTTACACTTTAAATGCGATTATACTTTGTCATCTAACAAAATCTATTCTTCTCAACTCACTCTTAAAATATCATTCCCAAATACAGAATTACAAATCAATTTTTTTTTAACCTCAACTCTTCCAAAATCAAATCTTTCAACATCAATTCCTTTTTCTTTTCCTTTTTGTTATCAGCAAATGTTAGTTGTTAATATGTAAGTTTTTTTGTTAGCAGTGGGATTCAAACCCATGACCCATCCCACCTTCCCTTCCCTTCATTCACTTCTTACCACCAAGCCAACCTTATGACTCCAAAATCAATTCCTAATTTCCTATCAAAATTGATTCCACCAAAGTTAAAACAGACCATTTATTCCCCCAAAGTAAAGGAGGTTAAAAAATTATTAAACTGCTAATATAGCACAGAAAATATTACAACTCCCGAAAATTTCTTTCCTGTAAAATGGCAATCTAAATGAAGAGATCCTCAAGTCCAAGGGAAACAACCAAATGATTATGCGCTTAAAATCTAGTGAACGAGCAATGCACAAAAAGCAAATGTCATCAGACAATGATCAACAACTCGAAATCACAAGTCCAACTGGCCAGTAGCTGCTACTTGCTAAGGCTGACCAAAAACATAGTTAGGTTACGCAGATTGATTAGCAACAATATCCAGCACTTCCTATGTGTTTTTTACCCTTACCAACCTCTATATCAACATTTCAGCCCATCATTTTAATCTTATTACCTAATTGACACTGTTCAAATAACGGAATGGTCTTAAAGACGTTAAAATGTCCATAACCAGCATTGGAAGACTGTGATAAAGTGAATATACAGTTATACAGTAAACAATTAGTAGTTATATGTCATTAACCAAAGTGAGTCACAAAATACCTGCTCATACAAATCCTCCAATTTATTCCTGGGAAGCTTGAGTTGAGAAACTTGAGGCAATATAGCATCCCACCTCCCACTATTAATGTCAGCAACAAAGGTCTCAATGCTGTCAACAGTGTTCAGAGAAACCTGGCATTCATTCTGCAACGTCTGAAAAGTCTGATGCAACGAATTTTCTTTGCAAAACTGAAGCACAATTTTGATGACACTGCGAAGGGCAAACGAAATTTGACAATAACACAAATTAAAAACAAATATTGTGCGCGAGAACCAATGAACGAGTTTCAATCAGCCATGAACAAAATCGAAACATGTGTTTTAGTAAACGAAGAAAATTAAATTTCTCGATTTCAAGAATTCGCAAATGAAATACAAATACGGAGGAAAGTATAGATGTAGTGAAGGATACTTACTCTCGAGCTTCAATTTCGAGGGTAGACATTGCAGCTATGTCGATTCGACTTGCACCAAAATATGTGCGTAGGGTTTTAGTGCAGATTCAAGAAACCAAGTGTTTATCACTTATAAGTTCCAACGTTCTTCTTAGGCCATAATCACGGTCCCAACGTGCTTTTTATTTAACCCAACAAACATGCCCTTGTGAACAACAAACCCTCTTTGCAGATTGGTCTGGGTCGGGTCAAACCCAATAACCCACATGGTTAGGGCTTAGATTTGTTTTGAGCAATTGCCTTTTGGACCCCGTTACACTGAAATTACAAAAAGCAACCTTTTAAGATTCTTATATGTTTAGAAGATATAATCTATAATATATTAAAAAATTCTCAGATCATACATGTCGAAATATTATAAAAACATGTATTTTAGAATGAAATTTTCTGAATGCTTGATTTATAATTAATATTTAATCATTTCATGATTTCGGAACACCCTATATAATAAAATTGATCATTATAAAATAAGATATTTTGAAATATTTTATCTGAAAATTTAAAAATCAAAATTGTCTGATGATGTTAGTGTTTTAAGCTGAAATTATGGAATGTTTTGACATGTTACCAACATATCTTAGGTGGCTTCATGGCTTCCTATTGCGTCCGGAAATAAAATTACCATTTTACTCTTAATGAAAAAAATAAATAAACAATCATACACCCCTCTTTATTATTTTTATATTTTGTAGTGTACGTTTTAAATATAAATTTTGTATTATTTTCTAAATTTCACATTTCAGAATTGAAAATTTTATAAGAATACTTTTGGTATTTTTGAAAGTATGGAGTGCAGGATGAAAACATAGAGGTGCAGTAAGAATTGGCCCATATCTAATAATCCTTTTCTTTAGCACATCATTTTCAGAATATTCTGCATTAGAACATGAAAAATATGAAGGGAGTATGATATGAATAATGAGATAAATGAAAATACATTTAGTGTGACTTTCTCCACTAACAACTCAATTTAAAAAATAACAAAATTATGAATAAAATATTAATATAATCATCATGTAAATGGTTGTATTTGAATAAAAGTTGTCTATCACTCATTTTTTTAATTAAATGGTAGTTATAAACTCACATTAAGAAACAGTAAGGAAATTGCGTAGAGTCATTTTAACACTATACGATTGTACATATGTTTGTTAACTTAAATTTATTTTTATTATTATCTTGTATCAATTATCTTGTTTATTTAATTCTGATTTCAAGCATACTTTATAATATATTCAGACCAATAACTCATACTTTTGAATTTTTGTGAATAGACCTAAAATAAAATATTACCTAACTGTTGTAGATAATTGAAATGAATGCTCATTAGATTTGGGTCTAACACAGAGAGAGAAAGTGAGTATGTGTGGAAAAGAGAGGACCACAAAGAGCATCTAAAACTAAGAATGGAGACATACAAAACAATACAAATAACCAGACACAACATTAATGATGAACAGGAAATATACAACTATTATAGATAGGAAGAGTCATGATCAAATAATCAGATTCGATCCATTTCAATATTTTTTTATAATTTTATATTTCATTATTTAACCTTTAAATCCTATGTTTTAATAGTCTTAGGAACAGGTAGTTACATCAAAGGTTGATATTATTAATTTATACATTTTATATTAAAAATTATAAAGAAAAACAAAAATAAAACAGAGAAAGGGGAAAATAATAAATACAAAGGGAACAACGGTTTCGTGTTATATAATATTTTATTATCAAGAACCACATCTCTCAGAAATATTATAGCTCGAATGTTATTTTTGGATTATTTAAAAATATGTATAATTAACATTTTTAAATAATTAAAATAAAAATTATAGTGAAGTTAAAAAGTAAGTTTTCATATTTTAGTCATGGAAATATACCTTTTACTCTTTCTTACCATAAAAATAAAAAGTATATAGACATGACAATATAACTTTCCAAAAAAACAAAATATACTTAAAAATTATGGATTTTCATATTTTAAAAGAATAAACAAACTCTTTCTTGTTATTCTCTCACTACAGTTATATACAAAATATATGTATACCTGGATAATTATCACTCATTTTAAATAGTTGAAGTGTTGTAGTTATTATGATTACAAATGTTAAAAACACACGAAGTTTACTATTGATTTCAATTTTTTTTTGGCAAGTTTATTTTTATTCTATAGTTTTATGTTGTTTAAAACATTTTTATTAATAGTCCATTGTCTTTATGTGTACTTGTGATTTTTTTTAATGGGAAAAACAATTAATTACCTATTCACACTAACATATTTCCATTTTACAGTATACAAATTTTATATATAAGGATCTGTTTTGAGTTTAGAGGGATGATTTTAGAAAAATACACGTTAAAGTTACAAGTTATGAGTAAGAATAAAAATTATAATTTTAAATATTTAGTTATTTATTTTTAAAAAGTAACTATTTTTTTTCTTTATACTTTTTCTAAGATTTTGAATATAATTTTAGTAGAACTTTCCGACTAGGAGGTGGTTAGACTAACTATCTATATTAGAAGTTGTTTGGATTAAATTTTTCTTATGTTTTTTTTTCCTAATCTATATGTGAGTATTTTAGGGTTTTACAAGTTCAATTAATTAAAAATATTATTTTGTTAGCTGATTTGGTTTTGGGTAAATGTTTTATTTAATTAGATGGTATTTATTAAGAATTTTGGATATTATTATTAGTTGATAAGCTCACAATTACTAGATAGGAAGAGTTGAATTACATTCAAAAATTGATTAGAAATGTTTGTAGTAATATGAAATTGTATGTTGAATATTGGATGATTAATTGTTGATATTATTTTAAATTCTAATCGTTAGACTATGTTATTCTATTTTAATTGTATTTGAGTGTTGATTAACGATATTTTGAATTATAGATGAAAAGATTATTTATATTGTAAATGTAAATGGATGATTTATAATGTTAGAAAGAATAAAAGTTTATAATATTATCCATAAATTTATTGTGTAATCTAATATGTTTATCGATTATACATATACTTCTTGAGAATCAAGTTATCATAAATGTGACATTTATTACATGTATAAAGTAATATTATTTAAGTATTTATCTGGTTGCTCAAACACATAATTCTTTGCTCAAGTTATAATTTAAGTAAAAAATAACTAACATAAATGTTATCTTTTTAATGACTTTAGTGACTTAAGCAATAATGAGTCAATATTGTAATAAATTTTGAAACTTAGTCATTTGTTTCTAGATTACTCAAATGTTGATATATCACTTAAATGATCAATTATTTCATTAAAATGTTAAATACTCAAATGTTTGTTTATCACTTAATTAATTAAGGAATATTCAAATGATAAATCACACCACTCAAGTGACAATATTGATATTCAAGTACAGTGAATTGCTCAAGCAACATACTCATAATTTAATCTTTTAGTTTTGAAATTTAGTTTTTAAACATAAATTATTTGGATTGGTTGCATTTAGTTTAATGTTAATGGTTTCATCTCAAATGTATATATGATATGATTTGATTGAGATGATAGTTGTATAATTAAAGTGATTGATAAATATATTGTGATTTGATTACCAAATAATAATAATAATAATTAGAATAATATTATTATGATGAAATGATAATAATAATTAGAAATATGTTAGTTTCTAATTACAAACTTAATATTAATTAATATTACAGGAGAACACATCATAACCACATAATCAACCTTTAGTAGATTTAATGTGTAACTCCTCATATATTAATATTAATTATTATATATTTAATTGAATAATTAACTTACTCTTAAATTCTATTACCATCACGTTTTGACTTATATTTTTTTTATATTTATAATCTTACAATCACTTTTCTACTAAGGAACAAATAATTTAAAAAAAAACTAAAATACGATGAAACTTATAGATATTTCAGGATGTTATTTATTTATTTATATATTCAAAATTACATATTATAAGCGTTCACTAAATATAATACACGAGTGAAGAAATTAGATATAATTTATATGTTTTAATTAACAAAAAAGCTGGCGTGTTACAATGTTCATCTATAAAATATACATACTAATATTATTACTTTAATTATTAAAGTTGTCTATTGATTAATTTCAAAGCCATCACTATCTACTACCTTACCTATCAGATGATATGATTTGCTATCCAATATGTAACAGTGTGATGTAGACAAATCTAATTATTAATTAGCTTACAAAAATAATTATGAGAAATAGATTTGACTGAAAAACTAATCAGTGAAAAAAAAATACTAATTTTACTTAATATCATAGATGAGAACATAAT
>Ga0123340_1003956_pt1 | contig 13973 bp, 10 predicted proteins | sample SirMexnodulemix_FD_89961 | JGI IMG/M metagenome (GOLD analysis project Ga0123340, IMG submission 89961) | Root nodule microbial communities of legume samples collected from Mexico - Siratro Mexico nodule mix | ecosystem: Host-associated > Plants > Roots > Nodule | place: Mexico: Nepantla... | reverse complement strand
TATATATATATATATATATATATATATATATATATTTCATAAAAGTTTTACAAAGTCGTTTGAAATGTTTTATTCAAGTCTCTTTTTTTAGAGTTCATATATTATTTCAAGTAATCTAGGATATAATAAAACATACAATGAGTTTTCAACAATTAAAATTTCAATTTAAAATGGTGGCACAACTTATCATCCAAAGGATGAACTTAAGCTCCAAAAGATGAACTTAAGCATGAATGTAAACTTGATTCACATAGTAAGTGAAATAAAGGACAACTATTCTACCAAATTACATACAAAGTGGCATAACAAGTTAAAAGAAAAAGTGTTCTTGTTAAGAAAGACAAATTATTTTAGTTAAAACATTAGATATTTCATCTTACTATATTTTTTTTAAATTAGTTTTCTTTATCTCTTATAACATCTTGTCATTTGTTTTGGAGACCATTAGAATTTCTATTTATTACACTTTAAATTTATGTTTTATGTCCTAAAGAGAATTATCGAGATTCGTTTAATAATAAATAATTTAATTTTCTATGGTTTTCAAAATAAAACTTTTGTTAGTGTAGCATACTATCAACTTAAGTCAAATCTAAGAAAATACAAGTTTATTGATTTCATTGAAGGAATTCCATTCCTAAACAAGTTAATAATTTAAAAGAGTGTGATACTTTCTAAACTAAGACCATAATCTGAAAACAAATTTAGGAATAAAAATAAGAATAAACTCTAAAAATATGCAGAAACAAGATGAACTAAAATAATATCATTACAGTTATCATCTAAAGAAAAAAAAAAGAAATTATAGAGTGACTTATCTTAGTAAACCTCCCTAATTTCAATTCACACTTATTTGCAAAGAAAATTATATCAAATTTTTTTGAATAAGAAAATCCCATATGACCAATATTCTTATGAGTACAAATTTAAAATCTGAAATTTAGAAATTGACAAGTGTAAAATGAAATTGGACAAGACTCATGAAGGAATTCATACATCTTCACAAGAATTGTAGTATAAATTATAAAATCAAAATTGGATAAATAAGACATACTTTAGTTAAAAAAAAATAAAATAAAGAAAAAAAACATAAAATAATCAAGGACAGATAGAACAATATACGAGAAATAAAAAGAAATAACTCTAAAACAAATCAAGAATCGTTAATCGTCAATTTTCACTCTAACTAAATAAAATCAAAATAAAATAATTATAAATCAAAACAATAAAATATAAAATTAAAATAAGTACGGAAAAAGAAAAAGAAGAACACAAAGAAAATGAATCCTAATTAAAATCAGGAACTATCATCTTAAACAAAAATTGTTACTAAAAACAATAAATAAAGAATGAAATAAAGAAGAATAAAAGAAATTAAAAAAAGAACCGAAAGAGAGTTGTATAGAAAATGAAAATGAAGAAGAACTCTCACCCTCTTATTTCTTCATAAAACAATTCGTCAACTAAAATCTAGTCTAAAACTTTAAATAAGATTAAATATAATTCATACTTTAAAATTAGCCACCATTACTATTTTAAATCAAGTTTACACTATCTCATGATAAAACTAAAAGCACTATAAAGTTCCTTTACTCAACTTGGAGAAAACAATGCATTAATTTGATGTTTGGAAGTATAACTTTTTTTGTCTTTTACCAGTTAAACATGAACTTTCAATTTTAATGAAAATAAAGTAGAAAAGGTAGTGAAATGGTAAGTTTGAACATAATTGCATTTTTAAGGGTTTTTGGCGTGGTTGCAACGTCGAAACAAATTAAATGCCACCAACACACTATCCATTTCGTCTAGTATCTTTCTCAGTTCTTCATTGAATCAGCCATGTGCGTAATTACAAGGTGTATAAGATAATAGATAATATCTGATTTGATTCTAATCATGAAAACACAAAAGTAGTATCTTCTTTTTCCTTCCACACTAGAGGCATTGTTCGTTGCTTCCTTAGCTGATTCACTCTTTAGTACCTTTTTTGGTTTCTTCTATTCTCATCTCGCGCGCACCACTCTTTCTCTCTCTGTCGCATAGTAACTGTTCGACGAAATGCTCCAACCATGCACTTCCTCACCGCACCCTCCCCTTCGCTGCTCTCGCCTCACTTGACCCCTTCCCTCGTTGCCCCGCTCCACTTCCCCGGCTCGACTGCGCGGGCGCGCCGGTTCGAGGTCGAACCCGGTTCGGTTCTCCATTATTCTTGGAGGGGGGCCTGCTACAAGGGTTTATGCTGGTCCTGCACTGGGTTCTTGCGGCGGTGTAAAGATTGGGACGGAGAGTTTTCCTCTCTTGAATCCGAGATTCTGGAGTTTATGCAGAGTTCTGATAAGCCCGAAGCGTTTCCCACCAAGGAAGAGTTGGTTGCTGCAGGGAGGGCGGATTTGGTTAACGCTATTGTCAATGAGGGAGGGTGGCTTGCGTTTGGATGGGAATCGAACGGCGGGTACAGTGGAATTGGCGGTCTTGAAGATAATAGTAGCTATGGAATTGACCGTAATGCGACTCGGGCTTCTGGGGTTTCTTCACATTCCTCTTCTTCCCGAACAGATGATTCAGTGTGAGAATTTTGTTATGATGATGCGTCTCTTTTTTTGTCTCTTGCTTTTTTTGGTACCCTGTTTCCCACTTTCCCGCGTTTGTGCATATTTGGAATTTTCTTGCGGTAAACTGTACCTAAGTGTGTGTGGAAGGTTTGAAGGCCGCATATGGGCCTTGGAGTCTTGAATATGGCAGCAAGATTCTTGTAGGTTGGATGAAATGGAGGAGTGACTTGGGTGTTTGTGGCAGAAAAATATAGGTGAAGTTTAAGGGGTAAATGTACTGCATAGTTATAAGATTTTGGAATTGAATGTTAGGTGGTACAAAACCAACAAGAGAATGAAATACATATAGTAGAATGAGAATGTTGCGTGGGATGAGAGGACATACTAGACAAGATAGGATTAGGATGCATCCGAGAGAAACTTGTGGTGGCAGTGGAACCTATTATGGGGAAGAGGGTAACGACTTTGTCTTAGGTGGTATAAGCATGTGTGGAGAAAATCTGTTGAAACCCCAGTGGCAATTGAGGAGAGTAAATCCCAATTGCTAGAGGTCGAGTAGACCAAATAAAGCTACAGAAAAACGATTATGTGAGATTTAGAGGACAGTAGTTTATCAGGAGATATGAGTTATGATAGGACATTATGGTGTGGTGTAATCAGTGAGGCTGGCCACACCTAGTGGGAAAAGGCTTGGCTATTGTTGCTTAATTTAGCAAGAATGAGCTAATTTATAAGTATCCACTTTTTTTTTTCCTTCCGTTGTATTGTTCCTGTTGTCAAATAGATGAATTCGATGTAACCTCAAATGACAAGCAGTGTCCTGAGTGATACTTTCTGGTCTACAGAGAAATTGAAGCTTACAATGAATCTGGCATTGCCGGTATATTGAATCGATTGGAGAAACAAAGAAGTAGGTCTTTTGGACTTGACTTAGATGGTATTTCTTCTAAAATTAATGAAGACAGAGATGAATGTGATCATAGAACGACTATGGATGCAGTAAGCAATTTTTCTCCCCTTCAAATGCTCTTGGTTGTTCTTTAGTTTTCCAGTACTACATACATCATATGCTAAAATATTAAAAAAATATTACATATTTCGAAGTTCAGGTACATTTGAATAATGAAAATTTCTATTTAACATCCACATTTCCGATGTTTCTAATACTATATACTTCTTCCTATCAGTTAAAGCTAATGAAGGTATAGTTTTACAGGTCAATGAACATGTGAATGAACTGTTGCACCCTGAAGCTGAGAGATTCAGTTTTTGAAATATTACAGTTTTTACGCCCCTCACAATGTTGGAATTTTAAAATATTTCTTTTGTATCTCCTCTGTTGTATAGATAGATGCTGGCCCTGAAAATAGTAGCAGAGCATCCTCATTGAGCCCCACAAGCAGTCATTCCAGTGGTTCTCAGATCAAACATGATCAGAACGGATCACAATTAGGTACTGAAAATTCAAAAAACTCACTTAAGCCAGAGATGTGGAGGAGTTGGATTGTTCAGAGAGATGGTTTTCCAGATGCAGATTTTGAAGGTATCGTTACATTTTCAGATCATATCTTATTCTTGTAGTGGGGATCAACTGATATCTTTGTAATCATGACATAGCAGATGCTGAAATTGTTCCCACTGAAACTCAGAAAGGAGGCATGAGTGATACTTCAGGACAACCTGATATCCTCATCAGAAGGGAGTTTTCGTCTGAACTTTTAAACAATGAAACAGGATTATATTCTCTTGATGGAAATGCAAAGCACAATGACATTAAATCCCGTATCCATAATCTGGAATCCGAGCTATCTTCTACACTTCACTCGTTGAGGTCTAGCTCAGATAAAATTGCAAAGCAGATGGTAAGTGTATGTATATCCAATACTGGATCTAAAATTTTGCATTAAATCTATCCAATATCTGTCATTAAAGAAATTTAATTGTCGCTTTTATCCGAAACCTTTTCTTTTTTGGGCATCTCTCTTTATCTCTGCTCTTAGTACGGACTTAGACAGATATATGCTGTGTGGCTGTGTGGTTTGACTGCTGTTAGCAAGGAGTTCTTTTAGTTTCTTTGCAGTAAACAGATCTAAATATGTGGTAGCTAGTAGCTACTCCAACACTACGCCAATTAAATCTCGTAATAACTGTTCAATGTCTTAAACTTGCTGACACTGCTCTCAATTTACTGCAAATGTTATTATGAAGGCCTCTCCTTGGGATCCTAAACTAGTCCTGATCTGCATGCTGCATATTCTTCGATAGGTCCATAAGAGCTCTTCTGATGATCTGGAAAAGCTTTCCGATGCTTGGGAATTTCAGGAAAATGAGATCATGAATGCTCAGGACAAATTGCGTTCTATACAGGCTAAGTTGGCGGTGTTAGAAGGAAAGATGTCATTGGCAATAATGTATCCCTCAGACACCATTCAATTAATGTGTCATATATATAGATAGATAAATAACATCTTAACAATTTACATCCTTTGCTCCCAGGGATGCTCATAAGGCAGTCGAAGAAAAGCAGAAGAAGATTGGTAAGGCTCAAAAAGCTTTTCAAATGCTGAAGACTACTTGTATAGTTTGGCCAAACTATGCTTCAGAAGTATTTTTAACAGGATCCTTTGATGGTTGGTCCAACAAGGTCTAATCTCTTTCCAAGAACTTTATGATTGGGTTTTCTTCACGGAATTGGTGGCAATTTTAGAAAATTTACTGAAATAGACAGATTCTAAAAAATTTATAATAGGTAAATTATGTCACCTTGACATGACTTCATTGTGAAGAAGTCGTGCGCATACGTTGTGACATGAGTTTAAATTTGTGAAAGTAAAGTCATATTAGAAGTCGTGCATACGCGACATGAGTTTAAATTTATGAAAGTAAAGTCATACTAACTTGACACAATTTTAGTATAACAAAAAAGTCGTGTTTAACCACCATAACTTTGATTGATGTTATCAAGTTTTTTTTTTTTTAGTCATTTCTTGTTGACACAATTCCAATGTCTTGTTGACCAATACTTGACTTTTGAAAGAGATTATTTCTTGTAATGTAGTGTATTATTTAAAAAAGGATGTTTGATATTTTAGTATAAATTTTTTTATATGAAAATATTAATTGTAAAATTAAAAATATGAAAGTAACAACTTCAATCGTGTAAAGGGTGCGTGGACACGACTTTTTCAAAATCTGTCTATTTTGGTATTTTTTTTTTAAATTGCACCTGTTAAAAAACGTTATACTTGTTTTGTAGATATTACAGCCTGCATGCTTGTACATTTTCCTGAAAAATGTTTTTTTAACTAAAAGAACATGTTTTAGTGTTTAAAAAAATAACAAAAAAAATCATTTCCAGTGTTTTATATCAAAAAACTGATTTACGAATAACTCAACCATACTGTATTACAAAATATCATTGGTTAAATAAGTGTAATTAAACTATTCATAATGCCATCTTTCTCTAGATGCATATCATGGTTCTCACCTTCTCAAAAAGGGTTTATTCCATTTTGTGCTTGTCTAGTAGATCAGTGTTCACAGACGAGCTTGTTATCACTTAAGGATTTGCGCATTTAACATGGGTTATGGATTGATAAACCACTATTTGCTTTCCTAGGTCAATTGTTTGCGGTTGATTGATAAAATTAAAAATTAAATTGCTTTCCTTATTGTCTATTTATTTTGCAAAATCAGTTCTGATTCGGAATGATCGAGTGCATACTTAAGCATACCTATATTTTTGTGTATATAGATTGTCCTGGTGCTTTTCAGATTACTTTATTGAGCGCACTTGACTTAAATGCATAAAATCTTTAATTGATAGTAATTATATTGCAGAGAAAAATGGAGAGGTTAAGCAGTGGTATGTTTTCTGTGACCTTGCAGCTGTATCCTGGAAGATATGAGGTTAGTTGTATATTATTATCTGCTAATGACTTAACCTATTGATGTTGTGTCCAATGAGATACACGTACAGGCATATCTTAATTACTTGCTTTTCTGTTGCAGATGAAGTTCATTGTAGATGGAGAATGGAAAATTGATCCTTTGCGTCCTATTGTTAACAGCGATGGCTATGAGAATAATCTTCTTATCGTTACTGATTGATGCATGAGAAAGTTAGCATGATATAATATCTGTAGGACACAGGAGGATGACATGCTCTAGGTTAGTTACCATTCTTCACCCCATTTTTTCGCTTTTGTACAAAATATTCGGTGAGAAGTTCATTGATTCTTTTACTTAGTCCATGTACTACTTTTAGATGTAGATATCTTGATTGATACCAACTAATCCCATTCAATCATTTTTAACATGTTCATATAATTGTGGGAGTGGTGCCTCATCGTATCAGTACGAGTACATGTTGGTAATAAGGTTACATAGCCACCTTTACTGTTTTGAATGTTGTTCTTGGCATACTTCCTGATCAATTGTAAAAGATGAGAAATGGTTCAATGTAGCATATTTTTACAGTTCTAGAAATTAATGCTTTGAGATCGAGATCTAGTAGATATTTTTCTTTTCTTTACTTATGCTTCTTCAATTGATGAGCAGTGACGATGGAAGAAACCATATTTGACATTCCAAAGTCCCAGTCAATTCGAATATATAATAAGAAGCCGAAATAACTCCTTTCACTTTCTGTTGGGAGAATATCAGGTATTTAAAATGGACTAAAAATGAGTTTTAGCAAAGTCCATAAATTGGAAAAACTTTAACATCTATCATCTATTTTTTGTGTGGTTGACAAGAGGATCACACATATTCACTTCCCTTCAAGGTTTTCCAAAATAATATTTAAGCAGAAGGCATTCTTGGAATGTACCATTTCTATTACTGTCACTGGAAGTTCAGAACAAGGCCAAGCTGATGGTAATGTAACTTCTTTAAGCATGCATATAAATTACTGTTTGATCGAGTTTGAGGAGAATTTAGGGTATGGTTACAGCAAACGTGAACCCACTTCCACAGAAAACTTTAATGGATTCAGCTTCATTCAGATCATAACCTAGACTTACTGTAACAGGACTGATTTGGTCGCAAGTATCCCCTAAACCAAGTTGACCGTGCTCACCCCAGCCCCATGTCCTTATTTCTACATTATCTGAAAATAGGAAGTAAAGAAGTTAGTACTTTTTATGTGATTCGAAACTCCTCAAGAACGAAAAGAGTACAATCTTGCCTGTGACAATGACAGAATGCTCGGATCCGGTGGCAATATCAGTAATCTTCATCCCATCAAGGCCAGGGACTTTCTCCAAATTGACTTCTCTTAAATCTACCAAATATTACGCAATAAACAAGGCATAATATAAATACAAGAGTAAAGTAATGCTGTATAAACATTCTCCATGACACAAATTCGCATTTTTCTCAACCCCCAATGAATTTATGCAGTGTCATGATCTAATAATTCTACGCATTGGATGACTCTTTGATCGCCAGAATCCATTGAGAACTTTACAAAATATACAGTCAGTTTACAATACTTGTTTTGCATTTAACTAATATAAAAGAATTATCAGCAGAGTGGCAAAGGTTATGTATGATGATGACCTCAAATCGATAGGTTAAATCTAGTAATATGGAACTCGATGGCAATAAGTTACATTCTCAATTATTAGAGATGTATGCAACAAGAAAGTGTGTAAGTTATGATGTCTTTTATTGTTCAACGTTAACTCAAATGCATTACCAGGTAAATGCCTGGACGGGGGGCTTATGTTCTGAAGATTACTAAGCACCCCAAGGTGGTTTCCACCTAGCATATAAACCTCTCCCTCACCTATGCAAAAGAAATTGACAACAAAATGCACTTATTAAATAGGTAATTGATAGAAATGTGGAAATCATAAAATTTGTTGGGTATGTAGTGTCAATACCACTCATTAGTAAAGCATGGTTCCATCCCAGAGCAACTTTGATAAATTTCAATGAAGAGCTTAAGCAATGAGGAACCTGAGCATCTTCAAAGCCCTTAAAGCCTCTTCCCCAGGTATAAACTTGCCCATCAACTGAAGATATTGGAACCATTTAGAGAACAATATAGTGCCACGGATATCATGAAGAGGAAAGTGGTGGTCTTACCAGATACTGCTGCACTATGATCTCCATTTGCAGCAATTCCAAAGATTTCAACACCTTCAAAGCCACTAACAACTCTTGGAACATTAACAGATTTAACCTTATCATTGCTGACACCCAACTGACCACGCTTCCCAGAGCCAAATCCATAAACTTGAATTCCTATACTATCTGCATCACAACACGCTTTGCTAAATAAAGGAGTAACATGCAAATACTAAGTGAGAGACACACATTCTAGGCACCAACTAAAACCAATCCAATACCTTCCAACAAGACAAGGGAATGACGCATTCCACATGCAACCTGCACAACACGCTGATCAACAAAGCATGACAATTTGACAGGAGAACACTGTGAGGCATAATCGCCATGACCCAGTTGACCAAACGTGCCATCCCCACAAGTGAAGACACACCCACTATCTGAAAACCAACCAAGAAGACCAAATCAAAAGGAAAAAAAACCACTTTCAACAGAAAACCAAGTAACCTCAACTTTCACAAAAACAGTTAAGATACAGCCAGAACAGAACAAACCTGAAACAAAACCTGAGTGGCTCCACCCAGCAGCGACATGGGTTATGAAGTAGCCATCCAATGACGTTACAGCCTTGGGAAACAAAGCGTTACTCAGAACCTCCCCATGGCCTAGTTGCCCAGAATTTCCCCTACCCCATGAAAGCACCTTCCCAGCTACAGATTATCATCATCATTAGTTTAACATGATATCAACATATAGAAAAATTGCAAATTAGAAGAGAAAAGACGGAGGAATACCAGAGGTCAAGGCAATGACGTGTGCGCCGCCACATGCAAGGGAAGAGATAGAAGAGAGAGAGGGTTGGTGAAGGAGTTGAGGGAAGAGCTCATCCTGAAGAATCTTCGTTCCCAACTGACCCTCGGTACCAGCACCCCAACTCCACACAAGTTGTTCTGATTTTTCATCCTTTTTCTCTGTTTTTTCGGATTCTTCCATCGCTGCTTTATGTCTCTGCACTGTCTTCACAATCGCACTGTTATCCCACCAATCACACTCTTGTTTGTGCCTTTAATTTTGATCTTTCATCTCAAAATATTAATATTTAATTTGTTCTTTTCATTTTTTTAAATTAATTAAAAATTTAAAGACCCTCCCTCTCTCAACACTTCTTTTTAATGGATATTAAAAAAGTGAAAAAGAGAAACTACAAACTAATTCAAATCTTGAGTTAAAAAAAAAATAAAAATAATAGTAACTTAAGGGTTATAAGGTGGCGAGTTTTCTTTTTTCCAATTATAATATCAGTTAAAAGTTGTTATTATATGAAATAAAATATTTCATAAAGAAATATTGTTTTGCGACCACGTTATTTTAATTATTTATAGAGTTAACTATAAATTTACAAAAACAGTTAAGATTCATCTTAAAAATATATCATATCTTCTTGAACTTTTAAAATATAAGAAATCAAACTAACTCTACCTGAAAAGATGAAAGACTAAATCGCTAATTACATCTTAATTTTAAAATAGATTTAAATATATTTTACATTCTTATAATTTAAGTTTTTTTTTGTTTAAAATCTAAATTTGATCTTTTTTTTGTCGTACAGTTTAGTTCATTCAGTTTCTATTGATAATTTGTTATTCTCAAAGCATTAAATTTGATCATTGAACAAATTAAAATTTAATCGTTTGTTATATGATAATAACTTAATTAATCTTAAATTATCAAACATAATTGAAATTTGCATTTTAATTAGTTCCAATATAATTTTACATTTTACATTAAAGATTTAATTCTTTCTTTATAACCCAAGCCCTCAAACTTGTAATGAATGTCTGAGTTGGTCATGAAAGCAAAACCATAGAGTCAAATGAATTGAAGAAAAATGACAATAATCAGTAAACCTATGAAAGAGTCTTCAAAATTATACAAATGGAGCATTTCAGTTTTAGATATTTTAAAAATCATATATTATTGGTTTTTCTTCAGTTCATTCGTTTTAGTTTTTCTTGACTGTCAGAACAAACTAAAACATTAGATATTCAGAGTCACAGCAGCTAATTTAAGAGTTTACTCAAATAAAAGGTTTTCTGATTTGAGCAAATCATAAATGAACAATTTCAAACTTTCAAATAAATAATTGAAGAGATAACATAACACATCACTGTGTAAAACCAACTATTTACATTACATTTACCATGTGTGCTTCACACTCAATTCCTAAGGTAGCTCACCAACTCAGAACATACTTAACAACAAAACAAGAAGGATCTAAATGCCAAATTCAAATTACTGATACAGAAAATGATATGACTCTAAAAGTACAGATTTTTGATAGTTAGAGGATATCATCATAAGCAACAATTTCTCTGCCCTTGAAAGGCACTTCTAAAACTGAGCTACTACCTGAGCTGTTCTCACCACGTTTAGTGTTCCCTATAGCTGCTGAAGCAAGTCTATTACCTCTTCCATGCTTGCTCAATGGTGCCTCAGCACGCACAAGCTTTGACATATTCCCTTTATCCTTGCTATTACCAACTCCTTCCCTCCACATGGCTAGAGGGTCTGTTGCCCACAACACTTGAACCTGTTATACACAACAACCTCATTCAAATCTCCCTTCATAAATCTATTCATACAGAAACTAATTTCAATTTTTCTTACTATTTTCTCCTCAAAGTGCTTCTAGAAAAATTCATCCAAGCAGATTCCATGTATGAAAACAATCAGCGAAATTGAGCACAAATTAGGTTCCTCATGGCCTAATAGCAACACATTCTTCCTTCTCCATTGTGCTTTAGAATTTGGGAATGTATATTGTGGTTCTCAAAAAGCATGTTTTCAACTTTTATCCAAACATAGAAACTGTATTGTTGAAAATTTCTAAATATGATTTCGTGTTCGTAATCGATTATGAACTATGGCAGTTTAATAGCTTTTGTATCGGATGAAAGGGTAAACCCACTTCACTTCCAAATCAATTCTAATTAAAACACGTTGATCCAGACACAGACTTAAAGGTTCAAACTTTAACCAAAATTGTAAACAGCTGGGTGGAAAATTCGTCAAATTTGTTCAGAGCCTTCTCATTCAAATTCAAAGCTCCCATTTTTCTTAATCCAGTTACAAACAACTAAGCTGAATTCCTCAAATGCGTTCAGTTTTCTCGTACTAAACACTTCAGACAAAACCCTAAACATTCACGAATCATAATAAAAAAACAGGAAACTCAGAAACCCTAAGTGACGAAAGGGTAAAAGGAAGCACCTTTTTGGAACTAACGGTGATTCCGAAGGAGGGGTCAACACCGGCGGCTATGGCGGCTTCGGCGGAGTCCTTTGACCGGTATGTAATGTAGCCGACGGCGTCGCGGTCGATGCGGATGCGGGAGATGGCGCCGTAGATCTCGAAGCGAGACTTGAGATCGAGGACGGAGCAGTCTTGAGGGAGGCCCATCACGACCACCGCGGAAGGCAGCGCAGGCCTCGTCGGTCTCTCCTCCTCCACGGGCTCTGGTAAGGGGCGGCGGCGCTTGGCGGCGGAGGCGTCGTGGCGGTAAAAATAGTGCCTGTCTCGCTTACGACTCATAGTTCGAGTTGTGTGACTGAGTAAAGGAACAGGATATGTTACTTTCTGAACAATTTTTATTCGATTTTCCTATGGTCTTGTTTGAATTGGCTACAAAATTTTATAGATAATTGGTGTTCACCTTATTCTTCCTTTTTTTGGGTTGGGAAAAGTCAACTGTTTCAACATCATAACAAGTTTAATTTCTCTATATTCTAAATAAAACTAAGAAACAATATATTCCTCTATTACCATATTTATTTTGTAAAAGATGTTCCAATTGTAGGTTATTTTTTCATTAGAGTGTTCATTTTATCTTATAACCCATTTTTATTTTGTTGACTTGCGCCCAAACTCTTGACCCTTTCGCAGTCCTCAAATTTTCACTATGTATAGGTTGATATAAGTCTATTTTGTTGTACTGAGATTTGTATAGTGTTATATTCATTTATATGCTAATGTGTTAACTTTCCGAAAAGACAGTATATGATTACTAAACTTTTACCATGTTTATTTTGTTAATAGAAGGTAAAAATAAATTTAATAATTATTTTTTAATATAATCTGTGATTCCTATTTTTTTTAGATTGGATGATTTTAAATTTATCTTATTTGTTTTAGTATATATCATCAATGTATTTATAATATTTTGTCTTTATTTTAACTTTTGTGATAATATTATATTAATTTGATTTTGTGAATTTGAGATTAAGAAATATATAAGATTTTAGAATTTTAGTAAGAATAAAGCAAAATGAAAAAGTTAATAAATTAATTGTTTTTTAATAAAATTTGTATTCCTTTCGTCCTTTTTAAATTGGATAGTTCTTTTAATTTTTTAATATAGGTTTATTTCGTTTTAAAAAATTATTATTAATATATGAATGCTGTTATTGTCTCTACTAGGACTTTTGTTGGTGTTTGTATTAATATGTTTTTGTAAGTTTGAAAATGAAGTGAATGAAAAAAATTTAGGGTCCTTGTAAAATTTAAAAATTGAAATAGAACGTAAGAATAGAAGGTAAGAATAAATGTATTATCTATTTTTTAATACAATTTACGATTCGTGTATTCTTTTGAAATTAGACTGTTCTAAAATTTGTAATATAAAAATATTTCAGTATTGTATTTATGTTGTTGCTTTTACTTAGACTTTTTTTAGTGATGTCATATTAATTTGTTTTTCCGAGTTTAAGACAGAAGAATATTTGAAAGTTCAAGATCTTTATGAGACTAAAGAAAAATGTAAAAGATATACTAATTATACTCTTTGTGATTCCAACCCATATATAAAATAGGAATTTTGTATAAATTTATGAAATAGATATGCTTATTATATTTGTATTATTAAACGTATAAATAATTAATAATTGTCAAACTTAATAGTCTACTAATACATTTATAGTATCTACAGAGCATAGGTTTACAATATTGTAGTGATGATTGTTAAAAATTGGTAATAATTGGTAATAATGATATTTTATCGACAAAATTTTATCTGTTAGTAATAACAGTTTTTTTTGTAGTATTTTAATTTCTGTGTTACATACTTAATACTATCTTTCAGAAGGCATTAGTCATTGTTTACATATTGTTAATAAAATTGTTTTTTTTTATATACATTATCTTATTTTTAAAAATTTATTTCAATAACTTATTTTTATATGTGTTAGTTGTGCTTAGAGCTTAGAACTACCTGTTATGATTGCACTATATATAGTGATAAGTATAGAAACAACATCTAAAGAACAATTAAAACTTTATATTGTCTTTTAT
>Ga0123340_1003951_pt1 | contig 13983 bp, 15 predicted proteins | sample SirMexnodulemix_FD_89961 | JGI IMG/M metagenome (GOLD analysis project Ga0123340, IMG submission 89961) | Root nodule microbial communities of legume samples collected from Mexico - Siratro Mexico nodule mix | ecosystem: Host-associated > Plants > Roots > Nodule | place: Mexico: Nepantla... | reverse complement strand
TTATTATTGTATCATAGGATAAATATGTCAGTCTCTGTCATGAGAAAAACGAGAGTAACACTGTACGGTTATAAAAGTGACTATCATTTCAGGAGGATCCACTGATTCAGATCTGAATCTTTGTACCATATACACTGTCAAAATAACTTGTTTCTAATATTACCCCAAAAATTTTTATTTTCTTAGTTCCAATCCTTCAAGACTAAAATCAAATTAATTGTACAAGTATTTTTTTTTTCTTTTTCATATATTTGTGGAAATTCCTTCCCATACAACTGAAGGCACAAGCTGGCCAACTTAATTAATGAAGATAAAGACAGCACTTAGTTGCACTTTAGTAATATATACATAAATATATATATATATTTATGTATAAAGTTCCCTCACAAATGCTGCATCTTCTTCCACCATTTTGTATGTATATGCATAAATCAATACTAGTTGTGAGCTTTTTAATATACAATGCCCTATAATCCTACCTATGAGGGATTTGCGACCTCTAGTGAAAATGAAAATTCGTATTAAAATAATGATGAAAATAACAACATATATTAACAAAACTCATGTTCTTCCCTAAATAGGGTCGAACTTTATTTATGTATATATTAACTTTCAACGATTGAAGATAGCGATTCAAACTGAATGATTTAAGCTTAAATTGAAGTAATAAGCAATAAATTTAAAGTGTTATTTTAAATTTTAGTATAATATATTATGGTGTGTTAAATGTATACTATTTTTTTTAAGAAAAAAAAAAGTACTACTACTAGAAGACGTCCTTGGTGTAGTGAAATTAAATTTTGAAAATAAAAGATAAGGAAATATATAATCTCTTATGATGAATGTTCCAAAAAAAATTAAGAAAAAAAAAGTATATGTGATAATTTCACCAATTGTCTTTTAAATGTAAAACCTCTTGAAATGGATTTATGAAGAAATAAATTTTTAGTGTTTTTGGAGAATTAGTGTAGGTTAGAGAATTCGATTCGAAATAATTAAAACGTAGTGAACTTCAAAATTATTATGAAAATTTTATAAAAGATTTTTCACTTATCTAATTAATTAATTTTAATAATAATAAATTATATTATTTATGATTGAGTATGGAAATTTCATACAAATAATTTAAGGGGTTATTTTAATTGATATTCAGTTATTAATGAAACTTGTACTTGAGTTGTTGGAAATCATATATCAATAAACTTACAAACTAAAATACGTTAACTTACACCCTTGTTTGATGTTTTGAAGTCTTAGAAAAAGATACATTCAAGAACAATTATGACATAATGTACCAACCATAAGAATTTGTGTACTCGAAATGTTTTTGATAAAGAGTATAAAAGTGAAAAAGAGAGAGATTGTTTTTTATACAATACTTTGAGTGCAATAATTAAAGATATCACTATAACGTCAAATATGATTTTGAAAAGACACAAACATAATGACAAATCCCAAAAGTTCGATTTAAGATGTCTATCCTTGCATAAAGTATTATAAATGAGTGAACATTTACATCTTACATCAACATTCTAGGAAAAATATTCTCACAAGCTTCTAAGTGCTTTAAATTTTATAAACAGTTAAAGTATACCTCTTTTAAATCCTTCTCTACTATAAAGATAGACTTTAGATCAAGAATGATCTTTCATATATCCCCTTATAGAGATTTTTTTATATTATATTAAAAAGCTTCTTAGTGTACAACCAATAGTAGCTTTATGTACTTAGCAAAAATAACATTGTGTGCTTGAACTTGATCTCATCGAAAGATTAGCAAATAGTTAGGAGTCACTTATATACTCATTATGAGCCAAAAGTGATCATGATAATACTTGCAATCAAGGATGATCTGTGAAACCTTTTGTAGCTAATGAAACCTACTCCAAGTTAGAGTAAACCAATATAAAGCAATGTCAATCATTTTCTATTACATGAGTAAACTGTTATTGGTCATCTCACAAACTTTTTTGAAAATGTTGTGGACTTTCATTAAAAACCATTAGACAACTCACTACGATGTCTAACATGCTTAATGTGAAAAACTTTCCAAAGTGTTTTATAAAGTTTATTCAAACTCCCTTTCTAAAGTTAACATTCTTTTAGCTCGTATCAAAGCTAACTTCATAGGGTTAGTTCTTTACACACACAAAAATGTACACAATATAAAGAATGAAGGAAAAGCTCTTAGCATATCTCCTCTGTTCAAAAGAGAAAAGCTTGACCACTAGAAGAACACATGATTGCCTTTTTTGACTCTTGCCACATCAATGTGATGAATGTGGTGAAGAATGGTAGATATATTGGAGTAGATGAAAATAATGAGCCTCTTCCAAAAATCCTATGGATGGATGAGAAAAAGCAGAGATACTTAACTCCAATACCAATAACTTTCTGTGTGTGCATTACAAGAAGAAGAGTACTTTAAAGTACACAGATTCATGTAGGAACAACTTAATCTAAAGAAAGAGTTGAATAGAGTCTTAGACTTTTTTTTCACAAATGACAGATTATGTCACAACCAACCAAAGTGACACAACAATTTTATATTGGTTCAATGAAACTCATGGGCTAAGTCCAGTTCTCCCCCTTGCCTTAACCTTTCTCCCCCCTTCCCCCCTCCCTCCTCCTTTAACATTTTTTTTCTATCATTGAGGCCTTTATCATTTCTCCCACTTTTTAAGCATCATCAACAAAGTGAACAAAGTTTGCATAGGGGTCTTTGTAAAGGTGCAATTGGCTCCAGAAGGAAAGTTGAATGGAACCTTAACTGAAATTGTGAAAAATAAACAATTCAAAAAAATATAAAATCTGCGTGTAAAGAGAGAAAAAATAGACACATATTCATATTGGTTCACCCTATAAAAGAGTTACATCTAGTCTCCTTAAGCAAACTACTTAAGAGATTTCACTAAATGAGTCTTAACGCCTCTCTAGGAATAAGTATTAGTACACCTTTTTAGGTGCAAGTTTTAATGTTTCTCCAGCAATGAGTATTCTACACCTCTCTAGGTAATGAGTATTCTACACCTCTCCAGAAAATGTGTATTCATGTCTCTCCAAGCAACGAGTATTCACAATCTCCAAGCAACAAATATTCTAAACCTCTTTAGGTAAAACCATGTCCTAATCTCTGGCTAAGATTAATACTATCGAGAATTAGAAAAACTCTCTTGATAGAAAGAATAATTAAGGTTCACAAGGTATACTTCACAAAATGACAGATTTACAATGGTTAAGTACACAACCCTCTTTCTAATTTTCTTTCTATAGCAAGATATAAACAATGAATTTGTTCACAATATCTTTCTTGAATTTCCTTGTGTGTTCCTCGTGTGTCTTTTTTTCTCATTTTTCTTCTTCTTCATTGGTTTTTATTTATTTTTTGGGATGATGACCTTTAAAGCTTGTATCTTCTATGAATGGTAACTTTTTGCATTAATGAATATCTTTTAAAAATTCTTGATTTAACAATCACTTGAAGAAATTTAATTTTAGTTCCAAATTTTGAACATTTGAGCCTTGATATGATAATTTATTTATTCATGAGTCTCGCTCTTCTCTTTGTCTTTTTCTTCTTTTAGGCACTATATATGGCAACTTTCGTTTTGATGTAATCTTCGCATCTTTATCATATAATTAAGTCCTTCAAATTCTTTCCTTCTTTGTAGCAAATTTAAATGTTTGAGTTTTTCATTATATCCTTTCATTCTTGAATCCTTGAATCTTTTGTACAATTCTCTCACTTTAGCTTGTCTTCGTTTGTTCTTTAATTGTATTTTCATTTCACTCTGCCTCAACAACTTTGTAAACGATTAAATACGAACTATTTTATCAGGTGTATCTTGTGTGTCTTCTAATGCTTCAGTTCATTTTGAAAATAATTTGAACGTGATTGACAATTTTGTAATTTGCATTTAAGGACCTAAGTCAATCATATAATTACTTAGATAATTTTGAAATATAACCTCTTGAATTATAAAAATTTTCTATTCCATAGATTAATATAATTTCAAAACTTTCTATGTTTGTCTAAATTATGAATGTTGAAACAAATTAGACTTGAATACAATTTAATTATATCAAAATGTATTTCATTCAATATTTATATGTGTGACCATTTTTGCTCATGGAATAAAACATTATTTAATATATTATGATTAATATTTTCAAACCAAATTCCAAAACCATTTAGCACATATAAAAGTGTAAATTCTAAGTTTAGAAGCCCTCTGTTGTGAAGACGTTGACTACTTCGTCTAACACGTTCTTAAGAGTGGTTTTTTATCTTGAAGACTGACTAGATCATCTTACGCTCTTGAATTTATATGTATCATCTAACACATTTGCCTAGCATGACCAAGTGCTAGAATAGTCTAGCGTATCCTTTCATCATTGAATCGTCTATCCATTGTATACTGAAGATATCATCCGCTAATTTGTTCATTAAGACTATCGTTCAGTCTCAATAGATCTTTTAATTTCTCCTTGTTGGATGAGTTCGTCTATCAATTCTTTCTCGTGTTATAAGACCATAGTCTTTACCTTAATTATTCGTCTATCATGTTATCTTTTGCAATGTCTCTGATTAGAACTTCTTAGCATTCAAACATCGTCTAGTCCATTTTAGCTTTATCAACGAAATCATCTTGTCACTGAATTCTACTTTAGATTACTTTAATACAAAGTGGTAAAATATGGTTATGAGATTTCAACATCTTCCAATACAGAGTGAACAGATATGGTGTAACAATTACCAACTATGAAAGTATATAATCAAACACTGTTTCACACAAATCAAACACTTTTATTATCAAAATTAGAATATTGTGATTTTCATATTTAATGAAATTAGCAACTAAACCTGTCTGAGATGACTTTCATTACATTAAAATTTAATTACACTTTCAGTTTCTTATTGTAGAAACAAGATAAATATAAACCATCAAAATATAAACTGCATGACAATGGCATCATTAAATCCTCAAAATATATAAAGTACTCATTTTTCAATAAAGTGTCATCAATATCATCTTTATGAAAAATAATTTTTCTTCTACACTGGACGATTTTGAAATATTGTGACACTTGTTAAAATATTTGCCTACTTTTCTTCTCTTTTTTCTATGTACTTCAAACATTCAGACCAAGTAAACTCCACGTGAAATCAAAATCTTAAATCCATAAATGATTCAGTTTCTATTTTTCTTGTCCAGTTAGGGGTTTAGGATTTAAGACATAAATTAAAATATATATAGCAATTGAGTTTGAAATATAACGTCACAAAGAAAGTGAGTAATTATGTTGAATCCACATAATACATGTTTTGATCAGGGCAACTCTAATAAAAATGCTATATAAGAACTTAATTCACACTCTAACCTAAAAGTAAAACAAGTAATATCTTGCAGGAGGAGTGTGCTGTTTAATACAACTGGCTTAGGCACAATAAATGTACGTGTCACAAATATTATTTTTTAAATATAAGAAACTTGTTTGACAAAAAATAGGTGATGCCTGTTTCAACATTTCCTGCATCTTAAAACTGTAAGTGCTGAAAAAAATTCTATAAAATCTTTGTAATAATTTACAAAGAAAATAGAATATATTACAATTTTAGTTTCCTGTCTCTTTTCTAATTAATGATTTAAGGTTTCAAAAATTGAATTGGCAGTAGGAGATAATAGATTTGTGATAGAGATGCAATGTTTTAATGACAATTGAACGAGTTATGGTCCTCTTTTCCACTTCATAGACACTTGCACACGTATTCAACTGCAAAATTCAGTATAAGAAACATAATTCAATACCTATCTTTAATCTATCACAATAATTAAGTGAAAATTAATGCTAATGGTGTAAAATTTCCAACCAGTAATAAATCTGTTTGCAACACCTAACATTGCATGGCTGTCATGTGAAATAAGATATGAATTGCATTTGTTAGATCCTCATGAATAGGCATTCCTTTCTCTGCAAAACAAAAGACAAGTCCACACCTGGGACCACAACAACATACCAAGTAAAGCTTCATAGTTCCATTAATCTTTCCAAACATTGAAATTCATTTAAAAAATTGATTTTTAATCACTCTCATTTTCTCTCATAACTGATTTAATTGTTCAATATGTAAGACTATTTTGAATACAATCCCCACTTCAACTCAAATTTAAAGAAATCAAGAAGATCATTATCTAAGAAAAAGTTCATCCACAAGATGACCCTTTTAATTAAATGTTTGAAGATGAATAAAAATATGAGACTTTTTTCCATTAGGGCATGAGAAACATAGGACTGAAAATTTTCTCTTTAGTTGAGTGTTGATTGAAACAAGTCAGCTACAGAGGAAATTGAGACTAAACGGGACAACCTACTAAATCATTGTTATTGCCCAATTACAAATGTGATCCCACTGCCTTCAATGCAATTTAAGTTTGTCATGTTCCTAAAATATAATTAAACCCATTGGGTTCTATCTTTGTGTTCTCTCTCCTTTCTATTGTAAATCAACATCTATGCAATAAAGTGGAAAATGAAGTGGTTTGCTTACTACAAGTCCACAGCATTAATTGGCCTTCAAATTAGGCTATCCATATGGTCCAATGATGGTAGAAAAGGAGTGCCACTTTCTTCAAATTATAATAGGGATCATAATGGACCAGTAATAAAGATTTTGTTAGTGGTAACCTTCTATACAAATTTGCATGTGGTCTTGCCCTATGACCAAAAAGAAAATGCAACTCAGGTACAAGAGATATTTAAATTATACATGTTAAAATACTAATAGTTATTTTATTATTAATAACTAACAGTAATTATTTTGCATGTCCTCATTTTAGAAAAGACAAATTTGTCAATCATGACAACGTTGTATGCTAGAATGGACTTGGTGAGACAACCTGTTAATTACAGGTGAACCAAATTTTTTTTTTTTTTAATTTGAATTGTGATTCTTATCAGAGGGACAAATGAAAAGTGGACAAACTGCTATATAGTCCCTCAAATCCGTGTCAGTAATATTTTGGTTCATAATTATCACTTTCTCATAGTAATTTAGATGAGATAATAACTAACAATAGTATGTCCAAATACTGCTAAGTATTAATATGAAATTCATTGTGTAATTGTTCTTGTTAATCAAATTCAATTTGGAAATCCTATAATCTGCACCTGTCAACTTCAGAAAGCACGTGGTACAACAAGGGACATTTTTAAAGTGTTAGATGTAATAAATTTTCACCAAAATCATACGGACTTAACCATTGTACATTAAGATTTTACAGATGCAAACATGAAAAATATGAATTTCTAAAATACTGATAAGAGTATATACTAAACAGCCAAATGACAAATTGCAGCTGCTACTAAGATAACCATTTTCTGCATTAAATTTTCCATGGTAACTTTCAGTTATCTCCCTATGTTTTTGTTATTACACCTTCAAAACATCAACATTGCCTTCCTCATCACAGTTTTGAATTTACCTGCGAATAAATTAGGTAAATCAGAAATAGCAGACAGAACTTACAAATATCTTAAACATGAGGATTTACAATTACAACAATAGTCACAGGACTTGAGTTTGAGAAAAACATATTGCAATCAATATGAAATAAACCATTTGAACTCAATACAGGTTTTTGACCAAAAAAATTTATTTAGATACAATATCTAAAAAACCAAGTGAACCTTCAGAGTAATTAATTTCTTCTGGAGTTGTCTTCTCGAGCTCAACTCCATGGCCCAAAGCACCAAACTTATCCCTTGCCTCGCCTGGACCATCAATAGCACAAAAGTGGAGTAATGCTCACAATCACTTCTATAGTGCAAGTTTGTGTTAGTGTTGTCTTCAGTTTGTCCACGCTGAGGTGTTTCAGAACCAATTCAAAGTAAAAGAAAAAAAGGTAAAGAGATTTATAAAAAAAAACTGCTTTTAACTAAAATAGTGGTTCATGTGATAAAATTATCAAATAAAAGCTTCGAATAGATCATGTATAAAAATATTTCTAATGCAATTAAGAAGTGTAATTTTCCAACATTTCTATCACCTTCATAAAAAGAAGTATATTACAAACATGTAGGACAATATTAAGCATCACTAAACAGACTTTTGCCTGCAATCACATGGGACTGATGATGAATGATTGTTCTAATGGTCTCTATATTTTAAAGCTGCTAGTTATAGATGGTGGGAGCAACAAGATTGAGCATGAGAACTCGTGCTTGCTCTATTCCTCCCTAACCCCAATAGAGCAGACATCAACTGACAATTCAATCCAAGAGAAGGAATAGAGGAAAAAAGACATTAAATAGAAAAAAATAGATTGCAAGTTCTCAGAAGCTCATTTAGCAAAAGTTTTCAGAGGATTATGACAAATGTCAGTTCACAAAGGAACCTCCATTTTCTTGAATAGTTTGCTTCCGGTTGGAAATGATATAGAAGAAGATTGAAAGGAAAAAATGTGTATACTTAAGCTCAATGGAATTTTAAATTCCATATCAGATTTTAACCCTGAAAGAAGAATTCGTGAAGACTTTCCAATTCAATTCACCATTATATGTAATTTGCAAAATCAGGTATATTTGAGAAACAAGAGAATGCAAACAGCTTGTGGCATAGACAACATGGACTACTTACAACATACTCTTTGGAACACCAATCAAGATTGATAATTTAATGCGTCTATTTTGCGTTTTGATTTTAATACGTTACATATAGGCATATCAAATTTCATAACGTGCATTCTAAGCAAGCTCAGGTTGGTCTATTTTATGCTAAATTAAGGGGGCAATTACTTATATTTGTTTTTAATTATACAACTATTAGACTTTTTTTCAGTTTATGGATCGACACTAGATTGACAATGCCACCTCTCGGCTATGGATTTTTCCTTAAGAGAGATGAGATTTATGTGCAACCATCACTAAAACTGGCTTATCAATATGAGGACTAGCTAGCAAATCTTTCATACTTCATACATAATCAGTGCAACCGAGCAAACGAAAACTATCCTAATCGTTTGTTTATTTTTTTTATTATATCCAACGGTTGATATGCAAAGAGATCATGCACCCTCTTGCTTGACACAACTTTTCTGGATGAAAACTAGTGTAACCAACCTCTTGAAACTGGTTTTGGAAAAAAGTTTTTGCATTGAAACTCGTAAACTTAAATCATCACTAATAAAGTAAAGAACAAAGGAATTTCCCCCTTAAACTCGATGCTTTGAAATATAGTTCTTTCTTTGTCATTCTGAGAAGCAATATATAATGGGTACGCGAGAATTTGCTGAGTAAATAGTGGTATAACGCACTGACAAACCATCGTCAACCATTCAATCCGTAATGCTTTCCTATCTACATATATAAAATACATAGTCTGATAATAGGAAATAGGAAAAAGAATGCTAGCCATTCTGTAGGACATTTGAATACTACTCATCATTGACACTGGGGACGGGAAAGTGAAGAATAATGAAAAGAATAGACCACGCTAGATTACCAGTATAAAATTTTAAAATAAAAAAAGACATTGTTCATCATGTCAGTTCCCCCCTTTTAGCTTCCTGGAAGACCTCAGCTTCAAAATTGTGATTTGTCGAAATGATGCATCTGATGCATAAAATCCAAAAGATTAAAACATACAGAAGACTGGTGTATCTTGTAACATTGATTCTATCCAACAGTGAATATATATACCTATACAAAGCAAGAGGTAGCTGCTACTTCTTTGAATGGCAGTGCCATGAGAGCAGCTTCAATCTTCAATTGGCTATTGTCCTCGTTAGAATATAAATTTTACATTTTCTGAACCTCTTCGTAGATAGATTGGAAGAGAGCAGTGGAAATATATCTCTCACCGAAACTCGGAAACATAACCTTCAAAGTGCAAAATAAGTGAAGAAAGAATCAATAGCTTTGTTGATAGATAAAAGAATAACTTATCATGAAAGTAGTAAAATAAAACATCTATGTATACACTACACTTGTGCTATCTAAATTTCCAACTTTGCTAATTCTTGGCAACATCAAGTTTCCTAAGTACTTTTTATTGTCACACTTTTGTGCTTTGCCATCAATTGCCACTTCTATGAACAGAAGCACAGAAAACCAACTTCTGTCTGTCCCAAATTCATGATTCCATAGAAATTTTGCTTAGAAGAGGCTAATTTTGCAGGGAGTCATAACAATCTAATGAAAAAGGAGAAAAGAATAGCAAATAATAAGCATGCTTAACCAACAACATATCCTGGGAGGTTGGGACCAAAGAAGACGCAAAAAGCATAATAAACTATTGAGTTCAACATTCAACAACTCAAGCTAAACACAAGCACTAAAGCGATCAGAGAGACATGTCTCTAGGCAGAACGCCTATTAGTTGTGAGAAAAAAAAATCACTAAGTTTCATTTTATTCTGTTCTATCAATTCAATTTTCAATACCTATTCTTATATATAACATGTGTCCAATAAATCCGATGGAAACAACAAAAGAAAGTCAAAATATTAGAGAAATTGGAAATAAACTCACCACAATAAGTTTCCCAGAATTCTCAGGCCGTCTTGCTAAATTTATGGCAGCAGCAGCTGCAGCTCCGGAAGAAATCCCAACCTAGACAGAAATTTGAATTAATTATGATAGAAGCCATTCTAAAAATTATAAACCACCACTTGGTAGTTTATAATGACTTGCAATAACCAGCAACATACAAAACTAAGCATGAAAAAATGTCAAACCATTATTTAAATGCACACAAAATATTCATAGAAAGCTAAATGCAGATCACATTCTTCAGTTTATAGACATTCATAATATCAAAATATTGTAAGAGTTTGCTGATAATTGACATTAAAATATGAAACATAAAACAAATCATATAGAAAGATATTTACAAGTAAACCCTCATTCTAGTGTTTGGACTAGTAAGCATCCCTCATTTAGGTCCCTAACTATGCAAAATTCTCATTTAGACCTTTTCAGTGAAATGGAACGTGGAAATGAAGTGAAAAGGCACTACAATGAATTGCTTTTTGTAGAATAAAGTAAGGGTTTTGTAAAGTAAAGGACAAGGTGACCAACAGTTAATCTCAAGGACTAGAATACGGGTATTATTTACCAGTAAACCTTCTTTCAGTGCCAATCTCCTCGCCATTTCAATAGCTTCAACATTTGTAACCTGTTCTTTCATGTGTTAAGATAATTAATTACTTGAAATAATCTATTTCTGCAAATTATAAGATAGCTGCACTGCATAATTAAAAACAAAAAGCCACTAAAGAAATAACTGAAAAGAGTTTAGTTGATGACACTCCAGATAAAGTAATTAAATCATATGTAGATGACTCCAAAATTGAATAATGACCTAAATTCATGAAACAAAGCTAGTTGTTCCTTAGTATAGAAATACCAAAGCCAAAGAGAATAACCTTAAGCAGATCATTCAGAAAGAAATAAAGAGAAAGTGAGAGGACAATAATTTCTTTTTTACCTTGATAACTTCATCAAGCAGTTTGATATCCAAAATGCTTGGCATGAAACCTACAACAAACTCTGTTACAGTCAGAAGCTGACAAGAAAATATGTTTTATGTGAATATTGGTCTAGAAACTAATAATCTGAAGTGGGGCGAATATACAGTTCATAAACTTCGTAAAATATTCATACCAGGACTGTCACCCGAAACTACACCTCTGTCTGCAGGTTCGACCCCAACTACCTATGCAAGAGACAATAAAACACACTTTAACACTGCATTAAACAAAATAGAACAGACAAAGCATTACTTTCACTTAACATGTAAGAAACACAAGCCAATTGTCTATCATAAGCCTAATAATACACCCAGGCATGTCACACGAACGACACAGTTTAAGTCATCCTGGAAAATGTTTCCTACAATTCACGGTTTAATCAAATGTATGTTGGAATATCAAACTAATATTCTTTGTGTTCCTTCTGGATCCTTTTTCATTCCTTATTCACTCTCTGTCCCTCTCCCTCTCTCTGCCAACAAAGAAATACAGAGCCAAGTTCCTAGAGGTTTTGGAATATGAGAAATATAAAGTGCAAGCTGACTGATTCAAAACTACATAAAATTTCTTTTAATACAAAAGAAGTGAAGCTTATGGGATTTGAATACAGGGAAATGATATACTTAGTAGTGGAAGTTAGTACCACAGGACCAATAAGTATATATCATTCAAATTGAAATAACAACTAAATGCATATAAACTGAATAATCAAACCTCTATATTTTGGTTCATCATTTTCAGATAACGTCCAGTGCCCGTAATGGTTCCACCAGTTCCAATCCCAGCAACCAATACATCAACATTACCCAGAGTATCCTCCCATATCTCTGGCCCTGTAGTTTCGAAGTGTATCTGTAATTTGTGCATATAAATCTTAATAACATGCAACTTAATTTATGTTGAAATTTCTATTTTCACTGCACTAAATAATTCAAAATACAGAGACTAATGAGTTGAAGGTCTTACAGCAGATGCATTAACACTTAACCTTGGTATTAGTCATATTATCAAACTGTCGAAACATGTAAGCATCGGGTGTGCTGCGTACAATTTCTTCAGCTTTGTCAACTGCCCCTTTTAACCCCTTCTCAGCATCAGTCAAAATAACCTCTGCACCAAATGCACGTAAAAGGATTCTCCTCTCAAGATTAACAGAAGCAGGCATTGTGACTATAAGTCTGTACCCTTTTGTTGCTGCAACAAAAGCAATGCCAAGTCCTGTATTTCCCGTAGTTGGTTCAACCAAAACGGTCTGCAACAATACATGATTAGGAAAGTACAGAAAATTCAATATTCAATACCTTGGATTTGAACAAACTCATCACAATACAGTAAGTTTAAAAACAGCAAATATTACATTGATCCGTACACAAAAAATAATCATTATTTACCTTCCCCGGAGAAATTGCTCCAGTCTCTTCAGCATTGGATAACATACTATAGCCAATTCTGACATTTTGAATAACAGATATTAATACATAAAAGAAATTTCAAAGTGAAAAATCATGGAATGTGGAAAACTCCAAATAAAATGAAATCTCTCTAGGAGGGAAAAAATAATTAAAAAAATGAAATAAGTGTTTTTATGAGTTAAAATTAGTTTATGGCACAAGTTAAAAGATTTTATCATAAGATACTTATGAAGAACCTCATTCCCCTTTTTAAGCCAATAGAGTATCAGCGAAAATATGTATGTGTGTGAGTGTATGCATCCTTGTAACCTACTACCTGTCCTTAACACTGCGACAAGGTTGCATAGACTCAAGTTTGGCAGCAACGTTAGCCACGCAACCCTCCGTAACTTTATTCAGGTATACCATTGGCGTATTTCCAATCAACTGCACAAATTCGCAAAATCGTTCAGAACTAAAAAAGAAGAAATTGCAGAAACATAAAGTAATTAACTAAATGGTTAAATTAAAACGTTGCAATGCGTTGAAATTGCGAAGGGAAGTAGGAAGGAACCTGAGTGACATCTTCGGCAATGTTGACGGTGTCAAACCCTTGTCTGGTGGCGTGCACTAACGGAGTAGAAGGTCTGGTGGCGGCGGCGGCGAGGGTGTGGTGTGGTTGAGAACGAGCATAGGGTTTGAAAGTAACAAAACGGTGTCGTTGGATGAAGGGAGGAAGCGGTGGAGGCGAAGAACACCAACACGGTGATGAAGAAGATAGCGCCATTTTCATTCTTAGACTCACTTTAAGATGGGTTTTGCTATTTATTCTTCCATCATCTTTTGATCTTTTGGCAGTGTGCAAGTTTCAGCTCTTTTTCGATCCATTTCCTAATTGCTAAAAGCATTATCTATTTTAACTATTTTATAAATAAATTTTAACTATTTTATTAACTCATTTTATTATTTATTATATGGCGATAGAATGATTTTTATTGCATAAAAATACCCATATAAACAATTAATATATATATATATATATATATATATATATATATATAT
>Ga0123340_1003945_pt1 | contig 13990 bp, 4 predicted proteins | sample SirMexnodulemix_FD_89961 | JGI IMG/M metagenome (GOLD analysis project Ga0123340, IMG submission 89961) | Root nodule microbial communities of legume samples collected from Mexico - Siratro Mexico nodule mix | ecosystem: Host-associated > Plants > Roots > Nodule | place: Mexico: Nepantla... | reverse complement strand
TCTTTTCTTAATTAATTCATGTTATGCATTTTCTAATTTTAAGAGTCTGAGCTGCAATTTTCCTTTACCAAATTTACACACCTAGAAATTTTCAATTGGTTTGCCTTTCTCACCGAAGTTGTTTTGTTATTCAAGCCCGAAATTCACATCAAATGAGCTCCCCAAAATAAGAAAAAATATTGTTCCCTCACCTGTTACTTATTTAACATATCAAATTGATAAGTGTGTACAGGAACCATAAGATTTATGTGTTAAAGATCAAGGTTACTGAGCTATAGTTTGAAGTCATCTCTATTGTCCAAAATTTTCTATCCCAAACACATGAGCACTTAGAATATTTTATAAGCACCTCCCTGCAACAATAATATTAAATCTGTTTTTTTCAAATACTTTGAATACTAGTGGATTTGTTTTTATGAAGTTGTGCATTTTACATGTTTTTCATCAAATAAATTCTTCTGTTGTTTAATCTCGTGATGTTATTGAAATTATTTGTTCTTAAGGCTTATAGTTTTGTCATCATAAAAAAAGAGGAGATTGTTAAACATTAGACGGTCCAAAGTCCCTTTAGATTATCAAATCACCTGATAAAGTTTTGATGATAACAAAACTCAAGTATACATTTATATTTGATGATTTATATACTTTGTTCAGTTACTTCTTTATTAAAAAGGAACATACACATTGTCCACGAAGAGATAAGTTTCCTTACTTTTACTTTATGTCATGATGTGCTTTAACATTGAAATTTGTTAATAATGGAAATTATTCAAATTATTATGTAGTATTTAAATGTGATTAATTGATTTTATATCATGATGTGCATTAACGTTCAAATCTGTTCATAATAAAAATTATTCAAATTATTGATGAGTATCACAGATATAATTTCTCTATGTTATTTTAAATTATTTCTGATACAGACTTAATCAAGTTTAATGCAGTATGAAAATTAAAGAAACATTTTCAGTTTGAGCTCCATACATTAGAAAGTCAAGATTGTTCTGTTCAAGCATCCCAACAGCTAGTTTCTAGAAAGCTACATATAGAGGAGCAAGTTCAAGTTGAAGGACACACAAGAAGAATCAAAAAGAGAAATACATCATATAATACATTGAAGAAAATATACTGAGTGATTATTGTCAAATTGTAATTGAGAGCATATAGAGTTTTGGGTTATGTGAAACCATTGTGTAATTCTTCACCATTGTGAAGTAAACCCTTGTGAGCTTTCATTGTTCTCTCTTTTGAGAGTGTTTATTTCAATCTTGAGTGGTCTTGATCTCAGGGAGAGATTGGGACTGGTATAACCTGGAGAGGTTTGTGTACTCGTGATAACTTGGAGAGGTTTGTGTACTCGTTGTAACCTGGAGAGGTTTGTATACTTGTTGTAACTATTTGCTAAATAGTGTAATCTTTTGAATAGTTTGTTTAAGGGAGAACTGGACGTAGCCCAAGAGATCAGGGTGAACCAATATAAAATTGTTTTATCTGTGCTTATATATTTTGCCTTGGTTGGTGGTTTCTATTTATAGCGAATTGAGTTCAGGCTCCATTCAACCCCTCCTTGTGGAGCCAGCTGTTCCTACATCCTTTATAAACAAATTCTTCTTGCACCTTCATGATCTCGTCTTGCACCTCCATACTAGACTTGAAAAGTCTATTATATCCTTAGTGTAATATTACAAAACCCAATAGTATCCTCCACCCCCTTCACTGTGAAAAATTATATAAACCAAATGGAGTGTTATCCATTTTACATTCTATTTCGAGATGTAAACCGAATGACACCTCATTCGGTTAACGCTTTGAAAATTATATAAATCGGATGAGGTGCCTTCCGATTTACATTTCCAAATAAAATATAAACCGGATGACATCCCATTTGGTTTATATAATTTTTCAAAACGTTATCCAGATGAGGTGTCATCCGGTTTACAATTGACAACCGAATGACATGCTCATCCATTTTACATTTTTTCCCAAATGTCAACCGGATGAGGGTGCCATCCGATTGTCATTTTTCTGCAAATGACAACTGGATGACATACTCATCCAGTTCATATTTTTTCAATTTTTTTTAAACTAATAGTAACTTTGTGCATTGTGACAAAGGACCAGAGGAGCTGGTTCCTAGCCTCAAAGCCGGACAAGGCCCACAACAATGGTAGTTAAAATTGAGAGTTTTCTTGTAAAGATTTTACGATTTTACATGCTCTATGCGATTCAAATTTCACGCAGGATCGTTTTATATCAAGATCGTACGAATTGTCAAACAAAATCGCAAAAACGTGTGATCGCGATTTTTTCCACTATTAAACTGTTCACCTTCTTTTGTATCTAATTTTTTTAAAACTTAATGTAATTAAATTATGACTTTGTTATATGTGATGTCACCTACCACCACCCAATTAACATTAATATACTGAAAAGTAAAAAAAGAAATGAAGAGTCTCTTCTTTTGGTGCCTCTATGTATGTTTACTCCTCATTCCAATTTCCAACCCCATTTTAAATGAAGAGTCTCCTCTGCTGTATTTCAGGAAGAATCTCTTGTTTTGCACGTTCACTCTTCCTAATTAGGTTTCATTTCAAATTTAATTAAAATAAAACTAAATTAATTTAATTAAGGCAAATGAAGAGCCAAAGAAGAGTTTCCTCCTCTGACGCATTTCAGCAAGAGTCTCTTGTTTTGCACGTTCACTCTTCCTGATTGAGTTTCATTTAAAATTTAATTAAAATAAAACTAAATTAATTTAATTAAGGCAAATGAAGAGCCAAAGAAGAGTCTCCTCTACTATATTTCACGAAGAGTCTCTTATTATGTTATTTTGCTTACTCTTCCTGGGTTTTATTTCAAACTCAGTTAAAATAAAACTAAATTAATTTAATTAAGGCAAATGAAGAGCCAAAGAAGAGTCTTTTTTGCTGCATTTTACAAAGAATCTCTTATTATGTTGTTTTGCTCACTCTTTGTGATTGAGTTTCATTTCAAATTCAATTAAAATAAAACTAATTTAATTTAATTAAGACAAATGAAGAGCCAAAGAAAAGTCTCCTTTGTTGCATTTCAGAAAGAGTCTCTTATTATGTTGTTTTGTACGTCTAAATGCAAACCTTGCGAACTCATTCAAGTAATTCATCTCGGGTACCAAACACCTACAAAATATATCACATTCGTAATAAATTAATTTACATTTCATAAACATAAACAAAAACAAATCATCAAACCTTATCAGTTGTAAAATCAAAAATACAATCTTCTTCTCAAACCAACGAACCACTTTCATGTTCATCATTTATATCAGACACCTTGTTTACTTTATCTGAATATATACAAAGACTATTCATATCTGTAACATAACATTTCAACAACTAAAAAAAAAACAAAAAATCAAAATATGAACGGGACGCCACCCTGTTCGGTTGTCAAAGGAAATAAATTTATAAACCGGATAGGCAGTGGGTGGACCTCTCCGATTTACAAATTTATTTCCTTCGACAACCGGACGGGGAAGGCGTCCGATTTATAACTTACACACTGGATGACACCCCAAAAAAGTGCATCCGGTTAATATTTTATGAACCGGACATCTGGCTGTCCGATTCTCAAATTTAAAAAAAAAATGACAACTGGATGGCTTTGTCCGGGTGTCCTACCAGAATCTACAAAAATCCATCAAAATCGAAAATCTTACCTCCCCTTCATTCTTTATCGTCGATAAAAACTGTAACAATGGTCGAAAACCTTTCCCTACCATTCAATCACCCTCAAAACCTTCAAAAACGACACTATAGAAGCTGTATTTGAGAGAAAACGCAGAGGTTGATTCACTGTTTCACTGGTTCGACATGGATGGGTGGAGAAGAAGAATGATGTTTTTTAATAGAGCAAGAACATTTTCGCCATTTCTACGAGGTCAATTTTGGAATTAAAATTTAGTATGGAGGTGTAAGAAGTGGATATGAGGGTGGAGGAAGAATTCGTCTTCATATGATTAAAAACAAGTGGCTATTTGTAGGCCCATATTCCATGATCCATTTTGGACGAATTCTTCCTCCACCTCCCAAATCTCATCTTGCACCTCCATAAAATTTTAAATCTCAAAAGTGTCCTTATGAAAATGACAAAAAAAGACATTAAAAATTATAAACTGGATGCGAAACGGGGATAGAGTCCGTTTTGTAATTTATAAGCTGGACTTGATCCCATCCGGTTTAGAAAAGGGTTTTAATTTGCAAGCGTGACTTGGGGGTCCTAAGAGTGAACTGCTGCTGCACCACCGTACCCTCATGGCACCTCGCCGTCATGTACCTTAGGAGCACCTTGGCCTCCAATGACTTCATTTTCTCCTCCAACGCCACCCAGTCTACTAGCAACTTCTCCATGGAACCACGCCACCACGTTGTAGAATCTCCGCATCCTCTGAGGTAGCAAGCGAGCAAGCGAGTGCAGAAACAAACCCTAAAACCCGAATCGAAGAGCAATTGGACCACCACTCTGGCATTGGGTGAAGTGAGAAGCGTGATCAATGGGTGCGAGTCGAAAGCTCCAGGGAGAGATAGATCGTGTCCTCAAGAAGGTCCAGGAAGGTGTTGAAGTCTTCGATAGCATCTGGAACAAGGTGCTTCATTTGCTTCGCTCACATTTTTTGCTATTCCTTTTTCCAATTACACTCTTTCTGAACAAAATGACGGGTTTCGTTTGGGAATAGGTTTACGACACGGACAATGCTAACCAGAAGGAGAAATTTGAAGCAGACCTCAAGAAGGAGATTAAGAAGCTCCAGAGGTATAGAGACCAAATCAAAACGTGGATTCAGTCCAGTGAAATCAAGGATAAGAAGGTATTTTTTAAATTAATTAATTTATCCAGCGGTGAATTGTGGGTGGATATTTGACTTATTTGGTAGATATATTTAGGTACACGAGACGATAATATTAATGTATGTATGCTTTTGATTTACTTTTAGGGAAAATCCGAGAAGAAACTCTCTGATTAAGATTGAGATTATAAGCTATTTTTCGAATTCACTAATTCAAACACACATTTTCATACATGGAATTCTGGTTGGTAAATATTGTGTAAATTTTGCGGTTAGCCTTGGATTGTAGCATGTTTGGAACAGCTAATTATTAAAAGCTCATTTTTCAAAAGCTCTCTTGGGATAAATTATTGTTTTCTTGAAATAAGTTAAACCAAATATACACTTGTTAATAAATGTGTTTCCAGGAAGTTACAATCTATGGCAAGGATTCAGATATCACGCTACATCATTTTAGTTTGAATATGTGCTGTGTGGATTGTGTTGACATTTTAAATATTAAATGTTGAATGTGCCTGGTTAGATGGTAGTGCTCCTTGGTTTGACATGTTTGATGAGGACACGGGGCGTATAACATTTTAAATATTGAATGTTGAAATTTAGCTACACGGCTTTGAGTTTGACAATGCTTTCTCTTGTGACATCTTGAGATAGGTTAGTGCCTCGTATGAGCAAGCTTTGGTTGATGCACGCAAGCTAATTGAACGTGAAATGGAAAGATTTAAGATATGTGAGAAGGAAACAAAGACCAAAGCATTTTCGAAAGAAGGTTTGGGTCAGCAGCCTAAGACTGTGAGTCTTTGTCCTAGGAAATATTACCTTTTTATTTGTTATAATTTTGACTCTTTCTTGGGTTTTTCCTTGGTGTTTTATTATTGTGCTTATGTCAATTTTAGCTGAGTAATTTGTTATCTCATTGTCTTCTAATAGGATCCGAGAGAGAAGGCTAAATCAGAGACAAGGGATTGGTTAAACAATGTGGTATGAAATCAATTCCTTTGAAGAACTTTTAAATTTTTTTGTGTTCAATATGGCTAATACATGTGTTTATAGCTCATGTCCAAGGTGCTTACTCAGGAAAATGGTTAGTTTCATTTGCTTTCTGTCTAGTGTTTGTTTATTGGCAAATGGTAATATGTTTAACGGTGGTTGACTGTTGAGACCTTTTCACTATTGGCAATATCTAAGTTATTGTTGATTCTTTGGATTTTCTTCTTTTAGAATTCTGTTTATACTAGTCTAGTGTCTGCCTTCCTCGTACTGGTAATCAGAATATCTCTTTGATAATATATTATTAAGATATGTTCATATTGATTTCACTTACATACGTGTTTGTCTCATCATTTGCAAATTTTCTTGTTGTTTTAATATTGAGTAGGTTGGCGAGTTAGAATCGCAGATTGATAACTTTGAAGCAGAGCTTGAAGGGCTTTCTGTTAAGAAAGGAAAGAGCAGGCCACCCAGATTGGTATGAAGTATTGGATGTATATTTTGTTGAAATGAAGGTTTGCCTTTCCCCTGGCCATTGACATGTTTCTTTTGTTTCCCAGACACATCTAGAGACATCAATTACTCGGCACAAGGCTCATATAAAAAAATGTGAATTCATTTTGAGGCTACTAGATAACGATGAATTAAGTCCTGAGCAGGTTAATGATGTTAAAGATTTCTTGGATGACTATGTTGAGCGTAATCAGGTTTGTCTCTTACATATTGTTCTGCTTTAAAAATTTAACACCTGAGTGAATGTTGATCTTTCTACCAGACCTGTGTATATGTATATTTTCCACCCGTCAGAATTGCTATTTTATATTCAAGATTATTATAGATAGTTAATGCTAAATCGATTTAGAAGAGAGCAATTAAGATACTACTACTTTTTGTGCATTGAACCTAGGATATACCAATCATCTAGGGTACTTGGGTAGAAGCCTTCTATTTTTTACACCTCCAAGTTACTAAATCCCCTCCAAAAATTGTGCAATGTCCAATAGTGGACCTCCTTTTAATCACTATCCCCCCATATTCAGCCTCATTGTAAGCTTTAAGAATTGCACTCCCTTTCCTTTTATATATAAATTCCTTTCCTCTTCCTATGGTTCTTTTAAGGCACCTTAGAACTCTATGACAGGCTTGTAAGTGAATATGTCAAGCAGTGAATAAATTGACTAACCAAACTTTCAATTAATACACTATCTGACCTTGTGAGATATATAGATTAATAACAAGATGCTATAATATCTCCTTAGCCACCACTACACTATCATCAGCATTACAAAATTGAGGTTTGATTGTATGGACTTAGTTATATAGGTTTATGAGTTGTCTTACCTATCCCTTGGAGCAAATTTGTGACACATTTTTTGTTGAGATATGAAAAATACCTTCTTAGAGTGAGACACTTCAATTCCCTGAAAATACTTTAGCCTCTCTAGAGTTTTATCTCGATTCCTTGGCTGGAATTTGTCTCAAGACTTGTTCCTTCCGATCATCACCAACTACAATATGCTTACCTTTCGAGCTCGAGTATTTTTTTTAATATAATGCAAGAATGTGATACGTGTATTGGATACTATGCGTCCAACCTAGTTATGCCAAGTATCTATGATACTTCGAAAAACAAACCTGAATGAAGTTCTTATTTCCTAAAATTTTCTGTTCCAATATTGTCTTTCTTGGGAAGCCCTTTTGTTTGGTTTTGAGAAGCAATGGGGAAGGAAGAAGTAGATGAGAAGAGAAAATGAGCAGGCTTTTAGGCTTTTGGATTAGGAAATATGGGAAGAAAATGAAGGGAAGGAAAAGTTTAGTTCTCTCTTCACCTTTGTGATTGGATAAAATGAAAGAAGAAAGAAAATAGAATTATGTTTAATGACCTCTTTAAAACATAATTCTATTAGAACAAAACCAGTAAACATATTTTTGGGTATTAGAACAAAATATGATCCCTTCTCTGCCATTTTTTTTCTCAAAATGGAGAGACCAAATTAGAGGCATGCTGCCCTCTCCATCACTGCAGTTCGGAATGAGGGACAATTTCTAGGGAAGTGTGTTTCTCTCTCACCCATATTTAGCCTTTCAAAATCTTTGGTTTCAAACAAGTGTAAGGGTGTGTTTGGAGGAGGAGGGATAATTTTTTCTTTTAAGTAAACATTCCGCTTGTTTCAAAAATAAGAATGAGATTACATTAACAAAATAAGAGGATGTTACATAACCATCCCATAATTTCTTATTCATTTATTATATAAATTGTGTATAAACAATTTTAATATTTATTCAAATAAAACATTCCGTACCTTTGTCTCCATCCAAACATTCCCTAATGCTTGATTCTGCACAAAATGTATTTTTTCTAGTTTTGTGTGTTTTTATTTTTCTAATTTTCATTTTCTTCTGCAGGAGGATTTTGATGATTTTACTGATGTTGATGAACTGTACAGTTCATTACCTTTAGACAAAGTGGAGACACTAGAAGATCTTGTTACAATTCCCACCGGTCTTTCTAAGGTAAAGGTGTCTGTTTAATCATTCTTGCCTTGGTTGCAAACATACTCTCAAATACAATTGGATGCGTATGTTGGAGATTTGTTTTATGTGATTGGCATATATCAATTAATTTTGGCGTGTAAGCATTTCCCCCCTGAATTATATAGATTAGATTGATTATTTTCTGATGATACTACATTATCTTTGAAAATAACTTAATGAATGTTGTGGGTTCTACACATGGAAATAAGTCCACGCATCATTCCTTCCCCAAACCCAACAGTATTAGGATCCTGGGCAGTAATGGCCATTCTTCTATTTTATTTTTATTGTTGTTATTTATGTTGTGCATATTGGTTCTAGGCTTCCCATCTTCGAAATTCATTTTTATGCTTACATTTCCTTCATGCTAACATATTAGAATAATTAGAATTATTCTTTGTGGAATCCTAATTTATATATATATTTTCAGGTGGCACCTAGTCTCGGCGTGAAAAATTCTTCAGCAGTATCAACATCACAGTCTGCGTCAGCATCTGCATCACAAACATCTGTATGTATATTTTTGTTTCTACAATATGAAAATATTTCTTAGGAGTCTATTGAAAATTCAAATGTTGTTTCAGAATATTCTGTGGAGCTCTTGCTTTTATTTAGTTTATTTACTCTGCTTGGATGCTACTGTTAGATATTTCATTGTGTAAATGAAGTTGTTTTTACACCCCTCCTCCAATTGTTATTTGATGGTCTGCAGTGATGATAAATAGTGATAAGAGTAATCAATTTTTTTGCTACAAGTAGTTGGTAAAAAAGATTAAATTCTAAAGCATATTGGAAGCAGTACTGTATTGCAAAATGGTGTTGCAAAATAATAATAATTAACTTACAGGTCACAATGTAAAGGATTTATACTTACAACATGAAGAAAGCATCCAAAAAGTTTTTTTAACTAAATTTTAAGATATAAATCTTACATTTAAAACTTAACAGCCAAAATTAAGCAATTTCTGATGAAGCATCTAGTAATACTTCATTGCAAATATTAATTGTAAGCAATGGGATTATGACTGGAGTTTCAGCAAGTCCATGTGGCTAATCACTATTTTACTTGACTAGTTACGGGTGGGTATAAATGCTCTATTCTCGTAAGATGTCCTTTAAATGGATAAACATTATTGTTAATTGCCAATCCAGGAAACTATTATTTCTAATCATCAAGATACTTCTGTCCAGGAGCAAGCTGACGACACAGCATCCCAGGATAGCAATTCTGACAATGTTGCCAAAACTCCACCTCCTAAAAGTGGTGGAATTAGTTCTGCTACTTCAACTCCTACTGGCAACCACACTTCTCCAATTTCTGTGACTGTTTCTAGTCATACCCTTTCTAGTCCACCTGCTGTTGCAGCCATACCTAGTTCAAATTCTGTGCGGAATGTCTTGGAGAGTAGTAATGTTACGAATTCATCTTCTGTAAATCAGTCTACCTCTACAAAGGAGGAAGACATTAATAGCTTCCCTAGCCGGAGACCATCTCCATCGCTTTCTGATGCAACCCTTTTGAGGGGAAGAAACTCCCTATCAAATCAAGCAACAGCCAGCGTCCCTCTTGGTTCTGCAAACATGGTTCCTAGCAATGGGGCCCTTGGATCAGTCTCTTCAGCCTCTGAAATAGCTAAAAGGAACATGTTGGCAGCTGATGACAGACTTGGAAGTAGTGCAATGGTGCAGCCTCTTGTATCCCCGCTAAGTAATAGATTGATCTTGCCTCAGGCTGCAAAGGCTAATGATGGAACTGTTTCAGTTGACTCTGGTACTGTTAATGACGCTGCAGCTGTATCCGGAAGAGTTTTCTCCCCTTCTGTGGTTCCTGGCATGCAATGGAGACCTGGAAGTCCCTTTCAGAATCAGAATGATGCTGTAAATTTTCTGTCCTTAATTTTCTCTTGCTTTGCTATTTAGTTTTCCACTATGTTAGTTTTTGTGGAATCTGAAGTGTGAACTATTATTGGTTAGTTAGACCCTCCAAAAAATTGCATTTTCTGTTGCTATTTTAATTGTAATTTATTTGAAGACATCTGCACTGGTTGCGAGTATGGAGTTTGTTTATATGGTTTCAAAGGGTGGAGTTTGTGTATGTGGTTTCAAAGTATGGAGATCATTTATGTATATTAAAATATTACTTGCAATTAGATTGTTATACTAATGGTTGTTGTTTAGTTTGTTCCCGGAAATAGTATGCAAGGATATCAGCTTTTGGATTCAAATCAAAGCTAAAATCTAACACTTGTGTTGATATCTAGAATCCAATTTTTTTATGAAATTGTGATACCCAATCATCATAATTTTATTTTATTTATATATTGGTGGATTAGGGCATGTCATATCATAGAGTAACCTAAGATACATTGTTAGTGGCCACATTCATATCGACCATACTTCTTACATCTATTGAAAACTAGAGAGTATTTACTACTCTAGAACTATTGAACCATACAATGTTGCTAACATTTATATGTACACTGGTCGTTTGATTTATCATGCCTGAGATTGGTGATCATCAGAGCTATTTTATATCGTATTGTCTGGATCAAAATGCCATTCCTGATCTCTTGTGATAATTGCATTTCATTTTAAGACCTCAAATGCTTGATTTAATACCTCTGACAATCTTCCACTAATGTAATATATATGTTTTTGCTATACTTATGTGCGTGAATCCATTTACATGAAAAATTATTACATGGGTGCACAGTTAGATAACTACATGGATGGATTCAAGTAATAGTCAGACCACTACAAATGCTTCACTCACTGTTGTTATTGCTAGGTTGAACGGAAGTATCATCCTGGTCTTCTTATTGTGCATGTAAAATTATTATCACTGAAGAGACTTGTTTAATCTATACTTCTTCAGGGCCAGCTTCGTGGAAGAACTGAAATAGCTCCTGATCAAAGGGAAAAGTTTTTGCAGAAGTATCAGCAAGTGCAACAAGGTCACAGTACCCTTCTTAATATGCCTTCTCTTGTTGGGGGAAACCATAAGCAGTTTTCTGCCCAGCAGCAAAACCCCCTTTTGCAACAGGTACTTCTTGTATATCAAATTTGTCTTTTCTTTGCTTGACGGTTCTTTTACTTTTCTTAGAAGATTCATTATGGTCCAAAAAAAATTGAGCTGTCCAGCCTAAACATGCGTACTCTTCTAAGCTACTTTACTGCAGAAGCTTTGGTCCTCTTGATATTATTCCAAGCTAAATTTGAACTTCTATTTTTAATTCTTTTTCAGTACAAAGTGATGGAGAAAGTTGTAGGGGGAAAGGGAAGAAAATTCATGTTTCTTTTTGTTAGTCATAATTTAGTGCCTGATAGTTTGTCTGATTATGAGTGTATTACTGAAATATGAATCCTATTCACAGAAAAAGTTAAGGACTTCTGTGCTTGCTTTGGCAACAATAGAAATTAAAGGAATGAATGTTTTGTACTCGGTAGAATATGAATTCATGGATCATCCAAAATCACCTGACATTTCATCTTGTAGTATCATGTAGAATTGAAAATTTCCAGACTGGTGCGTGATTGGGCTGCAAATAGTAATTAATCGCATATTTGTCTGTGAGGAGGATTGTGTGGTCTGAGTGAATTACACATGTTTGATCAGTTGTAGTCTGATTGGTTAGATTGTCAGAGCTGTCGTTTTCCGTTTGTCAGTTGTCACTGACAGATTACAGCTGTCACTGGAGGCTTGTTAGACAGCTGTTATAGCTGATTTCATCAGTTAAACGAGCTTCTGTAGTCTATAAGTATTTGGTGTAAACAGAAGCTGATCACTTGTAAAAACTCAGATATTCAATACAAAGTTTTCTTTTCTGTTTTCTTAATATGTGGTATAAGTATCTGTAAGTAAATATGTCATACTGTTAGTTCACATTTTAAAATGTTGTTAATGGTGTATTTCTTGAAGCTTTTGTTTTTTTTTTTTTCAATTTTCCTTCCATATGTACTCTTCTTTATGAATTAACTTTTTCTGATTAATATCTTATTTTTCTGTTAAATGATAATATTTAAGTTATAACTTCTTGTATGACATAATTTCTTCTACATCAGAAAAATATATTTTATGACATAGTGCAATGTATGCAGTTTAACTCTCATGGCTCGTCTGTCTCTTCTCAATCTGGTATTGGACTTGGGGTTCAGTCCACAAGTCTCAGTGGTATTTCTTCTGCAGCACTACAGCAGCCACCCAATTCTGTCCATTCCCCCTCTAGTCAACAGTCACTGATGCCAGGTGCTTCTAAAGATTCAGGCATGTGTTGTTATTAGTTAATAGCCTTATGTTATTGTGTTTTGCTGAATAATTTTTCTCATTTTAAATTGGAACACTTTCTTCTTCCTTTCTGGGCTCCATGAGTGATTGGAATGGTATGATTCTATATGCGGCTTCCCATAGTTCCCAACCCATGTTATTCAGTAATGGTTATTTTCCAATGAATACTGAACTAACAACTTCTTGATTTCTGAATTTCCCATTATGTAATAAAGGGTATATTTAAAAAACTAATGCCTGGTAAGGTGAAAAAGGTGATTTTTGGAGATCTCACATCAATTAGACATAATGTCTAGTTATAGTATATAAATAGGTGCAAACCCCATCTTATAAACTTGATGTTGAATTAGACTTAAATTCCACTTTTAACAGTGATAATTCTCCTGAAAAAAATATGGCTATTTTTTCCTTCATAATGAATATTATTGTAGGAGACTATTTTGTCATCTCCCTGCTCCCCAATAAAGAAATATCTAAGAGTTCTTAGTTTAGTGAGTAACTTGGGAATAACATATCTGCGAAGTTGGACTGCGGATCAAATATAAAATAGTACTGATATGACTGAATCAATATGTAGTTCAATATACAAGCCCATCGATTATAAGAATATGATTATTGAAGATAGAATACGTAATCTAGTCTTGGTGTTATTATGAGATTATTACATTATATACTATTTTGTATTATGCAGATGTTGGCAATTCTAAGAGTGAAGAACAGCAGCAACATCAGAATTTTCCTGATGAGCCAATAACTGAATCTACTGCTAGCACTGGGATTGGCAAGAATCTCATAAATGAAGATGATTCAAAATCAGCATATGCTGTCGATTCTCCTGTATGCTGCCTAATTCTTAATTTGTTTATATTCAAGATATATCTTACTCCAATATATAAGAAGCATATATAATTTTTTTAATGCTTCCTACTTTGCATTGGTTGTAATGCATCGTATATTGCTTCAATAAGTCTGGGATCATAAGCTGGGGAAAACCGGGGGTCTGGTCTGCCTAGTCTCTCCATTAGGTAGGTCGATGAAATGACTACATTAAATTGCACTTGTAGTTCTGATACATTAAAGGCAGAAGTAAAATATAGATTTTGTAAATGTATTTTTGAATTTTGAAGGAACAGAGCACATACATGTATGGAAATTCTTTATTTTTATCCTTTTAGTTGCTAGTTCATGTAAACAAATTTATTACTTTGATAGCATCCATCTGATTTGAAAACCAGTTGACCAGCTCTATTGTAGTGCTTTATGAGTTAAGATGATGAGATATGAGCTGAATAGAAATGGTAGGACTTCCCTGATTTGCATAAGGCAAACTATGCATTTGGATTGATGTATTATAT